>Ga0099825_1007352_pt1 | contig 13435 bp, 11 predicted proteins | sample SiratroredBW_FD_76838 | JGI IMG/M metagenome (GOLD analysis project Ga0099825, IMG submission 76838) | Root nodule microbial communities of legume samples collected from California, USA - Siratro red BW | ecosystem: Host-associated > Plants > Roots > Nodule | place: USA: California | collected... | reverse complement strand
TTCATTTTATTGTTTGCCTTGTCTATGCCTTCAACCACCTCCTTAGCCACACTAACTTTCCCATCTGTTATCCAAAACAAAAAACATTGAGATGTTTTATTTTATTCATAAACTTGTCTAAGACTAGTGTACTCTTATCATTTAATATTTATGGTTGAATTTTCAACTACACAAGACTTCAATTCAATTGTAATTTTTTGGAACTCCAAAACAAATTTCTAGAAAATTGTCCCAAACATTAACTCAAATATCCCAAAATTCCTTATTAACATAGAGGGAAACCATAATAAAGACAAAAAGAATTACTTAATATTTTGCGTAAATGAAAATGAGAAGAATCTTGAGGATAAAACTTTGAAATCAAAATCAAAATTCATATACCATGTAAATAGTTCCAGCTGATGATGGATCCCTCAGTGCCCCATTCACCTTTATGAATTTCAACAGATTTTACTTTTTGAGGTAAAATGTTGGCAATATGGTGTGTCTTGTTACATAAAACATGATGGAACTGTTAAGCAGAAGCATTGATATGCACATTAGCTTCCACCTTCTGAATTTGAGAGCATGCCATATTTGCTTTACTCTAAAGAGGCACACAAGTTTCGTAGACAATGTAGCTGCTTATATAGTTGTCAAAAAAGATAATGATGGATTTAAAAATATATCTGATATAATATAATGATACATTTTAAATAAATATAGTAAAGATTTTACAAGAAGTTTTCAAAAGATTTTATTCTACTTTAAAAAAAATAATAAAAATAATAGTAATAATAATAATAATATAAATATAGACATTAATAAGTCTTCTTATTATTGAATAATACAAGAATAATGATATTATTATTATAACTAAAAGAAAATTATCAAATTGTTAGTTTTAACGGTTAGTGGCTAAAGGAATATGTTTTTGATTCGAGATGTCTGCAGAAGCAGCACTAATATATATAGTTGTCAAAAAAGATAATCACGGATTGAAAAATATATCTGATATAATCTAATGATATACTTTAAATAAATATAGTAAAGATTTTACAAGAAATTTTTAGATGATTGTATTCTACTTTAAATTTAAATAATAATAATAATAATAATAATAATAATAATAATAATAATAATAATAATAATAATAATAATATATCAAATTGATATGTTTAACGGTAAGTGGCTAAAGGAATATATTTTTCATTGGAGATGTTTGCAGAAGCAGCACTAGCAGTAGCATCTTCTTTTTCTTTCCGTATTCCGGCAATGTATAATATAGCAAGTGTATGGGCAAAATATAAAGGAATAAAGATGATTGATGTGCAAGTGTATAATAATAATTTTATACTACAATTTTGTCCAAACCCCAGATAAACTAATCTGAATGATGTCTTCATAATTCATACACATTAAAATGAAGGTTAAGCAAGCCATAGATTATAGTATCAAATAGGGTTTGTTACCCCAGCTCTCTAGTTTTCATTATTCGAGGTGTGGTTGTAAATTACACATTATACAGTAGTTCAACTCCTTGTTATTTGAAGTGAAATATTTACTACAACAATTCTAAGTTAGGACATATAACAACCGCGGAACAATAGTGATGACAATTAGTAATGACAATATTTGTAACAATAATGGTAACAATAATAAAATAATAATGAGAACGAGAGAAAAGAAAATGCTCCAAAAATAGTGCCCAAAACTTGGTGGTGCATAATGATACTATGAAAAAGAATAAAATAAAGTGAAAAAGAGAAAAAAAAAGTAGCAAACGTTTTGTAATAGAATTTTTAAATTTGCATAAGTTTCGGGGAAAAGAAGAGAAAATGAGAAAAATAAATATTGAGTACAAAAGCCTTTTGTTAAATGAAAGTTCATTACACTCTAAGTGATTTTGATTAAATATTATAAAACAAAGTATGAAATATGAAAATTATTTTTGTCTTTAAGCATCAAATAATGATAGCCGTAAGTGTTTCATTTACCCGACATATGCATAGAATATTATATATAATTTTTGTCTAAAATAAGCTAATATATGCTTGGACAAGCAATAGAGATGCATAATTTGAACCATTTCACGTATCAACTCAAATATATTATAAAACTTTAATATTTGTTATAGAGAATTTTTTTTACTCACTTTTTAAGATAACCTTGTGAACGCCAATCAATATCAAAGATTTCTTAAACAACATACTAAAGTTATTTTCCGCCAACAACCTTTCTAAAAATGCAAAATGTAAGCTATGCGAAGACCATCAACCTTGTAAAGTCTTGTACTCTACTCCAATTTAGGTAAAAACTATATGACCTTTATATAATAAGTCATGTTGTATATCAAATGTTGCTTGAAAAATATATATGTAGTTAATGTTGTGTGAAGAACATTTAACATTATCTTTATGTTTGAACATGAAAAAACGCAAGATGAAGATGAAGACTTCTCTAAAGATCTCAACGACTTTTTCTTCTAATCCCTATAAATAAAAGATACCTTTAAAGAAAAAAGGTTGACGACACTATAATGATTTTAATGCTCTTGCAATCTTTAAGAATTCTTGAGTCCTAGATGTGAAAAAGAACAATATTTATGTTCCATAAATAATATAAAAGAGTGAACTTCATTTGTATTTGACTTAGAACATTACTCTTCTTTAGAGAGTGAACCTATGATCTTTTATATCACTTTCTTTGTAATTTATTTTGTTAGTCAGGGGGAGCTGCATTTAAAATAGTACTTGGTCTTAGTTAGGAGTAACTACATTCTAAATAATACTTGGTCTTAGTCAAAACTAGTTGTGTTTCAAAATAATACTTTGTTTTAATCAAAAGTAGTTGCATTCTAAATAATACTTGATCTTAACCAAGAGTGGCTGCATTCTAAATTATACTCCATCTTAGTCAGGAGTGGTTGCATTTTAATTTGTTTTAGCCAGGTATAATTATAGTCCAAATAATACTCAGTTTTAGTCAAGAGTAGTTAGGGTCCCAAAAATTCCTGCATTATATTTTACAGTTATAGTCTGGATAGTGGAACTTGATTGTGTTAATTCAAAAATTGGATATATCCTGGATTTTTATACGAACCCAGAATTTTTAGACGAACCAATATAAAAATATCTAGTGTACTTATCTTTCTAATGTAATTTATTTATATTGTATAATATTAAGCTTCAACTAGTTAAAGAATGAGAATTTTTTTTCTCTAAAATGATCTCTACAAAGATTTTTTTAATAACAACTATATGAACTTAAAGTGGTGTCTGAATATTTTTATCTAAAGTTGATTTAAGAAAACCTTTAAATAGAGTGTTTATTGAGTTAAAACTTTGTCTGACTGTTTTCACGAATCCTTGATTTTGTGAAAATCTTTAAAAGATTTTGATACACAATCCAATCATTCTGTCTTGTGTATTTTATTTGTTTTCATAATTGGTATCATAGCTCATCTTTTTATCTTTTAAATGGTTGAGCACCTAATAACAAATAACAACTGAAAGAAAGATCGAACACACAGTTGATATGGAAGGGCATCTTATAGGGAGCATCTCTCACAATGCAACAAGCTTTCCCTAGAGAAGAGTTTCGCCACTGGAAGTGATGTAAATCTTAAAAGAAAATATCATCAACTTTGTATTGTTTTTGGAGAATAATGTAGAACAGAGTGATGACTAAAGATAATTTATCTAATAGGAGAAACATGATACTGTAACACTAAGTGTGTTATATGTGACATCACTAAATGGTCGTTGAATCATTTATTCTTTACATGTTAGATATAGTAAACTTGGCGTGAACTCTTGGTTGGAAGTGGACCAATTCTCTCATGATCGGCTATGCAATAATTTATTATAGTTTAGTATGTTAGATTCAGGATCCAAAAGAAACATATTATGACACAATGTCCAAGTAGCAATGGTGTTGGGCATTTGGAATAAGAGAAATGAGGATATGTTTAGATTTGCAAAGGTAAACAGAGAAGAAAATTTTTACTTAGCACTAGGCAAGAATCACTCATAAAGTGTTTGCTGTTACAAAAATAAATAAATAAATAAATAAATAAATAAATAAACTCAAAAAGTGCCAAGTACAATATTCTCTTATTTAAAATGGTGCTTAAGTTTGAAAATATGTTCCTATCCTAACTAAAGTAAGAAGGCTAAGGTGTTAAGAATGGTAAAAGATAACCAGAACCACAACCTCTTGATATTTCACCACAATTGTTCAATGTAGATGGCGTAGTGTAGATATCTAGTAAACAAAGTTAGGGTACTAGGGTTAAGTATAAGAATATGGTCTACCAGAGTGGGTAAGTGATAGACATAATTAGTAAAGTTATAGGTGTTTGATGTAAAACACCCTACCTAGGAAAATATTATCACTATAAAAAATTTCCAAGTTACTTATAGATTATTATATAAGGATAAAAATTAATAAATAAATTTAGTATTATTTATCCATTTTACTTACAATTTATAATTTTTTTTAAGTATTATTATTAATATTATATTTTTATTATTTATAATAATATTATTAATAATAATGTTATTAATATTTATAATTAATATAATTAACATTATTAGTAGTAGTAATATTGTTGTTATTATTAATATTATAATTACTATTATTAATTTTATTATTATTATTATTATTATTATCAATATTACTTTAAATATTATTAATATTATGCTTATTAGTGATAATCGTAATAAGATAACCATAATAATAATAAAAGTCATAATAAAAATAATGATAAGAATAATTAAAACATGATTATTGTTATTGCACATAATCGATTGGCTCTAGCAATAACAATACCTTCAGTGTTGGTTCCTTGACTGCTTCTCAAAGTCGCTCCTTAGTGTTCCGAATGCTCCAAATTCTACCGTCCTGGGAGGGGGTCCTGCAGGCACTCCGACGCTCAAGTCAGTTCAGGATTAGAGTGTGCAGAAATATAAATCAGAGTTTAGAAGTACCTTGGTTAAGGTGACTGAGCCTGTATTTATGGGTGTATCATTGTGGGCTTAATGAGTTTGGACCCATTCTATTCTGTTATAATCTGATAAAGAATGATAACAGAAATCAGTTACACCAGATTCGGTTAAGATTTGTACCTACCTTTGCTATATTCTGGTTGATGGGCTGCCACTTCAGCCCTATAGTACATAGGCCCCTCAAGTCCTTGATGGTATGCGAATAGCTGAAAAGGACTTAATGCCGACCGACTGACCGTTTGAATTACCTTTTACCCGACCATTTTCAGAGAAACTAGGGTTTGAGATTAAGCCAGACGATTTTGGATTCTGAATGACCGGCCATTCAAGTATTGGCTAAAGTGGCTTCCCGCGCTTTTCATCGGTTGACGTACCTGATGTGACCTAATATCAGATCTTGACCGTTGGAGTGCCATTGATCCAACTATCGGGGAATGGCCGCGTTGCCTCTAGGTTTTTCCTATAAATAGCGTTTGACCCCACTGCTTTTCGAGTCATTTTCGAATTTTCAACCGAGAAGCTCCGACAACTGAACGGTCGTTCCCTCCTACTCTGAGGTAATCATGGCTTCTCACTCTATTCATACTTATTCTGCTTCTGAGTCTTCGAGCGGCCAAGGCTTTTCTTCAGGCCATAGAGGCAGGGCTGAATAGGAAACTGGTTCAGTAGAAGAGATTTCTGGCTCTAGTATTAGCGGCTCGACTAGCAAGTCTGTAGAGAAGGGTAGTGTTCGGTCGGACAGGGAGATAGACAACCCTGTCCCCAGCGGTGACGCTAAGGGTGTTGAGGTTAATCCTCCTGATGCCGACTGAGTAGTTAGCGATGTTAGGACTGCTTATTCAAAATATTGAACCATTGAGTCTATTAGGTTTCTGATTGATACCCATGACATCGTAAATCCCTCTGTGCCGGACGGCCTCTTTTCGTTGCGCAGGTGCACAATGTTAGACCTAGTTTTTTGCGGTCGGGGGTCGTGGCCAACAGATTTTATCTATATGTATGCCTGGGTTATGAAGGATTCATGTGTTATGATACCGTTTGATAATTTCTGCTCGGGCGTACTCCGTACTCTGAATGTTGCTCTTTCCCAACTACACCCCAATAGTTGGGCGTATATGAGAGCCTTCCAGCTTTTATGTTCTGCTCTAGCCATCACCCCTACTGTTCCCCTTTTTCTTTATCATTATCTGCTTAAAAATGCTTTGTTGGAGGCTTAAGCTCGTGCCCTTTTGCTAGGCCGGCTGGTGGGGGAAGAATTGCTGAAAGAGGACGTGTCGGCCACCGCAAAACTGAGGGAGGAGCTGGCTGAGGCCACATTGTCACTGAACATAGCCCGTGATGAAATTGCCTTGCTAAAGGCGGAGAATGAAACCTGCAAAGGGGAAGTCGTCGGTCTAAAGAAGGTCGTCGATACACTGAAGGTGGAAAATGACTCCCTGCAGCAAAGGTGTTTAGCGGCAGAGGAGAAGGAGAAGGCGGTCGTTCGTCGTGTGGAGGCATTAGGGGAGGACGTGGTAGACCTCGACCAGAGAATGACTCAGCTTACCCTAAAGTGGGAAGAGGAAAAGCTTCTTCGGACCAAAGCTGAAAAAGATTTCCGGGAAGTTCAAGCCGCCCTTATGCAACATGACATTGGTTTTGAGCGGACAGTGAGACAAGCTGCTTTCTTTTACCAAGTTCCAATAGATGAGGGGAGGTTTGACAACCGGAAAGACATTTATCAGGGTGAGCTGACGGCCATTATGGATATTCCAGATGAGGAGAAGGAAGTCGAAGCACACAATGGGACATCGAAGGTGGGCGGGGGGTTTTCAGCTCTGGATATAATTGTTTTTGATTAAGTTACATGTTTAACTGGGCGTATAGGCCCTTTTTTGATGGCTTGTATTTGGCCGTAGGGCAGTCTCAATCTTTACCAAATTTTTTTTGTTAAACTTGGTTTGTATATAAACAATGGTGATACTTGTCACTATATGAATGACATCTGTTTCCAACCGACTAGTATGTTTTTATCTATTATTAACTGCTCGAATGTTATACTTATTATTCGCCGTCTTTTTTAATAACTTTACGCGCTCCTGTTCTCGGTTTTCTTGAAAGATATTAAGTTGGGGTCTTTCGGTCGCAGTAGTGATCGCGAATGGAGGTCTCATGGTGAGCCAAGAGTACCTTGAGCTGGAGCCGCCTTTCGGTCGGCCGTAGCGATCGCGAATGGAGGTCTCATGGTGAGCCAAGAGTACCTTGACCTGGAGCCGCCTTTCGGTCGGCCGTAGGGATCGCGAATGGAGGTCTCATGGTGAGCCAAGAGTACCTTGAGCTGGAGCTGTCTTTGGTCGGCCGTAGTGATCGCGAATGGAGGTCTTATGGTGAGCCAAGAGTACCTTGAGCTGGAGCCGCCTTTCGGTCAACCGTAGGGATCGCGAATGGAGGTCTCATGGTGAGCCAAGAGTACCTTGAGCTGGAGCTGTCTTTCGGTCGGCCGTAGTGATCGCGAATGGAGGTCTCACGGTGAGCCAAGAGTACCTTGAGCTGGAGCCGCCTTTCGGTCGGCCATAGCGATCGCGATGGAGGTCTCATGGTGAGCCAAGAGTACCTTAAGCTGGAGCCGTCTTTCGGTCGGTTGCACATGGAATGTGAATGAGAAATGTAACTCTTTATTGCCTGTGGTGCCTTGTTAAAACCTCCTTGGCCAAAACCCTCCTTAGGGAAAAATGCCATAGGAAAGAGTACACCGTTGATAAAATTTAACAAAACAAATAATTCTGAAATGTTCAAAATATCAAATTAAATCGACATGTAACTTTAACTAAAGTAAAATTTCAAATGGTCTGCATTCCATGTGTTAGGAATTTGCTTCTCATCTAGTTGTTCCAGTTTAACTGCTCCTTTGCCCAGTACTTGGCTGACTTTGTATGGGCCTTCCCAGTTGGCCGCAAACTTACCATCCGTCTGATTCTTCCTGGCGTCGCCAGTCATTCCCCAAACGAGGTCCCCTTTTTGAAAGTTCCTTGGACTCACCTTAGCATTATACCTGCGTGCCGCCCTTTTCTTAAAGACTTCTTCTTTTATCCTGGCCTTCTCTCTTAGCTCCTCAAGGAGGTCCAACTCGGTCTTCATACATTCGCTATTCAACGATAGATATTGCAGTTTTCTCCTTATAGTTGCTTCTCCTATCTCGACTGGCAACATAGCGTCCGTCCCGTAGGTGAAGTTATGCGGGGATTCTCCAGTAGATGTTTGCGGTGTGCATCGATATGCCCATAATACCTCGAGCAACTCATTGGTCCATTTTCCTTTGGCAGCTCCTAATCTTTTCCTCAACTGCTATAAGATCACCTTGTTGGCTGCTTCCGCCTGACCATTCGTTTGTGGGTGCTCCACCGAACTGGTTATGTGCTTGACTTCCAGCTCGGTGAAGAAAGATTTTAGATTTCGATATACAAACTGCCGCCCGTTATTCGTGATGATCGTGTGAGGAACGCCAAACCTACAGATTATTTTCCATATGAAGTTTTGAACATTGGCGGCCGTGATTTTTGCAAGGGGTTCTGCTTTTATCCACTTTGTAAAGTAGTTTACGGCTACAATTAAGAATCGTGCTGCCCGGTTGCTGACGAAAAAGGCCCTGAGATATCCGATCCCCATTTGGCAAAAGGCCAGGGAGCCTGATGGTTTGCAAGTTAGTGGGTGGTTGATGTATAAGCAGACCATTTTCTTGGAAACTCTTGCATTTCTTTACGTACTTGACACAATCTTGGCGGACGGTAGGCCAGTAGTAGCCGGCACGGATCACTCTGGCGGCCGATGTTCTATGACCAGAGTGCATGCCACAAACACAGTTGTGTAACTCATTCATAACGTATTTAGACTGTTCTTTCCCTAGGTATTTCAAAAGTGGGGTTGTGAAGCCCCGTTTGTATAAGTCATCAGCTATGAACACATACTGGGCGGCCTTTTTTGCCAACGCCTTATCTGCTGCGGCCTTCCCCATCATCAAAGCTTTCAACGTTTGAATGATAGGCGTTTACTAGTCTGCTGCCTTCTCGATGTTCATGCAATCTTTGTCCGACACAGTCGGGCGGCTTAGGGTAAGTTGAATGACAGTGTCAAACTTGCCTTTCTGCCTGCCCAATGCAAGTTTTGACAAGGCATTCGCCCTTGCATTCTTGCATCTGGGTACGTATTGGACTTCTACACTTTGAAATCTGGAGAGAAGGGTGATACCTTTTGATAGTACCTTGTTAACAGCGGATCTTTAACTTGGAATATCCTGCTTATCTGACCGACCATTAACTGAGAGTCAGTCAGGCATCTTAATTGCTTGACTCCCATGTCTTCTGCCAAGTTTAATCCGGCTATGAGAGCTTCATATTCGGCCTGATTGTTGGATGCCTTGAAGTTGAAGCGTAATGACTGCTCGACTTTTATCCCGCTTGGGTTCTCTAAAATAACTCTTGCCCCACATTGCTTATTGTTGGATGAACCATTAACATACAACGTCCACTAGATTTGTTGTTCCGGTGCTTGAAGTTCTGATACAAAGTCGGCCAAGCACTGGGCTTTAATGGGCCCTCTTGGTTTGAACTTTAATCTGAACTCCGAGAGTTCAACTGACCAGGATATCATTCGTCCGACAAGTTCAGGCTTCAGGAGGATCTTTCCCACCGGATAATCAGTTTTGACTGTCACTAGGTGACTCTGAAAATAAGGTCGGAGTCTTCGGGCCGCATATACGACTGCCATTGCGGCTTTTTCTATCAACTGATATCTAGTCTCTGCATCTTGCAATGCTCTCCCTACGAAATAAACTAGCTCTTGATCTTCCTATTGTACCAAGGCAGTGCTAATGGCATCTTCGGAAGCGGAGATGTATAACAGAAGTCCGTCTCTTGGGGTTGGTTTTTGTAAAATAGGAGTTGATGATACTGTCGCTTTTATTATTACGAAGGTTTCCTCACACTCGTCCATCCACTGGAACCTGTCAGCCTTTTTCAATGTTTTTACAATGGGCCTTATCTTCTCTGACAATTTCGGCAAGAATCGGGAGAGAGATGTGAGCTTGCCAATAAGACTTTGCACTTCCTTTAAAGTTGTAGAGCTTTGTGTATTTAGTATGGCCGAGCATTTGTCGGGGTTGGCCTCTATTCCCCTGTGGGTGAGCATGAAGCCCAAGAATTTTCCACCTTCTACTCCAAACACACACTTTTCCAGGTTTAGCTTCATGTTGAACTTCCTAAGCTGGCCAAACACCTTGTTTAGGTCGGCTAGGTGTTGGTCGAACGTGCTGGATTTCACCACCATGTCTTCAACATATACTTCCATGTTCCGACCGATCTGATCTATGAACATTCGGTCCAGTAACCTTTGATAAGTAGCACCTGCGTTTTTCAACCCGAAAGGCATGACCTGATAACAGTAGTTCGAGGCTTCAGTAATAAAATGTTGTATTTCCCACATCTCAGTCATACATCGAAATTTGGTTGTATCCCAAAAATGCGTCTAGAAAGCTGAGCACCCTGTAATCGGCCGCTCCATCTACCAGGCAGTCGATACTGGGTAGTGGGTATGCGTCTTTTGGACAAGGCTTGTTCAAATCCGTGTAGTCAACACACATCCTCCACTGCTCATTGCTCTTTTTTACTGATACCACATTTGCCAGCCATGTGGTGTAGCGGATTTCCTTTACGAACCCAGCCTCCAGTAACTTTTGTACTTCCATTACGGCGGCGTTCCTCTTTTCTTCACCCATTCTCTTTTTTTGAGCTACCGGCCGAGCTTCTTTACATACGGACAGCCTGCCTGTGGCACATTACCCTTGGGTCAATGCCCGACATGTCTTTGGCCGTCCAGGCGAAGAGATCCTTATTGTCCGCCAGGAATTTGGTTATCCTCCTGACTTCATCTTCTGTCATGCTTCTGCCCAGCCGAGTATTTTGTCCTTTTCCTGCTAACTACCATTTAGTGACATCGTTACTTGGCTTCATCCTTGTGTCATCGTTGATTCTAGGGTCGAGGTTTGTCATGGCAACCATTCTCTGATTGACATTTCTCTCCGCGGTTGTTTCGGTTGGCGTCAGTTTGAGACTCCCCACGTAGCATTCTCTGGCCGTTTTCTAGTTGGCGTAGATGGTCGCTACGCCCCCATGGTCGGACAGAAACTTCATGGCTAGATGTGGCGTAGAGACTATGGCCCCAAGCTTGTTTAAGGATGGTCGTCCTAACAACGCGTTGTAGGACGTGTTGACATCCACTACTATATTCCTGATCGAGATGGTCCGCTGTCCTCGGCTGGGCTCTCCAAACCTGGTGTGCAGGTCGATATATCCTTTAATATGGTCTCGTTCACTAGGGAACCCCACTATCTGCTCGTCCAATTGGATTATCTCGCTTTCCTCTAACCCCATTTTTCGAACGTCCTCTAGTAGAGTACGTCAATGGAACTGCCCTGGTCAACGAGCGTCTTCCTTATTTCACAGTTTGCCAAGTTGATGGTGATGACCATCAGATCATCTTGTCTGGTGTTGATCGCTCGGAAGTCTCGATCGGTGAAGGTGATATCTGGCATGCTGCGACGTGACTGCCGACTGGCCATGTGTGCACTTTTGATTGTTCGGATGTGTCTCTTCCTGGCCGAACTGGACGCCCCTCCCCTGCCAAATCCTCCAGAGATAGTATTAACTACCATTTTCCCGGTATCTTTTCGACATGAGGGGCTCTTTCCTCTTGACCGGCTGTTGCTCCTTCGTCTTTCGTATCGGATTTTAGGACTCTTGCTCTTCTGACGAGGACTCCTTCCTCTGGGATTGCGTTACTGGCGCCACCCAAGCTGACGTCGCTTCGCGTCATACCTCTGCAAGTGGCCTGCTTGGATCAGCTCCTCGATTTTGTCCTTGAGGGCTTGGCACTCTACTGTGATATGGTCATGGCAGCGATGGTACTGGCAGTACTTACTTTGGTCAGCATGCTGGGGCGATGTACCCCTCTTCGGCTCCTTCATAAGGTCGGTGCTCAAAGCCTCTTCCAGGATGCGTGTTTGGCCGGTATTTAGTGGTGTGTACCTTGTGAACCTCTGTACGCCGAGCGTATCCCTGAATTTTGGGGGTTGGACGACCGCTCGCCCCGTAGTGCCATTGTACTTATCCAGGGTGGGATTATTCCAGTTGGGCAGCAACTTCATTGCCAGTATCTCGTCAGTGAAGGGGAACTGGTGATCTGCTGAATCTTCAACATGTCGGGACGTTGCATCTCGGTCGTCCTGGTAAGAGACTTCCACTTGGCGTTCTTGCTGGGGCTCGTTCCTTTCGCGGCCGGGTTGTGGCTGATCGGCCGACCGAGAACTATCCCCCTCCGCATGGACGTTCCTGCTATGCTGCGCTTTCTCATTTCTCTCGAGCCTCTGTCGCAGCCTTTCATTTTCTTCCCGGAGGGCATTTTGGGCGCCTGCCTGGCGTAGTCGTTCTTCCTCCCGCTGCAGCCTATCCTCCTCTCGTAGTTTACGCATCATTTCCAGCTCTCTCCACATCTCGGCCAGAACGGCCGAGGAGTTTCCTTCCTGATTAACGGGATGACCGTAGTGATTATTCCTAGTTGTCACCATCGTTGCTAGGTCAATCTTGACCCCACGGTGGGTACCAAAATGTTATCGCACAAAACCGGTTGGCTCTAGCAACAACAATACCTTCAATGTTGGCTCCTTGACTGCTTCTCAAAGTCGCTCCTTAGTGTTCCGAATGCTCCAAATTCCACTGTCCCGGGAGGGGGTCCTGCAGGAACTTCGACGCTCAAGGCAGTTCAGGATTAGAGTGTGCAGGAATATAAATCAGAATTTAGATGTACCTTGATTAAGGTGACTGAGTCTGTATTTATGGGTGTATTATTGTGGACTTGAGTTTGAGCCCATTCTATTTTGCTATGATCTGATAAAGAATGATAACAAAAATCAGTTACACTAGATTCAGTTAAGATTTGTATCTACCTTTGCTATATTCTGATTGATGGGTTGCGACTTCAGCCCTATAGTACAATTATAAAATTCATCTAGTAGTTGTAATCTTTATATATCCAGGTTCGCACTGGTTTGCTCTCATCTTAACACAATAAAACCTTGTCATAAAATAATTTTATTTTAATTAATTATTTAACCCTCTTAACACTCAAAATTTCTATTAATGTTTGGTTACTAAATGGTCTCTTAGAATTGGAGTGACCAAACTTTTTGGGATCGAAAGAAAAAAAACTAGTCACTAAATGTTTCGCGATTAAACATTAAGGTTTTAACTACCACAGATGTGTTTAGTCACTATCGCAAATAAATTTAACCGACCAATTGTGATAATCATTAAAAGCCGTTTTTTTTTTTTTTTTTTTTTTTTCTTTATTTTTTTTTCATAAAAAAATAATTTTAAAATAATTAAAAAAGACATTTTTCAATTATATACCAAAAACAT
>Ga0099825_1007350_pt1 | contig 13437 bp, 6 predicted proteins | sample SiratroredBW_FD_76838 | JGI IMG/M metagenome (GOLD analysis project Ga0099825, IMG submission 76838) | Root nodule microbial communities of legume samples collected from California, USA - Siratro red BW | ecosystem: Host-associated > Plants > Roots > Nodule | place: USA: California | collected... | reverse complement strand
TATATATATATATATATATATATATATATATAAAAATAGGTTAATCTTTTAACAAATTTTAATATTTTTATATATTAGTCTCTCGGACAATAAAATAAATACTTGAGTTAAAAATAAAAGAGCATGTTAAATTTCTGTAGTGACCCGACCTCCTTTCAATTCAAGCTCGCAATAGTAAAAATTTACATTGGTAAAAGTTTAAACCTCGAATTAATATGAATCAAAGTTAAACTTTGAGGAAAAGTAGGTAAACCAACATTAAAAACATCTGGGCGGCAACAAGAATTATCTTAATTAAGATCGTATTTTTTAAATAATATGATTGCTTACACGCTGTTAAAATGAAATCTCTAAGTCCTCGTGCAGATTCTTCTGCTCATGTTATTTATAATATATTGTTCACATGTAAAATATTCCAGTGCTGAGAGCTGTCTTGATTTTTGATTGAATAGTATGTAATGTCATAGTATTTACTAAATGTATTGGTGATAGTGGCAGGTGGGATAGCGTAAATTTCATATATTCGGAAAGAAATTGACATTGAAAATATTTATTTCTTCCAACAGAATCTTCAAAAGCAATATAATGTATAGAAACAAGTGTGAGAAAGACTGAAAAATGAGTTGTTGTTTTATGATTTAAGCAAGCCCAAACCACTAATTATTTTGACTTGATTGTCTTTTCATTTAATTAAGAAGGAATAATAATTTCATTAATGGTGTTGGAAAAACGTGTATAAGTGACATGATTGACATCAATTAAAGTTAATAGCCTAAATGGGACTCGTAAATCTCAGGTTTTAGATTTCACGAGCAGGGAAATATAAAACCCTAATCATTGCTCATCATCCATACCACACAAGGCTCAAATTGGAATCATCAACTACTGAGGTTTAGATCAATTTATTTTCACACTGCACTAGGTGAAGTGGGTTTTTCCTTTCTTCTCTTTCTAATTTGGATTATTTGAATGATAATAATTATTATTGTAGTTATATGTGTTACATGCTCATAATTGAGATTTTTTCTCTTTATCGTTTTGAATGAAACAAAAAATATTTCGCTTTCATTTATCTCTATTTGTTCCGAAGTGATAAAGAACCTAATTCTCTTTAAGTATAGTATATTGGAGATGTGTAAAGTGCTAAAAGAGTGTTATGATTGGATTAGCAACTTCGACTCATTAGTTACAAGTATTAATTAAATTTATAATATATAGATAGTTAATAAAAAACAGATAGAAAAAGAGAGAAAGACTAATTTTTTCTATAAATATTAGAAAATCCATGTTTTAGATTGAAAGTTAGTTTTGTAAATCATGTCTACAAAATTTGATATCGATTTAAATATGTAAAAGACATATGGAAAAACATGTTTTAGAGAGAGAAGAGAAAAACCTAAGAAGATATGCATAGATAAGAGGTGACCCACAGCAGTAGAATGAGGAAAGATAGGGTGTCGGCTTAGCCTAAAGTGGCCTATTATCGTGTTTCAATGATACCTCCATCGAAAAGCCCCATTAGTTATGGAGGTGAGATCATGTTGCTATTACACAATGACATTGCCTCTTAAAGTAACCATGCACTGAACTTCAGTAATCTCCTCAATCTTCATATCGTCATCAAGATTTTGCAACACACATTCCTCACTTCCAATATCATTTCTTTGTCTTCATAATCATTGGATTGAGACTCCATGTTGCAACATGTATAGCCAAAGCCAATCACTTCCAATTTTCTTAAACACTTGCTACAATAATAGAGATCATCCTTAATATATGCAAATGGGTTTGTTTAGATGTTGATTAGTTAGAGCAGAAAAGTAGGGAGGCATTTTGTTTAATATGGCATTTCAGAGGTTTGTATGAATACGTATATGGAACATATATATGTAGTTATAGGAAGAGGGCTAGCGAAAGGGTGATTGATGCGAATGAACCACCAAGTTGATGGGGAAGGGAGGAAAGTGATATTTGCTTGTATGAATCGCAAGCTAAAGCTTTGAAAGTAATATACAAATGATTTTTAAAATAGACCTTTGGGAGGAAATGAAAAGGAAAATGATTGTACTTAGCTTTAAGGAGGAGCAAGGGAGAGATGAATGTGGGGCTGGCAGTTGGATTTTGAAGCAGTGATTAGTGAGGAAAAAACCCACACACACACTCTTTATAAGCATGGTTGGTTAAGTTATTAAGTCATGGATGAAATGTCTCCACCATTGCCTCTTTAATACAGATGTGATCCCAATTCTTTCTTTCTTTATATCTCTTCACTAATCAAACTACATTATCCATACACCAATATATACAAATTATATATGTATTACTGCTACTACTATAGTGTATATAGGGTGGTGGAGGCATTCATATGGACCCCTCTCTATCTTCTAATGGAACCATCAAAAGTCACACAAAAGCTAAAAAAACAATCATAATTATGCATGAAAAATGGGCTGCCATATCACATTAAATCAAATTCAGGATCAACAGGAAAAGGGAAGCGGGGTCGGGGGTGAGGAAAAATGAACAAGCCAATATCATACTATCACTGACTTTTCCAATCACAATAATACAACATACATCCCCCTTCAGAAAAAAAAGAAGAAGGAATGCTTATTTTTGTTTATTTATTTACAAATTGTGCTGGAGACGGGGATTTTTACTGCGCTTCTTCTTGATTTATTTTACTGTTGGAAGACTGTACAAATTTGGGGAAAAAAGTGGGTATTTGAGAAAATGAGAGGAGAAATTAGAGTTCACTGTGTCATGCCCCATCCTTTTGTATAAACTCACATTATAAAAAATTTATTTATATAACTTGCATTTCAAATTATTTTTAATATATTTAATTTGCATTCATCTCATTAAATTCATAGATTAAATGGCTCACTAGCCAGCTGTAAATATATATTAGATTTCTAGTATCCATTTTTACAAGAATAATTTACTAAATATATTAAATAATACATAATCAATATAAAAGATATTAAATTTTAAGTTGAATTAGACTTGATGATGCAGCATATGGATAACCCGCAAATTCCCAAGTAAAATCCGTTTAACATATGAATTGTGCAAAATGGCATATAAAAAATCCTAGTAAATAATCTGAAAAAAAAAAAAATTGAATCCCACACCCACATCCACACAAACTATGAGTTACATGATGCTCTTTGGACTTTTATTCAAATTCCAATTATATAATAACTTAAATCTTAATTACAAAAAATAATTAAAGTAGTAAACGGAATGAAAACATATCATTATTTCAACAAGTAATATACTCAATTTCCTTAAACAATATTTTGGATAAAAATAAATAAAATTTTATGAATTAAACTCAATTATGGTAAAAGTTCAACCTTAAGAGTGGTTTGATGATGATTATATAATAATTTAAATGAATTGAACTACATTATTATAATTTAAGTAAACACAACAAAAATAGTTTATTTCAGTTTTTTTAATTATTTAATTAATTAATTATTAGTAATTTGGAGAAACACCACTTTTTTCTTATGATAACAAAAAATATTATTAAATAATTATTAAAATAAAAAATTATCAAGATATAAAAAATTCATACAAACTTAGTTATAAAAATAAATAAAATTTATAATTTTATTGTTGGCAATTTTTTGTAGTGTAAGAAAATGTTTTGCATTATGTGAAGTTAATTAAGTTAAAAAAATTATAAAATTTGAAAGATAAAATAGTAAGAACTTGTGAACACACTCAAAAATTATTTCAAAAAGTATTTTTTTTATTATTGTTATAGATGAATACTTATTTTAATTTTTTTTTTCATTTTTTATGTTAAAGTTTGATTTAAATGGTTATAAATAAAAACAATTGAATACTAAAAATAAACTAAAATAACATTATGTTTTTTTAAATAATTCAGATTTTTTTAAAATTCAATTAAATACCAACTTTTAATTAGTTCAGATATCTTTAATAGCCAAGTTTCAGGTTGGAGCGTGATACGTGCAAAAATAGAAACATATAAAGATTATTTTTCTTAATAAGTATTAGTTTTTATCACACTCAAACGTCTATCCTTGCCTCCTCCCTCACTCAAACGTATATATACTACATAAGTTATCAATATAAACAAGATGGGAATTTTACTCTCAAATGACAAAATAAAATGTATAAAAAAGAATTTAGTTTGTGCAAATATATAATGCATTTTTTTCATATACACCTTCTTTGCATTACAGAGGTATCCGTTCTAGCAGACTTTCTCAGCTCAAATGTTCAAGATTTTTAAATTCTCAAATTAAATTGGGCTATACCAATTGCAGAACTGGTGGGTTAGCCCATAACTTATCCTTTATCTTTCCAAAAAAATTTCATAACTATTCTACTAACGAAATAACATATTTGGTATATAGTTTTTATAAAAGCATTTATTTACTATATGATATGAATTTTAACATATGTAGATTAACATTTGATATTATTTTTTCATATTCGTATACTAATACATTCTGTATCTATATTTAACATCTATTTAACTTAATGGATTTAGTTATAAATATTTTTATCTTTGAATTCTTTTTATTTATAAACTTTTAATATGTCAAGTTCATTCTAAATAAACAAGATTTTAAAATTACTAAACTAATAAAGAGTATACTAACAGCCTACGAGTGTGTCTGGATAAAACATAAAAATAAAACCAGTGTTAGATGGAATTATTTTTTATTAAGGAATTTAACATTAATTAATTTACATTGTTTAACTAATTGATTTATAATCCTTATAATTTAATTAAACAGAATTGATCTCCAAATGCAATAATTTAATCAATTGCCAACATTTTGAGCAATGAATTAAATTAAATTTAAAAAAACTCATTAATATTAACTCATATATATTATCGATTGATAATTGATCGAGTTATGCAAATCATTTGGAAGCAAGGAATAAGAAATAGTTTTGTTTAACCAATATTTGGAAAGCCTCCCACAGCAATAGAAAGGAAGAAGAAGTAATGTTTTCATATATTGTACCCATAAAAAGGAATAAGACATAAGCATTAGTATCTATCGTAGGTTTTTTTTTTTATACCTAATTTTTTTTTTTGGAACATGTCGTTTCTATTTTTATATATACCACGAGTTGGGTATATGGCTATTATTGTTATAGATAGATAGATAGGGAGGGAAGAGATACAATTAACTCTTGTGGAGGTCCACTTATGGCGGCGGTAGTACAAAAATTGTGTACACTTAACCTTGACTTTGTACAAACGCATACTACATTTAACATAATATAATATGACCTTCTTTAAAGTAGTTTTTCTTTATTTTTTTAAATTGAATATCCACTTTTATAGAAGAGAACTTTTATGAGTTATCTTTCTATTATGTTACCTATTCTTTCTACACTAATATTTCACTTTTTATATATCTTAAATTTTATCTTGAGTGCTATTAGTGCATAGGTAACTTGCTAATTTCTTTATAAGCTTTGCATTTCATCAATTAATTTATTAGATTATTTCTATAAAATTAAATAAGCATAATTTTCTTAATTTAATTTTATCGTGTAACATATCATAAAATTATAAACAAATTTTAGTTATAATTACGAAATATTTGTTAAGATCTTACTATCGTCTTACTATATCTCAAGGTATGAGGGAAAAAAAAAAGACATTTATTAATATTAATCTTGATATTACAATCTGCATAACATAGTACATAAATCTTCCAAACCAAATTAAACTAAAAGTAAAAACCATACAAACAAACCCTATATAATATATAAAACTTGCTTCAGCATCAATCCAAATGCTTGCAAGTTAAAAAAGAGAGACGAAGACCATGGAGTTATTATATCCATGAAACAGTGTGTGTCCTAGGACACAAGACATTCATTACAGTGTAATGTCGTTGGTTAGAGCAAGAATCTTAGGATCATCAAGTGGAGGCTTTAACAAGAGGTGACTGAGGAAAAGGTGAGTGAGGTGACACCAAAAACTCATCCAACCTTCTGGATGAGAAGCTCAGACTCAACTTTCTATAGCTGCAAGATTTCTTCTTGGCCTCGGTGTTCTGATGCACGAAGGTGCGCATTCTCGCCAGAGCAATCTCCACGGCTCTATCATCCATGTTGGCATAGCACACCCTGAACCACCCAGGCTCGGAGCAGTGAAAGGAAGAGCCAGGCGAAATATTGATCTTAACTTGGTGAATGATCACTCTCCACAGTTCCATTTCCGCCTCAAACGTTGCCTTCTTCAAAAGACCACGCAAATCCATCCACAGAAAGAGTCCACCATTGCTCGCCAAGCACTTTATGCCCACTTGCCCAAGACCCCTACAAAGAACCCCATACCTTTGCGCAAGCCTTTTTGCACTCTCTTCCAGAAACCCTTTCACGAACTCATCATCAGAAAGCATTGATGCCATGAGGTATTGCGTCTGCGTGGACACTAGCCCAAAGCTAGACATTTTGCGAGCGCAACTCACCACTGCGTCGTTGTAGGAGTATATGATGCCAACTCTGAAACCGGGGAACCCCATGTCCTTGGAAAGACTATGAACAATGTGGATAAGGTCACGGTCACATTCGATGTCTTTGTCTTCCTCTACTACCTCCGCGATGCTCGTGAATCTGGGGTAGCAGAAAACTGTACCCGCGTATATTTCGTCGCTTACTAGGTGGATGTGTTTTTCGTTGATAAAACGCAGCACTGTTCTTAGAGTTTGTCGGTCCATGACAGTTCCCAATGGGTTCGACGGAGTGGTAATTAGTAACCCTTTTATTCTGATGTTCTCTTCTTTGGCTTTCTCGTACGCCTCTTCCAACGCTTTCCTTGTCAACTTGAAATCGTTAGAGCTTTCGCATATAACTGGAACAAGTTGAACCCCCGTTCTCCACCTCAAATCCCTGTCGAAACTGCAATAGGAAAACCAATTCAATTATTACACAGCTTATTTAGAATTTTGGGTCTATTGAATTACGTCGAGTAAGAGAGAAAAATAGTACAAAAAAAGTATTTGGATAAGAAGTGAAAATTTAATTGGATATTTATTGAAGTTATGCATTATGCATGAACAAACGGCTTAGAACAGAAGTTGATTTTTAATAGAATTTTAATAGCACGTCATATTCGTGCTATATTTTTAGAAAAATGTTGTTTATCGATTGGGAGTCATGTTTAGTCTTTGGCCGTGAGTGGTGACAAACATCAGAAACAGATTGTGGATAATTAAATCAGTGTATTATTATTGACCTACGAGGGTTGATTAATGGACAGCAAGCTACTCAACTAATTTTGATTTAGTTGAGCTTTTGACTGGGTCTTGGTCATCACTTAGTTAAATCGCATTTAACCTAGCATCCAATCTACAAACATTTACTTGTTCCACCTATACTGGAATGTTAAAGAAAGTCAATTGAAAAAAATCATTTTTTTTTTTTACAAATTTCAATTTTGCTTTAATTGATATATTGAAAGTGGCTATCAAGTGTCAATTAAAAGTATCTGTGGAAATTAAATTGAGAGTATGTTTTCACAATTATTTCAATAATTGATTATATGTAATCAATTATAATTACAAATAGTTTTTTTTAAATAAATATGCTGAAAAACGATTTTAAGGTAATTACTTTTATTTATATATGGAAAAACCAAAGTAAGTAACTCATGAAATTGAATGAAAAAAAAAAAGTCGCTGGGAATTTGAAGAATATACTTTGAGAATAACATGCTTGATAGAGGAAACTATTTTTTTTCAACAAAAAGAGATAAAATGAGTAATTGGAATAGTAGTGAAAAAAGTTGATCTGAATGTGTAGTATTACCCTGCATAATAAGGTGTGGGGACCAAAAAGGCGTCGCCGGGGTCTGCCAAACAAAACGCAGTGACCTCGTGTGCTCCAGTTGCTCCACTGCTCATAACAATACGCTCAGGGTCGAAGGTTACTCTATTTCCTCTCGTTCTTCCCATGAATTTAGCCACTGCCTGTGGAGTTAGTTCAATCCAAAGTTATTATATATCTTAAAATTGGCCAAAAAAACTTAGTGTTATATTATATTATATAGCATGCTTGATTTGAATAATTATAAGGTTTTCAGTTTGTCGTTGTTCGTTGCTCACTTTTCTGAACTGCGGCAGACCATGATAATCCTGAAAGTTTGCAATGGCCTTGAAATCACGGACTCCTTCTTGTGTGCAAATGGAAGCCCTTGGATTATTCGCTAACCAGTGCTGAACCAAGTCCGAAGCAAGCTGCAAAAAATGTAGAGGCTCAACACACGAAAAAAAGTACTATTTTTGCATAGAAATTAATAAGAGGTGGTTTGAAGCATAAGACAATTTTCAGTGTTGAGAATTAAAAGAAGGTTGATTTGATTATATACCTGATTTTCTGCAAGACCCATTTGGATAACCCCGTTAGGATTCTTGATGGGATGAAAGGGATCGTCTTCATAGGCCTTCCACCCATCAAAGTAAGGGGAGTCCTCACCATGGCCATTGCCGGTGGCAATCTTCGAGAGTAATTGAGGTTGGTTCTCGTTCATCGTTAGCTCCATGTGAGGCCTCTGAATGTCTATTTTATACTACCAAGTTACGTTGTTTAGCTAAGTTGAATATGATCGTGAGAGAAGCAAAATCAAGGGCTGTTCTTGGTGCTAGGAAAAATTTGACTCAGACCCTAACTTTGCTTGTGTATGTTAATATTAGAAGGTGAGTGTGTGAATGAAGTAGGGTTCCATGAGAGGTATTTATAGCGAGTTTCCCACACATTAACGTTGATTTTCAAAGGTTAGAATCCCGGTGGACTGAATATAAAAGAAGTTTCCTGCGAAGAGGAGACCGCCATAAGTGGTCCTCTTCTTGTTATCCATTTTTAAAGCCTTCAATATGAATTACATCAAACAAAATACCATGACAGTGACCGATCTTCAATTTAGTTAAAAAAATAAATAAGATTCTTGCTATCAAAGCATTGCAAAATATATTAATTAATTCACTACATGTTCAGGGGTAAAGTTAAAGGAAATTATACTTACTTTTTTTTACATTTCACGAGTAACTTATTCGGAGAAACCTGATTAAAGCAAGTTTACTTTAATGGCTTAAAATAAAATAAACTGACATTAAAAAAATGCATTTCCTTCAATTTACTACTTTTCTTTACTTTTATCCTCCTCTTATTAGATAAATATGGGCTAAACTGCTATTTCAATTCTAAAAAAGTATGATTATCTGTCATTTACGTTATTGAAAATGTTAACATTCAAAAAATTCTATAAAAATATAATTTATTTGTCATTTTAGTTTTTTTTTTTTTTTAAATCTACCTATTATTATCATTTTCAGACGAATCTACCTATTATTATTTTAGTCTTCTAATTTAATTTAATCATTAAACGTATTATTACACTCATTTTAATATCTAAATTTAGCCATTCGTTATCATTTTTAGTATTTGAAAGTACTTTTAAAATTTCAATCCAGTTTCACTAGTTTAGGTGTTAAAATAATAGTAAATGACTAAATTTAGAGACTATAATTAACGACAATAATTGTTTAAGGAAGTGCTTGTGTAAACATCTGATAAATGTTTATATGTGATGATATAAAAGGGGAAAAAAGTATAAGCTTTACCCTGAGTTTAAGTAACTGTTATAAGTGAAAATATAAGTCTGGCTAATTGTTTATATAAATTAACTAATATAAGTTAATTTTAACTTCAGAAAAGAATTATCTTCTTTTTTCTTTTAAAATGTTTAAGTCTAAACCAAAATGAAAATAAATGTAACACATAAAAACTTTTCGGCAAATTAAAGTGACACCCCCTAAGTATACTTCAAAATTTTTATTGAATTTTAATACTTTCTTATACTTAAATAATATAAAGTTAAACTTTCAATAGCTAAAAAACTTTATCCCAGAAATATGAGATAAATTACTCTCTTTATTCATTGTAAAAAGGAAAATGATCATTTAGTAACATTTTTAAAAAATAATTTAATAATATTTTTAATAATAAAAGATTATATTAATATGATAAAAATAAATAAATAAAAGTAAATTTATATATAATTGTTAAAATATTATATTCAAGTGATAAAAATAAAAACAAATACAATTTTGAAATAAAATGATAACATATATAGTTGAAATAAATAATAATATATATAATTGTTAGATGGTTATATGAATATATCTTTAATACAAGATCTTCTCTGGTACTATTTTTTATAGGTTTTTATGCTACGTAGCGTATTATATATCTTAATATCTCATTTAATCTTCTACTTTAATGATAGATTTCTCTAAAATTCTAAGTACCTAGATCTTACATCAAATTTTTTATAGTTAAAGAAAATTTAGAGTATATTTAAAAAATTTTGAAAGTTTTAATAAAAGAACTCATTATTCATAGAAGAGATATCTCTTCCTCTCATAAAAATTTTGTAAATTTAACGTGATTGAATATTCATGAAAATTTTCTGAATAAGAGCAACACATCATCGTGGCTGTGAAAAATAGTCAGCAAGTGTGGGTGTGAGGTTGGTGAATTTAGAAGGTGAAGGTGGAATCAATGTTGTCCATATTAATAAGTGTGTGGAAATTGTTGTTGTGAGCAGAAACAGGTGATGGTTGATATATTGTGATAGCATTGAAATGGGTGAAGACGTGTATTAATGGCTCTGTCAGGGTTGGGTTTGACTACATTATTAGTATTTACTCCCTCCTTGCTTATTTTTATTCTTTTGTCTTGTATTGCATCTGTGGCTAAATATGATAAAGAGAGTGGAAAGTTAATATTATCCTTCTATTTTACCTATAATTATGAAATTTGTTGAAGATTTATGTTCATGAAAAATATTAAATTGTTTAGTAAATATGATCTCTATTGCATTTTAGGGTTTATATAAGGATTTGTGTTAAAAAAAATTACAAATATTAGTAAATATGATCTCTATTGCATTTTAGGGTTTATATAAGGATTTGTGTTAAAAAAATTACAAATATTAGTATAAGTTGAAATTAAACTTTTGACTCTTTAAAATTTTGGTTCCCTTTGAAAGTGGATTGACTCATTAATTTATAATAAAAAAATTAAAAAAAAGACGATATAATGCAACACAACACAATAATAAATAAGAAGTATATATTTCTATAATTTTTTTTTTAACCCTAACTTTTCCTCACTTACTTTTTATTAAAATATATCCATTTATGAATTCTTTCATATGTTTATTTTAGGAATTTTAATGTTGCATTATTAGTAATTGTTTGTGTGTTAGGTATGTGAACTTGGTAAGTGAGCAGGCGTGAGATTAACTTTAGTTATTAAAACTTTTCTCTTCAAGTTTGAATTAAGTGGGAGGAAGTATATGTAAGGACACTCACTCTTACGTTTAAGTCAGATTGAGTACAAGTAAATATAATGTATATAAAGACAATAGTCATATGCTGAAGACATTTCTCTATTTATAGAAAAGATTATGAGTTTAATCATTGTTCATCCAGATCTAAAGTTATTAGCATACTTAGTGAGATAATTCTATATTAATTACTTAAATTAATACTTAATTTTACACTGTCAAATAATCTTAAATTATATCTAAGTTTGTACTCATTTTTAAGACCCGACTAATTTTAAAACTATTAATAAGATTATTTTAAACAATATCATACATATTAAAAATAAAAACTAATTAAAATAAGATCAATTTAATATTATAAAAGTAATGACTTTAAATAATGTTTGTAGTTTAATATTATATATTTTTAAATACTTATTTACAATTACTTTGATGATATGTTTTTTATTGTTATAATATCCTTTTATAACTATTACGGTTAAATAATCCTAGTAAATAACCTATTTTTTTCAGACGTACTTTACTATCAATTAAAACATCATTATATAAAAGAGAAACTCACCCAAATTTATAATTCCAAATAAATTTCACCTAATAATAAAAACACGTTGTTAACAGTTTTTTCATTTTTCACTTGAATGGTATTCCATTCATATTGTTTTATACTAACATAGAAAGTAAATAATTATTTATTATACTTTTATAAAATGGTCAATGTTTTTCTTTATAATAGAACACTCAATTCTTATTTAACCTTATCATAAATCCCAATCCCGTCTTATAAACAGAAATAAATTGTTCAGTTAAATGATCATTTCAAGATAGGAAGACTGAAATTCTTGTCTTTACGGAAGTTATTGTCCGTTTAATATCACATTAACTATAATGATAAAATACTTGAGCGTCGCATTTAAAAACACGATTAAAATGAATCAAGAATGTATAATTATATGATTTAAAGTTTTTTTTTTTTTTATATTCCATTCATTTAACCTTAACATATAGTGCTATTAGTGCTACTTTAATTGATTGCAGCATTTGACTCTATTTACTTGGTTCGTTGTTTCTAGACCAAACAACCTCTTCCCTTGCTCTCATGAATTCGTGTGCTTTCGGTGATCCATCAAAAAAAGAACAACACCAATTTTGTCGGAAATGAAAAGTGATGTCACTGTCAAGTGTCTGCGTGTGTGATCTGACGTGTCAATTGAGATTTCGAGAAAGGAAGAAACACGAGAACGTATATTGATTTCCCCACGTGGGAGGCTCACCTCAAAGCATTTTAGAACGACCGCTATTTTTTTCTTCTCAATATACAAAATATACAAAAACGTAGTTTGTTTAAAAAAAAAAGCTAAAATTACTTTTATTTTAATAATTAAAAAAATACTAGTGTAAGTTCTATATACGAAAAAAAAAATTATATGAAATTACGAACGTGGTTTCGTAGTCAAAGGTTCGTAATTTTGTATAGATTTGGTTTTATACTTTTACTGGCTCAACCTTGATTCGGTTCTCGAAATGGACCGGCTAGCTTTGGTGATATTCCATTATAGACTTATTTGTTTTGGTCAAAATCTATTTAAAGCTGATTTTGTATGTTCACGTGAAAAATGTAGAATTTTACATATTTGACTCCAAAATAAAAAGGCACGCGTAAGTTAGAATGCAAAAGTAAAATTAAATTAGACAAACTAAGAACAGGGACAACAAAGCTTAACGCTTTCTGCTTCTAATACGACATTCAAAGTCGACGCGTAATTTAGAATGTAGAAAATATTCCTTACAAGAGATGGAATTGAGTATTTTAGTATAATCAACGGTTCGTATAAGATTATCAAACATGTTTGATAATCATCGCTTTTTGTAAATATGTTCATTAGTTGCTATGTGTGCTTGTATTTTACCATGCAACTATCCTATTACAGCCTAACAAAGAAATATATTTATATTTAAATATATATATATATATATATATATATATATATATATATATATATATATATATATATATATATATTTTTTATATATTTTTTTTTATATCATTTATAATTTTTTTATATATATTTTATTTTTAT
>Ga0099825_1007347_pt1 | contig 13443 bp, 7 predicted proteins | sample SiratroredBW_FD_76838 | JGI IMG/M metagenome (GOLD analysis project Ga0099825, IMG submission 76838) | Root nodule microbial communities of legume samples collected from California, USA - Siratro red BW | ecosystem: Host-associated > Plants > Roots > Nodule | place: USA: California | collected... | reverse complement strand
TATATATATATATATATATATATATATATATATATATATATATATATATGGTTAAATAAACGCAAATATTTAACAATTTATAGGATAAGACCATCAAACTATTAATTATTCTTTTATAATCAATCTTACAGAAAATTCAACCTCCAAGACACTATTTTCATTTTTAGAAAAATTTGTTTCATATATAAAGATTCACTTTAAAATAAGATAAATATTTGCGTTGAGAGTAAAATTCAAATAATTAATGATGTAACAACAATTATTTGGTTATAATACAAAGAAGCAATATATCGAGACAAGATAAAATCTAATTAAAGCAACTTTCATCAAGAATAACGAAATAACAATATCTGTTACATTAATATAATAATAAAAGATTTTTTTTCCACAAGAATTAGAAATCATTCAACAAACATATTTTTTTAAGTTTATAAAAGACAATAATATTAAAGAGAATAAGATATAATTTTTATATGTAATTAAAGTCTTCCAAAATTTCATACAAAGAAAACATTTCAATCATCATTTTCTGATATTCTTCACTTAGTGAAGTTGAAATCTGAGAACAGACACTTACATATTTTCTATTTTGAGAGTCATCATTTTTCTTCTTTAACAAACTACCTTAAGTTTATTTATAGCTAGAGTAAGAACGAAACAATATTATTGAAAGTTATAAATGGTATTAAACAATACTTGTAATTCTTGATTTCAATCGAGATTAAGAAGATTTGTAAACGGTAACATTAGGTATTTGTCTAATCCTAAAATGACGTGAATAATATTTCTTTTGTTGTAATCTTATTTGATTATAATAAACCCATTTAAAAATTTATCACAGAAGGTTAGCTTATTTTTGATATTTAGGTAAACTAATACAAAACTAAATTATCTTTTAATTGTATTTATAGATGATGTATCTTAACAAACTTTTAAATTCAATTTTTGAAAAATATTTTACTAAAAATATTTGAAATAAATAAATGATAGTCCATTAGATTGTCTACTATTGATATTTATTTTCAAATTATTTATAAAAAAAATTGTAAACTCCATTTAACTTCTTTTAAAAGTTAACAAGCTATTTCAAATTTCGGATTGAATAAAGAAAAAGTGAATTACAAATACACGGCTAAAAAGTTTCATATTCTATTTTCCAAACATTTTAATTTAAAAACCTTTTTTTAATATTGGATTGTCATATAAAATGACATTCAAATCACATATATAAGAAATCGAAGAGGACGTGAAAGAAAATAATTTTTCATTATCTATATAAAATAATATGTCCCTTAATTGAATTACATGTTTAAAAGTAATGTAAGTATCCTCATTTAAGTTTTTTTTTATTATTACTTTGATTTTTCTTACTTTTATTTTTAAACCATTTAATGAATATTAAAAACTAAAAGCGGCTTATAGAAGTATAAAAAGTTGTAAATAGGAGTCCGAGGGAGATGGTAATATTTTATGTTAAATCTAATCCAATTTAACTAACTTTTTAAAGGAATGAATTAAATTGAGTTAAGTTAAAATTTTGAAAAACTTTTTTTTCTTTTACTAAATTATAACTTTTAAGTATTAATTTGATTAAAAAATAATACTATCTTTATAAAAATTGAAATCATAAAGTTAAATTAAATCATAAGATAAGACAATTTTAGAGTGTAGGGTTTAATTCAATGAACACGAATAATTGCAAACACTAAAATATTTATAAAAACTTCAACTATATTTAACTTCTTTACTTAAACTAAATCAAAAGTTATGGATTTTAAATTAATTTTTAATTACAATTTTATAAAATTATCTTTGTAAAAAATTTACATATACATAGAAATAGAAAGTGTTCCTATTTGTGAACAAAATGAAGTTCAATTGGTGAGTGTTACTTTATTTGTCCAATGTGATTAGTTTTCTTTTTCTTTCTTTTGTACTTTTAAAAGAGGCAAAATAAAATATTCCAACAATTAAATCTCAACACGTGACCGTTTTGACTATTTCTTTTAACCCACTCTGCATCTATTGGGCGGTGACGATATTCCCGTCATTGACATGTCATTATAACAAAATCTCTATAAGGCATATTTATTTTTTTCACTTTACTTACATTTTTTTATATTTTATTTTTTTAAATAGACCATTTTATTCTTTAATTTCTAAAATAATATTTTTTTAAATTTTTTTACTGGTAATATATCAATTGTGATTATTAATAATTTTTTAAGAGTTATTATTTTTATCAGTTTAGTTGATTAAAATTAATAAAAAAATAATAAAAAAATAATAAAATTACATTAAAACCATCTTGAATGAAAATGTTAGAGTTGATTAATATCATTAACATTAAAATTTTATGAAAAAATATATCAGCCTTACTATTGCCTCTTAGCAAACACATGGTAAGCACAACAAAAACATTTAGACCATAGTTGAAATTTCTTCTTCCCACCAAGAACGTATAAAATAAACCAAAAGGTTAAAAATATGCCTAGATGTAAAATATTGTAAATAAAGAGTAACCGATATATCATTGGATAAATTTCTTTGAGAGAAAAAATTAAAATGTATAATTAACTTCTTCATATATTAAAATTATCTTATATATAAATTGAAAATTAGCATTTAAAAAGTAATATAAGATATTTTTATGGATTAATTTATAATAAGTAATATATGTTTTAAATATTAAGTAGAAATGTATATGGAGAATAATTATGTAGAGTTATTAGTTTATTTTGGATATCAATATTTTTTAAAATGTTTTTATTTTGTTTAATAAGTAAACAAAAAATAACACTTGATAAAATTTATATTATGACTGTTCAGTATAGTAACAAAAATTGAAAACATATACAATAGTTAATTATTGGTGTTGGTTGATTGATCTGTTCTTGACTTCATATTGATTTTTTTTATTAGATTGATTAATTGCGTTCCTGATATTTTTATATTGTTATGATAAAAGTGAAACTTATTGCTTGTGTTGCTAGTCTCCATCAACTGATATCAGAGACCTCTGGGTTTGGGGCTTGTAGTTTGGAGAACAATGGAAACTAACTCTAGTAGAATGATTACTCCAAATGAATGAGTCCAATTATAATATTTGGAAGACAAAAATAGAAGATTTGCTTTATGTAAAAAATTTTCATAAACATATTTTTGGACATGAGAAGCCTAGTAATACAATTGATGAAGAATGGAATCTCTTACATACAATTTTGTGGATATATTAGAATGTGGGTTAACCATAATGTGTTGAACCATATTATTGGGGAGACAGATGCTCAGGCTATGTGGACTAAGCTTGAACAATTATATGCTAGAAAAACTGAGAATAACAAGATGTTTTTGATAAAGCAACTGTTAGCTTTGAAATATACTAATGGGATATCAATGACAATTACAAGTATGTTGAGTGTCACTATTGTCATAAGAAGTTGGAAGTTGAAATATAAAAGTGAGAAGGATAGCAATAACAAGGGTAAAGATAACAGTGATAATGATGACATAGTCAATGCAACTTCTGTTTGAGTTCCTTTTAGTTCATGAGTTTGAGTTTGATAATCTTGTTGATAGTTTAACTGGTTGGGTGATTGATAGTGGTATTTCTTTTCATATCACATCTAGGAGAGATTTGTTTACTTCTTATACTCCTGGTGATTTTGGCAATGTGAAAATGACTCATGAAGGTGTAGCAAGATGTGTTGGTGTTGGACAGTTTTACTTAGAGATGTCCAATGGTTCTAGATTAATTTTGAAGCATGTGAAACATGTTCTTGATGTTCGGTTAAACTTACTTTTTGTGGGTAAGTTGTGTGATGAAAACTACAACAATTTATTTTCAGGTGATAGTTGGAAGCTCACTAAAGATTCCATGGTTGTAAAAGATGTTGTTCATGCAGTTGAGTTTGTTGATAGAACTACTTGTGGCATAAGAGGTTATGTCATATGAGTGAGAAAGGGATGTCTGCTTTAGCTAGAAAGAATGTGTTGTCTGCTCTTAAAAAGGCTTATTTGCATAAATGTTCTCATTGTTTTGTTGGGAAGCAAAATAGAGTGTCTTTCAAGAGTCACCTACCTTCAAGGAAGTCATAAATATGTGAATCGGTACATTCTGATGATAACAATGTTGATATGATGACAAGGGCATTGCTTAAGAAAAGCATGAAACATGTTACTCTATTGTCGGATTTGTGAGGGTCTCAACCTATTCAAGAAGGGAGAGATTTGTTGGGTTGGTTCTCTCCTTATGAGGGCCAAACTCATTATTTTTTGTGTCTAAGACACATGACAAACTAAATATAATGCGTCCACATTATAAAAGGCTAATTCTAAATGTATGAGAGAGACCGGAAAACACAATTTATAGAGACCTCATACAGTAACATGTGTTGATTGTTTTGAAGATCCAAGATGAAACATTATCTGATTGAGATGAAATTTTTATTGAAGATTCCTTACTCATATCTCTTCAATATGGACAGTGGGATTGTCTACTAGAGATCTATAGAAGAGTCAATAATTTTGTGAATAACTTTTCTTCATAGTTCCTATTACTGTCAATCTTTGTTGTCTCAGAAATTCAACGATAAAATCTTATCTAATTACTTAAATTTTTTACAGGAGTCTTATCATTTACTGTACTTCATTTTGGACTGTCGGATTTGAAATCAAAAATTTAGTTTGTTTTCAAAAAATTCGTGAATAGTGGCAATTTTTCTAGTGATAGATTCTTAGACTTTTGTTAAATCTTGATTTGTTGATATTTTGGGCTATTGTTGGTGACCATTTGAGGATTAGGAAGAGTTGTATTAATATGATCTTTGAATGGTTTTTCTGAGACTTGTTGTACATTTGTTTTGATATTATTGGAGTATTTACCGTCCTGTAGGTTTTTCGATCTTTATCAAGAGGGTCACGTAATTATTGGTGTTGGTTTATTCTTTTGTTCTCGATTGCATATTGGTTTTTTGTTAGATTGACTGATTGTGTTAAGGGTGTTCTAATAAAACTGAATTTTATTGCTTCTGCCGAATTACATCAAGTATTAGATTGGATTGGCTTAGCCATGGTTTTGGTGGATTTGAAGAGTAATCTGCTAGAAGGATTTGATTTGATTAAGTGTGACCTGTTAGTTCCCTTTTTCCCCTAATTTTTAGTAGATACTGCAAGAAGCATTGATGGAAGCATTGTTAAAGAGTTGTAAGTCTTCATAAACCTAAGTGACTTCATTGATGGCTAATTTTGCTTAATCAGGGCACCATATTGTGGGTGAGGGATTTGTTTGTTTCTAATACATGTAGTTGTGGCATTTGATGAGTGTTGATGCCATGAGCAATTGCATATAATAAGGCTGGTGTAGAAAATATTGAAGATTTCACATTTCAAGGGTTTTACCAATTATTGTTTTTTGATACATTTTATTTTATGGCTTTTTAGGCATACAAAGTACCTTTTACTTGGACACAAACAAAATGAAACCTACTGGATAATAAACCAATATGAAAACTGACCAGTGAAATCTCAACAGTTTCGTAAAAGTTTTATGAAGAAAAAGTAAGCAACATTTGTTAAGTATCTAAGTGTGAGTCTAAGTCTCACATTGAGTAGAAATGAGAAAGTTGAGCAACATATAAAAAAGAAGACCACAAATCTAATGCCTTAAGGTTTTGGGTTGAAGGTGATGTCATTCCCTTGTGTGGGTCTGGTTCTTGTCTCATTCTTGTTTGTCTCTCTGGTGTTTCCCCTCGAATTTCTCAGCAAGTGATATAAGAGCCGATGGTATTGGCAGCGATGGACTCAGATGAGTACAATTTGATCCCTATATAAAAGTCTTTCTGACATGAGTTTCTAGCAAGCGTATCCTATTTTAGTGTGTAAACGGCGGTATAAGTGAGGGTCATTTGTGAGTAAGTTGAGCAACATATAACAAAGAAGACCTACAAACCTAATGCCTTAAGGTTTTGGGTTGAAGGTGTCATTCCCTAGTGTAGGTCTGGCTCTTGTCTCATTCGTTTTTGTCTCTCTAGTGTTTCCCCTTCGGATTTGCTCAGCAACAATAAGCCCTTTCCTGTGTTGACTGAATATTAAGCTAACTTTTTCTTTTTTTTATAAAGAATATGAGCATATATTAGTAATACTTTATGGTAGTATGTAGAAGAATACCTTAAGATTTTGCTTGAACATAGTACAATAATATCTTAAGATTTTGACCATTGGAACTTTTGCTTTCTTTGTTTTTTTTTTTGTGAGTTTCTATTGGTAGGAATTTTGTGAAGAACTGCTCTCCGCAATTCTTGTTACCGTCAATCTCTGTTGTTTCAAACATCTAAGTATAAAATTTTCTCTAATTACTTAAAGTTTTTACTTGAAATTAGAACTCTAGTTTATTTCCAGAAAATTCGTGAGCACTGACAATTTTTTTGGTGACAGATTCTTGGACTCTTGTTAAATCTCGATTTGTTGATATTTTAGACTATTGGTGGTGGCTATGCGAGGATTAGGAAGAGTTGTGTTAATATGCTCTTTGATTGATTTTTGTGAGACTTATTGTACCTTTGTTTTGGTATTATTTACTACTAAAAAAAATCATTGATAATGACAAAAAATCGGTTACTAAATGAACAAAATTGGTCATTGATTAAAATAGTGATCGTTTTAGTGACCAAATACGTCAGTCGCTATTTTACTGATCATTGATATATAATGACCGATCAGTGACCAATTCTGTAATCGAATCAGTGATTGATTTTAAAAATCAACACGATTTTTTTTATTATTACTATTATTATTATTATTATTATAATTATTATTTTTATTATTTTTTATTATTATTCTTATTATTATTACTATTATTATTATTATTATTATTATTCTTATTAGTGATATTATTATAATTATTATTCTTATTCTTATTATTACTATTATTAAAACATAAATAATCTTTAAAGCATATTAAATTATCAAGGAAAAATTACACTAAAATCATCTTGAATGAAAATATTAGAATTGATTAATATCATTAACATTAAAATTTTATGAAAAAAAATATCAGCCTTACTATTGCCACTTCAATTTGGTAGCAAATACGTGGTAAGCACAACAAAAACATTTGTACCATAGTTAAAATTTCTTCTTCTTACCAAGAACATATAAAATAAACCAAATAGTTAAAATTATGCCTAGATGTAAAATATTGTAAAGAAAGAAAAAAAAATTGTAACTGATATATCATTGGGTAAACTTCTTTGAGAGAAAAAATTAAAACATATAATCAACTTCTTGATATATTAAAATTATCTTATATATAAATTGAAAATTAGCATTTAAAAAATAATATAAGACTATTTTTATGAATTAATTTATAATAAGGGATATATTTTTTAAATATTAAGTAGAAATGTATATGAAGAATAATTATGTAGAGTTATTAGTTTATGTTATTTTGGATATCATATTTTTTAAAATATTTTTCTTTAGTTTAATAAGTAAACAGATAATAACACTGGATAAAATGTACATTAAGATCAATTAGCATAGTAAAAAAAACATGAAAGATATACAATAGTAGAATGTTCACTCTCTAATCTAACAAAATTATTTTATTAGAGTTGGTTCCAACTCTATCGTTGAGAAACAACCTTAGACAAATTATTTGAACCTGAAATATTCTGAATAATTAGTCTTGGCTCCTAATTAATTCGTGTTTGCAAGTTATTAGCAACAAATATCTTCAATATTATTTTTCATAAAAGTGACACAATAGGATCATGTAAATTTAATATCGATTTTCTTAATATATCTCAGTATTTTAAAACACTACTATTAAAAAAAGAGAAAAAGACTCTAATAAAGTTGAAATTAAATAATCAAGTTTTGTAATTGTTAGCAGAAAATTAAGTATTAATATCATATCATAACAATGAAAAATTCTAATTTTTTGGTAATGTATAAAACTTTTAAGTTACTTTTTGTGTAATTATTAATTAATATAAAACAATTATTTAAAAATTAGTGCATTTATTGTTCTAATTTTGTTGAAATGACTATCTTACTTTAACATATAACAAAAGTGATGTCAATTGTAGAAATTGCAAAATTAAATTAAAGATTCACTTTAACAACCTTAACATTTGACTGAATTTCTGAGTAGAACATAAAAATCTGTACTTAAGACTCGCAAAATTAAAATAAACAATCATGTATATAATGCATAAAATAACTATTTATAATGAGATAAAAATGTATAGTAACTTCAGTGTGTATGTTTTGTCATAGTTAATACCACTTACAAATTAACTTAACTATATACCAATTGATTTTTACATATTTCCTCTGAAAGTTGAGCAGTTAGACTGATGGACTACATATTCTTAAAGCAAGATTTTATGTTATTTGAATCTTGTGAATGGAAAAAAGTAATTGAAGGAAGAGTTTACTAGAAACAATTAGTCAAAAATTTTGTATATATGTAGCATCAAATTCTTCACATGAACAGAACAGATTTTTTTATCAACTTTAATATTCTACTGTAGAGCTGAACTATACACATGAGTCTATTCAAGACATGTCTTGGCATAACAAAAATGTACATGATTGATTTAGTCTTTATTCTGATAATTTTCCCACTCTCCATATTTTGAGTTAAAAGTTCCTCCTCCAAAGGCTTTTGCACACTCAATAACTGTTTCTCTGGCACAACGTTCCCATGACATTGCTATATCCTCAAGTGACAATGTATGATCCAAGCATCGGAGAGAGCATGTCAGCTTTGATTTTGCTATTGCTGATAGGTCTTTCGGGTCTTCAGTACTGTTGAAGTTGAATAACAAGGTAACAAGGGAGATTTAAACTTTTGATAAAAGCACGAAAAGAAAGATTCAACTATGGTTATAATTTTACAGACCTACTTGATAACTACTCAACTTTAGATGAATAATAGCCTAAGAATATAAACAAAAGAGAATCATCGTAATCTCTAACCTGACTTCTGACAGCTGTTTGTCTACAATAACGGGCGGGGAAATTGGATAATTTGTAGGAACGAACAACCTTAAAGGTTTGATTATTGACTGCATGACAAATATACATTGTCAATGTAACAGAACACAGAAAATCAATATGCAAAGTTCGAAACAGAATATAAAGTAGTTCACCTTTTTATCCGAAGAAATATGAGATACTAGGTTCTCATTGATAGATACTGCATTGAAAACGAATTCAATAACCAACCCTTCACTGTCTTCAGCAGCTACTCCAGGCGCTTTATGAAAGCTGTCATTTTCTGCAATAACAATCTCACTGTCTACCAATCGATTGTTTATCTCCTTTATTTCTCGTAAAAGAGAGGAGTTTTCCTGCTAGAGTTACCAATGCTAAGGTTAAGGTTATATGAAGGAGGTCAAGTTTTAGAAACAAGCAAAGAAGAAGTATGTGTGTATCTCGTAAAGGTATCATAACTAACATCTGTAAAAAGCATAAAACATCAAAGACAGAGCGGAAATCAATGAAAAGATATTCAATCACTTTACATTTAATCTAGTCCAAAATATTTTAATTCAAACATCTAATCTAGTCCAAAATATGTTCCTGTGAAAAGTTAGACCCCTGTGAAAAGGCCATGTATTGTATACCAGATATAATTCAAACATCTAATCTAGTCCAAAATATGAATTCTTGTTGCAGAAATGAAGAAACTGATACTTAAGTACTGCTGTATTCAGACTTGCAGATTTTACTAAATAAAATAATGATACGTTATTTAGTAGAGTGCATCTGCGAAAAACAAATTAGGGAAGAAAAATTAGAAAGAAGATATATTACCACAATTCTTGGCTTCTTTTTTCTATATGTATCTGATGTCCAGTCAGGTTTCTCGGCATCAGACAACTGGTTCAAACTGTGGCACGCACTAGCAGAAATTGTAGAAGTGTGAGACCTTTTCCTACCAGTTGGAACAAAATCATGGCAAGTCACATGTTGTGAAAATGGCTCAATATCTGACGCCAGACTTTTCCCAGTTTGGGCATTGAGGCCTAGCTGGTTTTGTTGTTGAACCGTCTTTGGTGGTCCATTTAAGAACTCTGAAGATGGCATCACATCATTCTTATAGACTACCTCTCTAATTTCACTAACAGATGCACTCAATGCTTCAGGTGATATGGCGGCTAACTAAAAGTATATCACAATAATAGAATTTAGGACAACCACTTTTATGATTCAAAGAAAAGCAAATAAGAAGCAAGGAAACATTAGGTTTTCGACCAACCACTTTAAGAAAGCGCTTCGCTTCAGCACTTGGCTCATCAAAAGTAAGCGTAGATTTTTGAGAAATTTCTTTAAGCTTATTGCAGTTTCCCGTAAAGGGTGAAGCTGAAATCCCCTGACTGTTCACACTGACACTAAATGCTTCAGTTGCTTTTGGTGAACCTTGGGCTTGCTTTTGTCCATCACTGTCAGGGCCTGAGTTTGAAAATTTGTAAAATATATTTGCTAGTAACCTCTGGCAGAGATAACATGAAAAATATAGCATAAAAATGTACAACACTAAGTGAATTGATAGATGTACCTTTCATGATAGAGACTTGATTTACATGCTGTGGGGAATTGCTATATTGTTTTTCCAATTGCTGCTCGTTTAAGCAGATCTTCTTTTGCTGAGAAACATCCTTCCATGTATTATAGTTCTGTGTTCCCAATGCTTGTGGTGATGGTTTCGTTTCAATTATTTTCCCTTGCTGCTCTTTTAGGCCTATCTTGCTTTGCTGAGAAATATCCTTCCATGTATTATAGTTCTGTGTTCCCAATGCTAATTGAGATCCTTTCGTTTCCCTTATTTGCACTTGCTGCTCTTCTAAGCCTAGCTTGTGGGAAATATCCTTCCATATATGCTCTTCTAAGCCTAGCTTGTTTTTCTGGGAAAAATCCTTCCAAACATGCTCTTGTAAGCCTAGCTCGTTTTCCTGGGAAACATCCTTCCATACATGACTGTTCAGTGTTCCCAATGCTGGTTGAGATCGTTTCGTTTCCATTATTTTCACTTGCTGCTCATCCAAGCATAGCTTGTTTTTCTGGAAAACATAATTCTGTGTTCCCAATGATTGTTGTGATGGTTTCGTTTCAATTATTTTCAATGATTTCGTCCTTGATTGTTGCCTGGATTGCTCATCAGCTAAATGTTTTCGTCCTTGATTATCTGATGAAGCATTCTTTGGGAAAAAACTAGTTTGTATAAAATCTTCTACTACATCTAGAACGTTCTTGATATCAGTGGTTATCTCCCATTTCTTCACCCTGAAGAGTTCCAAAACAAATTTTGTTTTTTTCACTTTCTTGCTCAGTTTTTCAAAAAGAACTGTATTTGATCGTTGAGGAGAAGACCGAAGCTGTAGAAATTAACATAAATGTAAAAGATTAGCGGTAACAAGAAAAACAATGTGAAAATCTAGGATCATAGGGCTTGAATGAATCACCAACCTGTTGAAGTGCCGTATTCATCTGTTTGTAAGCGACATAAACCTTCGAAAAGTAGGCTGTACTCATCTTTTGAATCTGCAATTAAAAGTACCACAACGTTCAGTTACTATTTATCCGCGGGAATAGATAAATTTCTAATGCTCATACTTATTAATGAACTTATAGGTATTACGTGCTTGACTATCAGTACCTCTTCTGACATAGTCTTAGTTTTTGTAGTTTTTTATTGTGAACCACTCATGTAACTTCAGAATGTGTTAAAGAGATAAGGAGAAGTTCATGCGCAATTTCCAAAATTAAGCAATTTAAGACACTTAATGATATTATTCAATTCAAGCAAAAAATAGATGTAAAAAGTATTATCATTAAGTGTCTTAAATTTTCACGGGAAGAACAGAATGTGAATACATGCTCCACAACACTAGGCAATTATTGACCACATAATATCAATTTTGTTGTAAATGTACTATTTTTATATTATTTTACATGCTCCAAAAAATATCATGGGTAGAGGTAACAGTTTTACTTTTACTGCAACTAGACTTTGTTGTAAAATGTGCTAAGTCAAGAGTGGTGGTTTAGTCTCACGTCAATTAGAAATGTCATTTAAATAAAGGTTATAAACTCCCGAAGAGCCCACAGCCAAAACAAGTTTAAGGGCAACCCCAATTACGATGACTTTCCAGCAGAATGAATGCTTCTAGTTTACTTGTAGTCATTGGAGTGGGAGCATAGAATAACCAATATACAATTACACAAGTGAGTGCACTTTATTAAAATTTCAAAAATTATGTAATAGGCGTTGAATATGAAGGCAGAAGGAAAAGAAAGTGAAGAGAAACAACTTCTTCATTACCTCTTGGTAAACCTGCTCCTTCCAATCTATATTTTCTGATTTTCCAGCATCTAGAAATAGAATAGGTACACATTAACATTCATTCCAGATATAGGTGCAAGTATATTTGGCGTTGGCTGGAGTAGTTCATGGAATTTTGAAACAGTTGAGAATATAATAGAAAAACAGAGGTGCACGAGGATTAGAAAACGGTTTTTTCAATTTCCATTCAAATCCAAAACCACTGAATACCACCAAAAGGTTGAAACAAGCCTGTAAAACAAACAGTTAACTTAAAGCTGAGGACAAACTATGGGGATTTAAATATCATTAAAAAAGCTACACAAGAATAGTTAATAAATCAGGTGGGAAAAAAATGATGATACCAACAATACAGACACAAGGGAAAAAAACAAATGATTGGTCTATCAAACATCACAATATTATTGACCTCCCACTTTCTTACTGCTCAATTCCACTAGTGTTCAGACTAGATATATTTATGACATCTTATCGTCCAATTCTACTGAAATTATCTCCCACCAAAACTAGGATTATTTTATTTTACATCCTCAATCATATTTTAAGACAAATTTAGAGATTCTTTCTTTCCTTTGTTTCAGACATGTTTTTATTATTGAAATTTCCATTATTTAGACTTGGTTTCAGTACCTAATAACTACATTGAATGGCCGAGGAAATATGCTTTACATGAATCTCAAAAGCATAGTTTAAATTAATTAAGTATGCAGGTTAGAAAATTTTCCGTGGGGGCATTAAAGAAAACAAGATTAACACATCTCAATACCTTGAGCAGATAAGATTTCCTCTGAGGCAGTAGAGTTTGGAAGACAAGGTTTGGATTCAGCATTCATTAGTTGTGAAAATAATTCTTTTGTCTTTTTGGATAAATGATGACAGTACTCAGCCTGAAAATAGACGTAGATGGTAAGACTATTATTGCTTTCAAAACAAATTCTTCCCATGGAATTAGAATACATAATTTATTGAGAAAGAGATGTAATGATATTAGAACCTAAAACTCAGAATAAATATTACAACATGTTGACCTCGGTCAATCTTCTAGTGGGACAAGCCTATTGATTTTACTGTTCAAAAGTGAAATGATG
>Ga0099825_1007345_pt1 | contig 13445 bp, 6 predicted proteins | sample SiratroredBW_FD_76838 | JGI IMG/M metagenome (GOLD analysis project Ga0099825, IMG submission 76838) | Root nodule microbial communities of legume samples collected from California, USA - Siratro red BW | ecosystem: Host-associated > Plants > Roots > Nodule | place: USA: California | collected... | reverse complement strand
TTGTTACATTGCAATCATCTACTATTTTTATACTCTCGGTTCCTTTTTTTTTTTTTCTTTTTTTTTTCCTCTCTTTTTTTTTTTTTTTTTTCTCTTTCCTGTGTCCCTTTAAGATAATTATTAACTTGTTGCCATTTGTGACGAGACAGATTCAAGCAACACCAGTGAAGAGGCTGTGCAGCACTCACAGCACCATCACTGTGAATGGACAATTCCCTGGCCCAACATTGGAAGTCAACAATGGAGACACTTTAGTCGTCAAAGTCACTAACAAAGCTCGTTACAATGTCACCATTCACTGGTATCTCTAACATTTTGGCTTCATTATTTATCTTTAAAAATCACATATTCACTCAACAATTTTTTTATTCTTTTCCTGTTAGATTAATCATCTCATTCTACACATATGACACTTGGCAAGAAATTCTGTACCAATAGAAATTTTCTATAAAAAATGTGCTCGTGGTCCATGGGCATGCACTAAAAACTATCCTTTTTCACTTGTGAGAATTAAATGCAAGAGTTTTTGCCTTATAAATCATGTTTCCAAAAGACAAGTTCTAGACGGCAGTTATAGCAGTATCTATATTGCATGCTACGTGCATCAGTTCATGCATGGAAGTTTTAGAAGTGGCTTATTAGTTTTTGTGGCTCTGATAGTTAATTGATTTGTTGTATTTGTTTAGGCATGGTATTCGGCAAATGAGAACAGGATGGGCTGATGGACCAGAATTTGTGACTCAGTGTCCCATTCGTCCTGGAGAGAGTTACACCTATCGTTTCACCATTGAAGGCCAAGAAGGCACACTTTGGTGGCATGCTCATAGCTCATGGCTAAGAGCCACTGTTTATGGTGCTTTAATCATTCACCCCAGAGAGGGAGAGGCCTATCCTTTCCCTAAGCCAAAGCGCGAGACACCAATTCTTCTAGGTAATCATTATAATTATAATTATGATCATACTAATTCACATAATTATTGGTAATGATGGCACTAATGAAAACGTGGAGGGTCTATCAAGAAAATGATATAGCGGGATTTGTTGTTTCTTTTTCTTTTGACAAATGTCATGCACTTGATGAAGATGGTTTAACGGTGAAAAACAATTATGATCATTTATCAGGGGAATGGTGGGACGCAAATCCGATCGATGTTCTTAGACAAGCCACACAAACAGGAGCAGCTCCCAATATTTCTGATGCTTACACCATCAACGGCCAACCTGGTGATCTTTACAAGTGTTCTAGCCAAGGTCAGATATATTATTATTATTATTGGTTAATTTTTATTCAACTCATAAACATAGCATATCTCTCTAATATAGTATTTACGTAACACAGCTTTTGAACAACCAAACAAGCTTGTGGTCCCAGGAAACTAGGAATACAAAAACATAGTCCAATGATGTTATAAATCTGACAAATATTTTGTTGATGATTGGCAATGTAGGTACCACCATTGTTCCAATAGATTCTGGCGAGACCAACCTCCTTCGAGTCATCAATGCTGCACTGAACCAACCCCTTTTCTTCACTGTGGCCAACCACAAACTCACAGTGGTTGGAGCCGATGCCTCCTACGTTAAAGCCTTCACCACCTCAGTCATCATGCTGGGTCCAGGCCAAACCACCGATGTTCTCATCCAAGGTGACCAACCACCCTCACGCTACTACATGGCCGCACGTGCCTACCAATCCGCACAAAACGCCCCTTTTGACAACACCACAACCACAGCCATTCTCAACTACAAATCTGCACCGTGTCCTGCAAAGGGTGTCTCCATCAAACCCCTTATGCCCTCTCTCCCAGCTTACAACGACACCAACACAGTCACTGCCTTCAGCAAAAGCTTCCGAAGCCCCAGAAAAGTTGAAGTCCCTGCAGAAATCGATGACGACCTTTTCTTCACCATTGGCCTCGGACTCAACAATTGCCCTCCAAATTTCAGCCCAAGCCAATGCCAAGGTCCCAATGGAACGCGCTTCACTGCCAGCATGAACAACGTCTCCTTTGTTCTCCCCAACAACGTCTCCATCTTGCAGGCTCATCACCTTGGCGTGCAAGGAGTGTTCACCACTGACTTTCCTACACAGCCTCCTTTGAAATTTGATTACACTGGTAATGTGAGTCGTTCACTGTGGCAACCCGTTCCCGGGACCAAGGTCACCAAGTTGAAGTTTGGATCGAGGGTGCAGATTGTGTTGCAGGACACTAGCATTGTGACCCCTGAGAACCACCCCATTCACCTTCACGGGTATGATTTCTACATAGTCGCAGAAGGGTTCGGAAATTTTGACCCCAAGAAAGACACTTCCAAGTTCAACCTTGTTGATCCACCTATGAGGAACACCGTTGCAGTACCGGTGAACGGATGGGCAGTTATCCGATTTGTTGCTGACAACCCAGGTAAAATTCATTAGCCCAAATGAAAATTATTACATGATATGTAATCATGTCATAGTAGATATTACTTAATGAACACTCCATGATCTGAAAGTATAAATTTTTTTCATTCCATGATGTATAAGATAAATCTATGATTGATTGTTAATGCAATAATTTACTTAAAGTGCATGCCCATTAATGTTTTGTAGTTTAATCCCATCTTGCAATGTCTAAAAACTGTCAAAGATTCGACATTTTGAAATTTAATTGGGTGATGTGAAATTTGTAGGAGCTTGGATTATGCATTGTCACTTAGATGTTCACATCGGGTGGGGTTTGGCCACTGTGCTCTTGGTGGATAATGGAGTAGGGTTGTTGCAGTCCATAGAGCCCCCTCCAGAGGACCTACCTCTGTGTTAGAATAATCAAAGGCAGAAGAATTATTGAATTTGTATCTGTAGTTCGTAATTTTTCCTAGTTCATTGTTGTTGCCCTGTATTGGGGGTATTTCTTCTTTTGCTCTGTTTTGTTGTTCTTTTTCATATAGAGATAACCGTGATTAAAAGAGATGGTGATGTGATTTCAACACAACATGCCATCTTATATACTAAGCCCCATTCATTGTGGTTTATGTTATCTATCAACAAAGATGAGTTTTGATCCCTCACTTTTCTCATTCAATAGTTTCGTGTGTTCCATAGCAGAAATTTTATGAAATAACAACAGTGCATAGAATAATCACAATTGATGAAATGGATCTTTGTGGTATACGGTAGACGACCAAATATAATGTTAAGTGTTATCATGTGTTACATTGTGGGAAAGGTCAATGTGGTTGCAACAACGTTGGACGAGTTATAAAGTATCACAAGAGTTCACTTTGCACAAGTAATGTAACTTCTAAAACGCAATTCTCATCTAACATTACGATTCTTTATATCTAAATCTTTGTAAGTTTCTGCATAAATGGAAGTAGACGGTGTTCTCCATTCTTAGTTTATTCTCTAAGAATGTTCTAAAGCCTCATGATTTCTAACGTATTATTGTGATTTTAGAACAATAATATTTAAAAATTTGTTGGACCTGCCTTACAATTTTAGTCATAATTCTTGCGTGCTCATACTTGAAGCAGACCTTAAAAAGAAAGAGAAAATAGTTCCTTATTATTTTGTAAATATTTTGGTCACTAATTAGATTTTTGCGTTTCGATTGAGATTATCAAATATTAGTATTTAATATTTTGTTCATGCTCTGAAGTGCAATCTCATTATATTCATATTTATAACACAGAATGCAAAAAATTGTTAAAAGTAGTAAGAAAATTTAATCAAGAGATTTTTCAGGCAAAATTATGAACCAAAATTTAGACTTTTGTAATTTTTTTTAGACAAAAAATCCTTTTATATTAATTTTAATGAAAAAAATCAATACATTCTTTAAGTAAAATGTGACAAAACAAATAGCTTAGTCATTCAATTTTATGTAAAATGTGACAAAAAGTTTAATATATAATTTAGTTAAAACAAACTAATTTTAGTCATAGTTTTTGGTCAAAATAACTTTTTTTAACTATTTTAATAACTTATATATTAAGTCTGTATAAAACAAATTGAAATAAAATTACTACCCAAATAATTTATTTTTTACCAAATTAAATAATAAAGAAAATTTTGACAAAATAGATTAAGATAATAATTTAGTTTTGACTATAATTTGCTTAAGTTTGTTATATTATGTATAATAAAGATGGATATGAAATTAATTTTTTTGGTCAAAAATAAAGTAAAATGACTAATTAACTTTTGGGTCATAATTTTTGTGAGAAATCTGGTGCTCAAACTCGCTTTCAAAATATAAATCTGATAACAATTTCACTTTAGAATATTAATAAAATATTAAATGTAAACTTTTAATTTGTTAGAAAAAATGAAATAAGCTTAAGAAAATAATGAATTTAACTTTCACAAAATCTTTCTTTGTAAAATTACAACTTTCTTTGAATTAATTAAGCTAAAGAATTGTTTAGATTTTTTGGGTTTTTAAGTACTATAATTAATATTTATTATATTTAAAACAACAAAGAACATTATATTTAAAAACAATAAAGATAATTTGCAAGCATAACCAAATACAAAAATTATGAAATAAGATGAAAAATATACAAGATTATAATGGTTCAATTTAGGTTTAGTTACTTAGTTATTCTAATTAATTTAATCTACTAATTTCAAATTTTTTACAAGAGCAGTATAAGAAAAATGAGAAATTATCCATATATTAAACTTTACAAGAATGTCTATTAATATGTGTGAAATTCTATCAAAAGTTCTTCATATTCACTATAACTAAAAAAAATAAAAAAATAAAATAAAATCACCGTTTATAACACTTAAGTGAAAAGATGATATAATTTAAAAGAAAAAGTGTTGATCTTAATCTTTCTAAAAGTAAATAAAATATTTAAAAAAGTGTTTCATATAGATACAACTGACTTCAAAAGGAAAAAAAGATTATATCAAGTTAAGATTCTTTTTTGCTAAATAAAGATAAATTATTTATAGTTGACCACCTAATCAGATTGTGATAATAATTATCTATACATACTCTAATCAAGTCAAGACAGCAATAATAAATAAACAACAATATATATCCTAATTCACTTAAATTCAGATTATATTCATTCTTCTTAAGTCAACTGTTCAAAGTTTCAATAATTAACATTTAGTTATAATGAGTATTTTTGCTTCTTCAGATTATAATAAATGTTTTCATATCTCCAAGATACAATGAATTTTCATACCTTTCTATATTACAACGAATAATTACACATTTTAAATATATACTTTTTCTTTTTATTTTCTCCTAAAATTAAAACTCTCAAACAAAAGAAAAAAAAAACACTCTCATATTAGAACATAAAAAAAAAACCTCACAAGCTGCTGAAAATGCTAAACATTTAGTAAAGAATAAAATTGTTACAAATGATCAATATAATTAAAATTAATATTTTATTATAAGAAATGTAAAAGTATCTTTCAATCATTTTAGTCAAATAATTATCCTAATTTTTGGATTTTCAAAGTACTCTAATCAATGTTCACTTATTTAAGAGAGTAAAATTAACTTGCAATAATCATAACAATATTAAAAAAAATATATGAAACAAAAAAAAAATACTCACCATCTTAAATCATGCAATATCTTCTACCACATCTACAAAATTCTATTTTGTTATAAGTGGACTTTAATCACCTTGATCAAGAATAATAAGCAACAATGAATAAGAGAATTGAAATAAGATCATTTCAAAAGTTGTAGTAGAAGTTTACAGAATTGAAGTGAAAAAATGATTTATAATGTAACAAAACAAAGTCTATATACCTTATCTTTCCAAGATTAAAAAAAAATTAATAAATCTTTTTACAATAGGCAAAATATAAGAAATTTTTTCTCTCCTTTCATATATGTTTTGCTTATAAAACTTGAGAGAATGAAGATTATCAAAAAAATATGCAAAGTATATATTAATTTATATTGATAATAGTTCATATGATGAATAGTTTTTTAACATAAAAACTAATACAAACTCGTACATATGATTGCATGTATAATTTAACCAAGTTTACACACAATTTATACTCTTTAATTTATACATAATTATTTAACTTTTTTCATAATATAATTAGATACATAAAATAAAAATTTTATTTACCTTAAAACGAATTTAAAAACAAAATATATTAATTTTAAATTTTAAAAGAATAAAAATAAATAAATTTTAGTCATTTTATAAGAACTAAAAATAATATTTCTAAACTGCTATAACTAAGTTTTTAGTAAAACATGATTTTAGTCTCTAAACATGCATTCAAGAAAAAAAAAATCTACATATATATTCAATTTTAAAAAATATTTTTTTTTTCAAAATGGGAATATCAAAATCAAAATTATCATAGATGTTAGGTTACTAATAAGGTAATTACACATTCAAAATTTAGAACAGTAAAATAGTTATAAACAATGAAATTAAAATATATTACTTTTATAAAAACAAAATCATAATTAAATAAATTAATTATTACATTTCTTATACTTATTTCCAATGTATATTAGGTAACATAAGAGATAGGAAAACGGAAAAACAAAGATATCGAATTTTGATAATTAACTATAGACTATTGAGAAAGACAGTATACTTATTTAATTTTTTCGGAAAAGTACATTATAATCATATTTTGGATAACGACCAAGTGGGTGAAAATGATCTAGAAGTAGTGTGTGATATTGTTTTAGCATAAGAAGAAAATGTTAAAGATTCCAACATGCCATTTTGGGCCAAATTCATCATTTAATATAGGCAAGTTGCCAAAGCTTCCTCACACCACGTATCAAACACCACTCGCATTCTGCGTCACCAAACATATCTTCATTCCTCAATTTCCAAGTGCTTCTTCGCTTGAAATTATTAGATGTTTGTAGAATATATTTATAAATCTCAAATTAACATGATATTATTTGATACATTCACAAACTATATGTATAAAATAATTTATTTTTAATATAAAAAATAAGTTAGAACCACCATTCATAAATCAAATGGTTAGGTTTGGCCGTTTGAATAGTGGTGGGTATCATCATCAACCACGTGTACCATTCCATAGTGTAGAAGTGGCACATATAACACTGTCCACCTGTCCCACGTGCATGTCTCACTCTACAAAACCCTCATCCTCACTACTTGGATTGGACTTTGGGACTATAAATCTCAAATTAAACTATTTTTTTAATCTTCAGTTTCTTCTTTTCATAATTTAATATTATCTATTTATACTCATTTCTTAATTAAAAAAATAAACAATCTTTCTTTCATTCTGAAATCGATTCTCCAGATGCCATCTGACCACTTTACTTGCATAACACATATTCATTTTTCAATCATAACTTTTTAAATACAAATTATAATATTATGTTAAGATTTTTTTATGTAAAAATGTTTTCAAAATTAAGCTAATACATATCGCTTCAGAATTAAAAAAAAAAAATTCCTGATTCAGTATCTACAGCTTTGGACCATTCTACAGATTCCTTTCTGTTTCCTATTTCTAAGATCAATGAAACGGTGTTGTTTAATTCATGGAAATTGTAACAAGAAATAAGAACAAGATTCACAAACGTGGAAGCTAGAAAGCTACTAGTGTAAACAAGCAGATCTCGTACAATCGGGCCGTGGGCCCAGTTTCGTTACAGTAAGGCCCGCTTTCCAGGCGTCAGCAACAGGGATGAAACAGCAATTTAAGTATATAATAATAATCACAATAAAGATTAACATCACTGGATATTTTATTCAGTAAAACAACAGAAGATATTTAAGTGAGATATACTATAGCAATGGCATAACGGAGAATATACCCAAAAGATGGGGACATAATTGAAAAGACGAAGGAAATGGAAAAGAGCAGGTACTTGAGAAGAAAGGAAGCGAGGGCTGGTTTTGGTGGCTCGGGAAGGTTCGAGCGCCACGTGCCAGCTGGTTCGGGAGTCCGAAGCATGATAACGCGACTAAGAAAGCGCCACGTCACCACTTTGGAGGGTGCAATTTAAAAATATCAGAAAAATCTAGAGAAGGCTATAAATAAACATTACAGGGTGCTGCCCAGAGATTTGCTGAATCCGCTATAACCATATCAAACCAACACAAACCTTATTACACAAAAAACCTCTCTTCACTCCAGACCAAAACACTCACACACACACTACCCAGAAAAAAGGGCAAAACCTAAAATTAAAAACACCGCGTTGTCTAAACTAGGTTAGTAGCATTGGATTCTTTCTCATGTCGTAATAGCTTTCTGTTTTAATGCATGCTTTTTAATTTCTTCTCTGCAAATTCTTGTGTGCGATTTTGTTTTTTCATTGTTGATTTTGGGTTTCTTTTGTGGTTATTTATCTGTCTGCGTCATAATTTTGTGGGTTTTTTTAAAAAAGGAAAAAACTTTCTGGCCGAGTTTTTTATGTTTTTATATTTTGGGTTTAGCTTTATCTATTACTTGGAGGTTACGAAAATTCGTTTCTTGGTTGAGTTTATTATAGTTATTGTAGTTAATAAGAGCGTGTTTGGAAATCCTGTTAGTGATTTTCCACCTTTGTGTTCTGTTTTGTGCTTTGGAATTCCTGGTTACTGAATTTTTATTTTTTTTTGGAAACTACAGATTGTGAATTCAGTTATTGAGTTTTGCTGAGGACTTAGTAGTGAAGTTTTGGACTGTGGACATGGGTGCTTATGATCAAGTTTCTCTGCGGCCTTTGGATTCTTCTAGAAAGAGGAAAAGTAGGAGCAGAGGGGATGGTTCTAGATCTGTGGCTGAGACTATTGCAAAGTGGAAGGAATACAATGAGCATCTTTATTCTGGCAAAGGTGATGGCAGATCAACTCGTAAGGCGCCAGCTAAAGGTTCAAAGAAAGGGTGCATGAAAGGGAAAGGAGGACCCCAGAACTATGAGTGTAACTACAGAGGAGTTAGGCAGAGAACTTGGGGGAAATGGGTGGGTGAGATTAGGGAGCCGAATAGAGGGAGTAGGCTTTGGTTAGGAACCTTTTCTACTGCCCAAGAAGCTGCTCTTGCCTATGATGAAGCTGCTAGAGCCATGTATGGTCCATGTGCACGCCTCAATTTCCCCAACATCTCAGATTATGCATCTGTCAAGGAATCGTTTAAGGACTCTTTCTTGGCTGCTGCTTCATCTTCATGTTCTTCGGCAGCATCGGACACTACTACTACTACTACATCCAATCGATCAGAGGTTTGTGCAGCTGAAGATGCTAAGGAGAATACTCTACCTGCCCTTGATAAGGTCAACCATAATGATTGTCACAAGGCTTATGAACATGCCTCACCAACTAGCAGAATGAAGCTAGAGCCGAAGGATGAGGCTGTGGATCGCCCAGACCCGGGGGCTGGAGAAGGAGTACATCATACTGGGCAGGCAGATGATGTAAATGAAGATCAGATGGACTTTTCATGGATTGATGCTTTCGATTTTAAGGATGATTACTCGAAGAGCTTTTCCAATGATGAGTTATTTCAAGTGGATGAACTTCTGGGGCTTATAGATAATAACCCAGTTGATGACTCTGGGTTGATGCAAGGCTTGGATTTTGGACAAATGGGATTTCCTGGAGATAGTAATCCTCAGGTTGAGGATAACTCTTCAAGCTTTTTTTATGAGTTGCAAAATCCAGATGCCAAGTTGTTGGGAAGTTTGCCCCATATGGAACCAACACCATCTGGTTTTGATTATGGATTAGATTTCATGAAAACAGTTGTGCCAAATGACTATAATGGAGGGGAAGAACCGCAGTTTCTTAATTTGGACGATGTTCTGAACCATGATTCGAAGGAAATGCAAGCAAGCAAGGAATGATGACCAGAGAAAGCTGTGTGCAGAAGTCTATAATGGGGATGTTGTTTTTGTCTGAGTCTACCTCTCATTTTCAACTGGTTCAAGCATCTCAAGTAATCTGTCTCCAGGGTTGTTGTCCCCTTTTAGCAATATATAGGTGCATCAGACGCATACAATTATACAACTAATATACAAGAAATTTGATCTCTTTATGTTCTTTTAAATATGCTGATTCTCTGTAGAAGTTTTTAACATGGAGAATTTAGCTGACAACATTTGTTTATTCTTTCCATTTACATGTTTTTTTTTTTTTTATTCACATTTAACTTCATAGGTGGAGCTGAGGAGTAGGCTGTTTAAAGTCGTTTGTGATCAACTGTAGTATCTTGATCACTAACATGACAGAAGCTTTCTTGTTATGTACGAGGGAGAAGGAAATACTGCTTACTTTTGTGTATAAAAACTGAACAAGTAGCAGAATGTATATTAAAATTATTCTGAATTTTGTTGTTGTTTTACTGTGTTCTTTATTTACTGGTTTTGGTGGTATTGGATTGGTTGTGCAAAGTCTAATTTCATAGGGTTAAATCGTAGGAATTGGTTATGTGAAATTAACAAAATAGCACTATCATCAACTAATGTAGTCTCATTATTAGTTATTTAACTTGATATTAAAAGGATTTGTTGGCATACCAATATATGGATCTTAACACTGTTTCCTACATGTATTTTTTAAGTTTTAGAAATATGGTAATTACATTTTAGTTTTTCTTTTCCTATTTTGCTTTATGCATATATTTTTTTAAAAACAGTATACTTATATTTCTTGATAAGAAAAATGTTAATTATAATTTAAGAAAAATTCAGACGAAATATGAGAAAAGAAATTTAAAAGTGTAAGAGCTTACTTATAAATATTTTGATCCTCTTAAAATTGACATGTTTGAAGAGAGATTAGTGTATAATACTATCACTTTAATAAAAATTCGCCATGTTTGAAGAGAAAGATTAGAGTCAGTTGGTATTAAAATAAACTGTTTTCAAAGTTATATAACTAACTGTAATAAAATATTATAACTATTGATCTATATCATTTTTAGATATGAAGTTTTGTAAATGACCAGTTAATTCATATAAAGTAAATGACCATATAAAGTAAATGACCAGTTAATCCATATAAAAATTGAGAAAGATGAATAAATAGTGTATTAAAGCTTTAGGTTAGAAACGATGTTATTTAATTGCTTTATGATATATTGTTATAGATATCTCATCAACTTGACATTGAACTTATTGAGGCAAGTTGATATGGGCTCAAAGGTCCAAGTAGTAGAAGCCTATATAAAATGGTCTTGGCTCCGCTAGCTAGTTAAGTAGTTAAGTGTGAATGTGAAGTTTTATAAAGATCGAGTAATATATAAAAGATAAGATATATTAATCTAATACTTTTGATTTTAAATTAAATAATAAAAAATTTACTAATTAAATAATAGAAAATTTACTTTTTAAATATTAATAAAGATCTTCTCAATATATTTTCTTATCTCAAACATTTTTACAATAATAAGATGATTAATTATATTTTATTATGTTTATTATAGTTTATTTTTGCATCTACAAGTTTAGAGAAATGAAATGTCTAGTTTATTTTTGCGTCTACAAGTTTAGAGAAATGGAATGTCGTTTACATCTAAATTATTTTTAGATTTTCTTCTAGTGTTATAGCAAGAATAGAAACCCAAAAAATGTATAAAAATAAATAAAACTATTTATTTGCATACAAAATGTAAAATAACGAGTTCTTGATCTAATACAAACAAAGACTCACATAGTGATAATAAATAAAATTGAGATAAATAATTGACATAAATAATAAATAAAATTGAGATAAATAATAAATAAAATTGAGAAGAGTGAACCAAAAAACTAATATGATTACATTTATCCATAATTAAATTAGAAAAATAAATCTTTCTTTTATTTTATCTTCCTTTAATTTCTTTTGTCTTGTTTCACTTGAAAAATGCGTATGGATAGCTATTATGTTATATGAACAAAATTTCTAAAATTGTGTATAAGATAATCAATTTAAAAATTTGTTATTCAAACTTGAGAAATAAATATACAGTAAATGAGTGCTGTGAACAATTATCTTTAATTTTGGTCCATCTTTATATTTGTTTTGCACAACTTATAAAAAGTAAATATATAGTAAATGAAGTAAAAAATACCAAGAAGAGCTGTTTCCTATTTTACATTCTTTTATGCAATCATTTAACAGTTCAAAATCAAGCGAGCTAATCTATTTTATCACCCTTAATTAGTCTTGTTATCTTTTAAAAGATTAAAAGATATAAAGTTATAAAACGGTTAGTGAATTTCCTTCAATTAGATAAATTAATAATTTTATGTACATTTGTTTCTTTCTTCCTCAATTGGCAGTAGACAATATATATTCGTATTAAAAAGGTCTAAATTGAAACCTTGAGAGTAATAATAGAAATTAGATTTCTAACTATATCAAAAAAAATAAACCTTCTTTGGTCCGACCAAAAAGGCTCTTACAACGTGCAGATTTTTTTCATCAATTTTTATTTTAAATTATTCAAAATTTATATTTAAAAATATAAAACAAAATTGACAATTTTAAAATATATTATTATCTTGAAATTTTCAAATATGGTATAAATGTAATTTTTAATTTTTTTTGAAAAATATAACTTAAAAAGTAGTTATAATATTTTTAGCCAAAGTATAATTGAAAACAGAAAATAGAAGAGAAACTTAATCTCTCTGGTTTGTTCATTTGTCATTTTGTTACTGAACTGATAAATTTCAGAAAATAATAATTAATATTAACTTTCTCTCATTTAAGTATTACTACATTGTTTAAGAGTGGTAACTTACTAATTTTCATAACTTCTGTCTTGCTTGAACAATAAGAATTTAAAAAGAGAGAGATTTGATTTGGAATCTTCTCCTTAAACTACAACTATCAATTGGGTGATGAACAATATAGTTCTAGCAAAAGTATTCAATGTAAACAATAATTGTTCATTATTTAAGTAACAATTTGATATTTGTAACAACCTAGAAAATTTGCCATTTGAGTGAAATGGTAGAACTGGAATGAGCACTTGATTATTATATTATTAAACTAAAAACGCGTATTTATAGAAAAAGTAAGTAGTCAAGTTTCATTTCAACTCAAGTCATCATCTTTCTAAAATCCCTAACCTCTTTTTCTCTGACTTCTCTCTAAGTCTCTGCTTTCATACCTCATTAGTTTCTCTAGCAGAGCCCACCGTTAGACTCGTGGCGGAGAATAGAGCAAGTCTATCCAATCAGAACCTCCGTTAGAGTAAGTTCATTTTCTGCCCCTTTTCCGTAGAGCAGATTTAGGTTTTTATTTTTCCTCTGCTTACTGAGCTCGCATGTGGCATCTGAGCCATCAATAGGTGCCTCTGTGAGCTAAGTTTCCTAGTGTGTTAGTCTGATCGTTGATCAGAGGTCCTTTGGTGCAGATTCGAGTTCCTAAGGATCTTAAGCTTTTGGGAGTGTTAGAGAGAACTTTCACTACGATTAAGGTAAGGGAGGCTAACCTTAGTGCTTGTTTGATTTACAAATTTAAGTCTTGAATAGAGAAGTTAATGATTGTAG
>Ga0099825_1007342_pt1 | contig 13447 bp, 4 predicted proteins | sample SiratroredBW_FD_76838 | JGI IMG/M metagenome (GOLD analysis project Ga0099825, IMG submission 76838) | Root nodule microbial communities of legume samples collected from California, USA - Siratro red BW | ecosystem: Host-associated > Plants > Roots > Nodule | place: USA: California | collected... | reverse complement strand
TTTTTTTTATTTTTTAGTATAAAGATTTTTAAAAAATTCTTTTTTTTATATATATAAAAATATATATATTTATATTTATTTATATATATATATATATATATATATATATATATATATATATATATATATATATATACATAAAATATGTTGCTATTACTACAATTGGCTCCAGTTTCAAGATGAAATCTACGCAGACTAACCATGTCTCTTTTAGTGGGAAGATATCAAATACCATTTAGCTAACGATTTTGTTATTTTCAAATTGTGGTCCTTTTACGTGTAAAAATGAGGGAGTTTTTTTTTTTTCTTTTAAAACCATACAATCTATTAAAATCTCATACATACTTTGGTATATAGATAATTAGAAATGAATTTTAAATATAATTCAATCTCATAAAATTAATTTTTAAAAATATGTGAGTCTATTTCTATTAAAAGAAAATTATTTTTTGGTGTTTAATATCCAACATAAATACATTGTTCTTTAATGCATCTTACTTGTTATTTTTTATTTTATTTTTTGCTAGAAAGTTGGTTTAGTAACATGAGGAAAATTGTTGTTTTTCTTATTGTTATTCTGGTCATGTTTTTTAATAAACAAGTGAAGTGAATATGTGATGTATTCCTTAAGAGAATGTTATAGGATTTATAACTCAAGAAAAATTTGAGAAGCTAAACAAGGTGGAAATAACTTTGAAGCTTGTGGCATTCACTAAAGATGGAATAAGGAAGAAAATAGATGCTACTTTAGAGAGAATTCCAAGGACAAATGAAATGAAAATTCTTCACTTGAAGTTCTTTGACAATAATCATAGTATAAGAATCTCATACTTTCAATATACTAAAAATTATTCTTTAGCCATCATTATATTTAGGGGCATGATTTAATATGTGCATGTGGATGATTTTATATTTTCCAATCTGTTTTGTGAATATTTTCTTAAGGGTAGCTTGCATATATATATATGGGTTGAACAATAATAATTTTGAAAGAAATATATCCAAGCTGAGAATGGAAAATACTTATTCACCATCTTAAAGGGAAGTGTTGTGTTAGTTTTGGAAACTTTCAATGTTTATTTTACTGATTTTAATTATGTCATATTAGTGCTAATTTAATATTTATTAAGACTTTATTATGTAAATTATAAATATTATAATTTAAGAAATATTATTCAATTAAAATTTAAAATTAAGGTAGGATTTCGAGATTATCTTATCCACTTATGTATATATTAAATGTATGTAATAAGAAATAATAAATATGAATTATTTTATTTTATTCTCCTTTATTTATTCTTGAGAAATTCAAACAAACATTTTTCAATGGATGTCCTCCACATTATCTTTAAAGCCTTTCTGTCCCTATCCATTTTACTTGTATGAATAATAAACATCCAAAAATTTGTTCAATATTTTACCTATTATGGTTTCTCTATATTTTTTACCATGGAGGTTACAACAAAATTTCTATTGAAGTTCTTTTAGCATAGAGAGCCAAACAAATCTAGGTACCTCACTCAAAAAATAGATAACTAACAATTTTCTCCTCTTTTCCACACAAGGCACATAACATGTCGTTAAATACTCTTTTTATTTTTTAAATTATCTTTAGTAGACACTCTATTTAACACAATTTTCCAAGCAAGGTGAGAGAGAGGAGGGATTGTTATGATATATCTCAATGTGTTCACATTCGTTTCCTCCCCGTCTACACTCACCTATCTTCCCTTGTCAAGGAACCATATTACACTCATATGGATAATACAATAGAATATTCACATGAAAAAACTCCAATGTAAACCAATCCTTCTTTTCATCCCAAATCCTATGGCCATCCATTCTCTCACCACCTTCCTAATTTCCCCACCTTTATCTATTTTGTTGTTAAATTATTATATTCTAGGAAATTTATCTATTTTGTTGTTGAATTAATATATTCTAGAAAATTTATGCTTAAAATAAGTGTCATCACTCTATCTATACCTTATCAAATTTTAATGATAAAGTGCATTAAATATTTATGTAAAATTGGATACTTAAAATTACTCATAAATGATAACTAATATACACAATCACATCAAGTAACTTGGTGGATAAAATATAAGCTAGCGTTTTTTTATTTTTTAATTTTTGCAGGATAAGATAGTGTTAAGTGTTGACTAAATCACCTTTTTAGATAACCCAGACCAAACTAAAGATTTTTTTTATAAGCTCATTATAAATCATTAACCACAAGAGTGAACAATTGATGAGCATGCGATGCGTTAAACCCATAAGGTTCAATCTCGTACGTGTGAAATTATACTAACGTGTTTGCGAACAAGTTGAATACAGATACTGCACAAATACTAGACCAAACCACGTGAAACATGTGCATTTTGAAATATCCCAAAAATTAGGACACTTCTTGCGAATGTGGTCTTCATTTCAGAAACCAGTTTCACAGTTCATTAATTTGTATTAAAGAATAAAGCACAAAGAGTATATAAAAAGATAGTTTTATACGTAACACAAAGTATATAGTGTGTATAAAGTGTGTGTACACGTGCACGTGTGTTTGTATATACAATTGTCTCATTCCCCTTTTTCTCATGAGTTGGACGCAAGGCAACAAAAGACAAACTTCCCTGTTTCCTCGAGATTCAATTAGAAATAAACAGTTCTATATTATTTTACCCTGAAAAAAGTACTGCACGTAATTAATACTATACCTAATATTATACCAATGAATTTCAATTTTTACTTATTTTCTAAAATATCTGAAAATTGAAGGAAATAATTATTTTTGTGCTGTGTGTGTCGTGTTGTTGTTGACAAATAGTAAAAAAAAAAAAAAAAAAAGGTACTTTTTGTGGTGCAGTGGAGGGTGAGTTGTTGGTACACTGCATCAAGATCTTCATGATGACAGATGATAGTTTGAGGAAGTTGGTGAGTGAGAAGGGCATGGGGACACTTAAGGACACTGAGCAAGAACCATGCAATAAAATTACAAGCAGAGAGAGAGAGAGAAGAAGTATGCATATACATGCAGAAAGGTGAAGCATGGCGCTTTACGTAGCAGGCAATTATTTTGGCTCAGCTTTCTCCATCCAATTATAAGAAGAAAACAGAACATGACAAAACACCTATGTGTGTCTTCTGTCCACTTTCTTATTCTCATTTTTCAAAAATAAAACAAACAACACTTCATTCATACTCCTAACAAACCAATCCATTTATATACATTCACCATATGGGATGCTGTATCTGTAACAAAACTCATCCAATCTTTTCACTGCAAAAAGTTATTTTAATTAAATCCATCTATTTATTATTGATTCATAAAAAATTATTCATAGTTAAATTAGGTCACTTTTTATGAAAAAATTAATAAATTATTTGGTTCAATTTATTAAAATCTAAATTAAAGTAGATGTAATAAAAATAGATATGTATGAGGAGGGGTGTGGTGGGGTTTTGAATTTAGGTGGAAGAGATATATTGGGTATAAGATGGAATGATTAGCCGACAAAATCAATGAAAAGCAGAAAATTATGGAATTCGTTATTATGGAATTGACAAGTTATTGGTATAATTTCATAAAAGAAAGCTAAGTGAGAGAGATGAAAATCTATTTTGCCCACCCCTCCATATCTTATTATCTTATATACAAAGCATAATCATGCTGTGTAATGTCTTTTTTTTTTTTTTTTTTTCTAACTTATCTTTAATTTATTTCCATTTTTTTTTTTTTAATTATAATAATGTTTTTTAATTTTTTTTTTTTTTTTTTCTTTTCTAACTTATCTTTAATCTATATCCATCATTTATATACTAATAGTACTTTCTATAATACTTATAAATATTCTTAATCTTGTTAGTAATAAGAATAAAATTCTAAATAAACAAAATTGAGCATGATAGACACAAGATTAACTATGTTGGATAAGTAAAACTATACATTCTTAGTATGGTTCTATATTACTCATAGCAAATGGGGTTATATTTAGTTTCTATGATGTATTCTTATTGTTATATGTCTCTGTAAAATTAAATGAGATATGAACATAGGACAATGATTTCCTTCACAACCATCATATCTAACACATAGGACAACAATTCTAACACTATGGTTTAATTATTATTAAAATGCCATTATAACCATTTTGATTGGAGACTCTCAAGGTTTGTTAGTCTCACCCCTCATCATCAATATATAACTTAAATTTAAAAGCAACGTCAACAAGCTCTTGGCAAATTAAAATCACTTCAATTAAGCATTTATATATGAAGATGACATGGAAATTAGAAAATGAAAAAACTAAGTTGGGGGGCATAGTGTGCTTGTGGACAATCATGAAGAGGCGTACTTGGAGAATAAATTAAAAACAGGTAGTGAAAATAAGTCTTAACAGTTTCTAAACTAAATATTTAACTTTTATCTGTTCACATTATTTTTATGCAATTATTGAATTAGGTTATATTTTCTTATTATATCTAAACACAATTACAAGATGGAAAGAGAGGAGGCTAGAATTCCTTGCTGGTGGAAGTAGATAGATGCGACCACCAAGATGGACCAATAGAAGGAGGTTGCTAAAGGGTGCCTAAAAATATTATTTATATTTTCTTTCGGTTTTTATTTTAATCTGTGGCGACAAAATAAAAATATAATATACATTGACTAGTCCTATGTAATATAAAAAGAATTCATAGCATAATTGAGTAGTATAATGATTTATGATATGAGCTTTGAGAAACATTGACCGAAGAAATTATGACGAACATATGAGCTAGAGGAACAACTCATCCTCCTCTTATCCTATAATATATACAATAACTCTTAACCATCTCATAAACCATAGTTCATTTTTGGTTCACCCACATGCCAATTTAAATCATAATTTTTTATTTAAGAATATGTACAACGGATCTAAAAGTTCACTTCAAAATTTCAATGTAGATTTCATCACAGAAACTAGTTCTTACTACTCACGTATCACGTACTTAAATTTGGATCAAGTTCTAATTAAAATATATACTAAAGCTGAATTTAGAAGTTTAATATTCAATCATATTATGGGTTGAGTATTAGACTTGTAATCCGAATACAAGATTATAGTATTTATTAGTTTAATTAAGAAAGTGAAACTAAATATTTTATTGTTGTTATTTTTTTTATTCTCCAAGGTCTAAAAGTCTACACTTACACAATATTATAAAAAAGAATAAACACTTGATTCTTTTGCCTCATTATTATCATTTTATACCTTGCTAGAAGATTCTTTTACAGGTGAATCTATGGGCTACTTTAGTCTGACAATTATGAATGAATTTCAAGAAGTGTACTAGATCTCATTCCTGACCCTCCAGCTTCTGATGACAATACTAGTAAATAGTTTTAGCTTTAAACTTTTGGAAAAAATATTATTTTTTAATTTCTATTTTTTAGTTAAACAAGATCAATGTTCCTATTTTTTTTTTTTTATAACGATAAAATGGTCTTTTAATCTTACATGAAAATATATGGACTTAGTACTTGTTAACTTTGAATAACCTAATAAACTTTGAATAAGAATTAGACTAAACCTTTGTGTTTTCTAAAATTTGTAGATTACATTCACGAAAATGGAAGCATATAGATTTTGATCTTGATAGCAACTATGAAGAATACTAAAAACATACTTTCTCCCATAATTTTTCAGTTATGATAAATAAGAGGTTAATATTTACTTTATTGTAATTGCAAAATCCTATCACTTTAGTATTGACATTCGCGTAGTAATTAATTTAAACTAGTAATATATAGGTTTGAATAATCAGTTATATGATTTTCAATTAAGCTTTTATTTGGTATTATGTCTCCAATAGTTGTAAGAATGTATTTGATGCGGTGATTGAAGCCAAAAGAAAATGCTAGTAGTGATTATTGAAGAAAATGGACAATAATAAATAAATATTAGTATAAAATCCAATTTTGATTTTAAGAAAAAAAGAACAATCCAATTTTCTTTTGTTCCAAATTAGATTCAAAGTGTGGTCCAGAGTTATATAAAGACGAAATAGGTGTATCTATTTAGTACAATTCAACACTCAATGTGAAGGTGTCTCTGCTACGACTTAATTATCTCACGCAACTTCAATGTAATGCATTAACGATTTGTTTGGTTTAGGAAACAAAAATGAATGAAAAGGACATGAAGGAAGAAAAAAACAAGGTAAAAATGTAGAATGCAGAGAAAACTACGAAAAGAAAAAATTAGTAAGATATCTGCATCTAATGAATCTGACATAAAGAAAAAGGTTATTGGGGTGGTGGATTTGAATTTTGTTATATTGATTACGTGTAGAGTGATGATGTTATGGAACCTGAGTACCCATGAAACCAATGTATGATTTTTTTCAGAAAAATTGATAGAAAATGGGGTGGTGTCCTAGGATGCTGTTGTTGGTGTTGGTGTTGGTGGGTTCAGAAGCACACTGTCCCCTGCATGTGTCTGTGAGAGAGATCAAGTGTGGCCTTTTCTCATTTAACAGCTGGATTTTCTTCTTGCTTCTCACCTTCTAAATCTTTCAACAATTCAAAAAATAAACCCTTTTCTTCACAGTTTTTACAACAACAATTATTACAAAGGTATGGGTTGAATCTTTCTGTCTCAAAAGGTAGCACTGATGAACATATTCAGGTGCTTCAAAAGATTACAAAATATCAAGATAGATTCAACTCATAATTAACAGGGTAATATATATGGATTTTCAAATTTTGTACATAAAATAAGGAATGTGTAGGTATATTTGTCTCATATTTAATTTACTTGATATTTTATTTTAAAATTTATGTAATTATAATTTATTATTAACGAATATCATAAAGAAAGATGATGATTTTTTTTATTATTATAGAAATAGGAATCCGCTCCATTGGCAATGAAAGTGAAAAGGTGAAGAGAAGAGAAAGGGTCTTAAAAAGTTAGTTAATTTAATCTGCTATGATGCAGTACAATATTCTATTGCAATATTGATTTAGTAAAGTTTAAAAAGCTGGACACTTTGTTTGCATTGCTTACTACTTTTAAAAGTAAACCCATCACACGTGAAAAACCTCATAATTAATGATTTTGTTGAATTAAATTGGTTTTGTTCTTCGGAGTCCAAGTTTTGCCACAGCCTGGAACAATTATTCCTACCACACAAAGTGTCTGTCTCCATTATCTATCTTCTCTTTCCATTATTTATTACTTAAAGACATCCATATTCATTGGCTATTCTTCATCAAAATAAATGGATTGAAAAGATAGTAATACATAGATATGAGCAGTGAACAATTCACATAAACTATACACAAACTTCAACTCTCAAAACCTTAAAATATGTTATTCACACAACTTCTTTTTATCAATGTAAATTTCTAATATTACTTGTGGAGGCACAAATCTATGTATATATATTTGTCTTGATTGAATAATAAGAGTATAGAAGAAAAGAGGTAGTGTGTGTTGAAGCAAATAAAGCAATAGAAAGTATGATTGAGGGAGTATGCAACATTTGATGTGGTGAATGGCAGCTAGGGCAAGACAAAGAGTTGGTGATATATTTGAAAAGAAAGAAGCATTGCATGGAGATGGAGATGGTGATGGGGTTGGGGGGCCTTCATGTGTGTTCACACTTCATTCACCACCGACACCAACTAAGGATCCAAGAACATTGTCAATAGGCTTCACACATCCCATTTCAGACTAAAAAGTTCAAATTTAAAAGGACATGAATTGGTGTTCTTTTGCATTTTGCATTTTCATGCAAAAAATGTGTGATGCAATAAATATATAGTTGTTATAGGTTGGACCATTCAATGAAGTGAATTAGAATTATTAATGATTCCTTTTGGTTGGATGGACTGTGCTCAAATACTCACCATAATTGGCTGTGGAATAATTGTTTCAATTCACCATCTTCACACACTCACTATATTAATTATATTCATCCTTCAACTTAACTATTTAATGTTACCATTTCATGTAATTTTAGCTCCTAATTCAGCCATTTCAAATCTTTTATTATCTAAATTTAACTATACTTACTTTTATTTCAGTAGGAATATGAGAATAAGTAATTCAAAAAATAAATAAAAAATAATCATTTCAATAACAAATAAATTTGTTATGTAAGATTTATTTATTTATTTTATTTTAATACCTCCAAAAAAAATTAGTTAAATGCAAAAAATGCTTATAAAAAACGTTGAAGCCATGAGATACAAGAAATAGTACTTTTGCATTTTGAATTTGGTTTGGCTTCTTTAAATAATATTCATGTATTATCAATAGAGGGGTATTGTTTCTTTTTAAACACTTTTTACAACACTTTCATCATATATTTTTTCTGTCTTTCTCATTACAATTTATTTTCATTCCTATTCCTTATTCTTTTAAATTATAAAGAATATAACATTTGGTGTAGAAGTAGAAATTTTGTTTGAGAAGGGACAAAAGAAAATAATGAATGCAATGTGTTGTGCTTATTTAAGTAGATGAAGTACAGTGAGGCATAAAGTATGAAAAGGACTGAAAATGTAGAAGAAAATGTTTTTAACTTTAACTTTAATTGAAGGTGAATTTGAACTCGTTCTTTGTTATATAAAGGTTGAATTTTACCTTTTGGTTCTCCTACATAGTTTTTTTTGTTGTACTAAGGAAATGTGAAACAGATTTTACAAACTGTATTGAGAGAATATTTGTATTGTCTATTTATTTAACACCTTACATGATATTAACTTTAAAATGGACCCACTTGGTCTCCACCAATGCCAAGCTTCTGCAGAATAAGAGTCTTCAAAGTTTAAATGAAGATATAGATACAATTATATTTAAAAAAGTGTGTAACGTTCTCTTTAGCACAATCGTTATTAAAGTCCTAAGAAAAATTATAAAATTGAGAGTGAGAACCATTAAATATGAAGTGATATATAAAAATTTGATTTTAAAATAAATTTCCACCATTAATTAAAAATATGTTTAAAAAAAGTAAAGTAAAGAGTATGTTGTTAACATTTCTTATTCATATATATTATCACCTCCTGTATTTAACTTCTCTTTTCAAAACAATTGTCTTATTTATGTAGTGTAACATATTATTATTAATGGTCTAAGTTAGGTTAGTGGGCTCGAATTCAAGAGAGATTCTTCCTGCACCTCCATGCTTTTCTTCCTGCACTCCATGATTTGAAAAATACTAAAATATCCTTCTAAAATATGTATTCCAGATTTTGTACTCTGGAATAAAATTCTTTTTCATATTTTGAATTGTACAATACAATCTATTGATTTTGTAATCCAAAATACAAAAAAAATCTATTTTTATTTATAATTTTTTGTATTTTAGATTCTAGAATAAAAAAAATTATATAATATAAAATAGAATGCGAGAAGGTGAAAAGGGGTGTGGGTGAAAAATGAAGAAAACCAAAAGAATAAAATGATATTTTTACTTTTAAGAAGGTGAAGGTGTAGGAAGAAAGTTCGGACGTGCAAGAAGAAGTAGTCCAAATTCAAGAGGGACATATGGCCCAATGCCTCTCCCTCATTAGTCAAACATATTGACTACTAAGCTATATAAGTAGTGAGTGTTTGATATATATTTTTTGTTTATATAAAAATAAAATCCTTTTCATTTTAATCCCTATAAATTTTGTTTTGTCACTTTTAGTACTTATATTTTTCTCCTACCATTAGACAATACAGTCTTCACCGTTTACGTGATCGCTGATGTGAAAATTTGTTGTATGAAGTGCTTTATTGTATCACTAGGTTTCTCCTTAGGTAGGTGAATGATGAATGAATGAGGATGATTTTGAAGAAAGATGGCACCAAGTTCAGCAAAAAAGAAATTGCAAGTAATTGAAGCTTAGCACAATGTCCTCCAGTACTATCAGTTGAACGGAAGAGTGTTATTTCTCCATTTTTTTTTTAATTTTGAACATTCTTCTTTGCTATGGCTACATGTTTATCCTCAAACTCTTCTGCAATCCTGAATGTCTACACCTACTACAGCACCGTTCACACAGCACAGAACTATACAAGTTATCCAAAATACAATCAATACTATCATCTTACATGTAAACAATTAGGATGAATGAAGCATAAGACAGGAGTTAGAATAAGAATCCATATTCTCATTATACTATACTCAGTCTACTTCATTAAACTTTTCATCGGATAATATTATGTAAACTTTGTACAGACAATTCATTTTAGCTATAAAAAATTTAAGGAAATTTTAGTAATTGCATAGTGCACTGATGGGCCACATTCCAGATATTAAAAGTGTTTCATTCTTTCGAAGTCCACTTACCTCATATCTCAAGAAGGACCAAGAACATGCTTGAGAATCCTGGTCACCAATCTTGTGATATCATCTACCTTACATGAGGTCACGAAATTTACTGACAACAAAATTCTTTTTGTTACTTGCTCATGATCAGTGAAAAAAGTTTGTTCATATGATTGTGTTAGAATGTCGATAGAAAATGAAACAGGTAAAACTATATTCGAACCCAGATTCACTTTCTTACCCCATGCAAGAACTGGAAACTCCCATTTCTGTCTAGAGACAGTGATTACATATGACGTAACCTGCAGATGTATGTTAGAACCTTGCAATAGTATATTACTTGGAATTTTGAGATAAGTAGTAGGGAATATACCAAGATTGACGCAGCAAGCGATTTAGGAGACCTAAAATGAACCGACATCTCCTCTTTTTCATAGAGAAGATCCATAATATCCATGCAAACTTCAATGCTAATCAATTCACCAACTTTGGCCACTGCCCTGTTCTCAACCATTCAAAAGCGTGACGACACAGTGCAAGTATAGAGATAAAAATGAGTCACACTCACTTGAACTGAACCCAAAGATCTTCCAGGAAGAAAAAAGCAATATTTGCTGTACCAATCTCAAAATTCAAAACCTGGGGAAATAACATTCCATATCAGGATCAACTCAGGGACTGCAATTGATGCCATATGAAGTGTATTTGTGTATAATTTTCCACATGATCATGGACTGTGAAAAAAAGACAACCCCAATGTAAAAAGCTTGAGTGATAGTTGGGGTTGAAGTTACCTGCATGAAGAGGACCTCCTGCAGAAAAAGTAGGTAAAAGAGTGAGAGGAGGATAGAAAAGGAGAAAAGGGAGAAGATGATGATGATGTGTGGCTTACCGCTTCTAGAAAATTACGAGTAGCGAAGTGGTTATCCTTGATGGAAGTGTGAGCCAAGGACTTAAAAGATGCAACGGAGAGTGGTCGAGAATCGTGTATCTGCATGCATGAATGTGAGAAGAAGGGTGACAGAGAAATGAATGAAAAGATAGAGAAGCAAGAAAGGAAGGGACTTTGGTGGAAATCCAGAGAGAAATAAGCGCAAACAGGTGCAAGGTGCTCTGGGTGAGGGGTCGCAATAGCCAGCTTGAAGAGGAAGTTCCAGCAGCTTGTATGAAGGTTGGTAAAGAGGGAAGGAAGCGATCGGCTAAGAAGGAGAATGCAGAGTATTTAACAATGGGGGAAACTTGGAGGTGCTGCCATTACAATTAGAGACATAGGATTAGAAGATTAGAAGAAAGAGTGAAACAGTGAAAGAAAAAGCCAAAGACCCAAACAGCTTTTACTTACTTCAGCAGACTGGATCAGAAACTCAGCCATGGAGACCCGATCCAACCCACTTTCCCTTCCAATCTCCATCTCTTCCATTAATTCTCCACAAAATTTCAATCTATATATTATAACTTTTGATAATTGCATTTTGTAATAGCTTTAAACACAAAATGTAGAAGGATTTAGCTGATAAGCAACAACCTTTGGGAATATTCTTCACAAAATCATTTCTATCATAAAATTCATTCCCTCCATAATTTTCAATTTTAAACATAGTGATAAAGAGGCATGTTTCATTCAATAGGATTGTGTATTGAGCTTAAATCAAAGAATTATGCGAACCTTATTCAATCTTTCACTAGCAGTAAAACCTCATGGCGCCACAAGATAGTGGCATAAAAGAAGATCATAGATAAATTAAAACAAGCACAAAATTCCATGAAAATATGATTCAGAACAACCACAAGACATTGTGACAAAAAAAAAAATTGAACCAAACCCTTCAAAACCCTACTCAGGAGGATGAACTTAACCTGACACAATGACGTTCAGAGGTGCTATCCGATGGTGAGAAAATTTCACAGGGGCTTTGCAATTCGGAGGTGTTATGCAATATCCAATTTTCTGCAGTGAAACAATTTTACGAGAATTAATGTGATTGGATAATATTGGGTTATTGAGAAGCCATGTAATTGGAAATGATTTAAAAAGAGAGGGTTTGAAAAGCTGATGAGTTTCCAGAATAATACAAGTGAGGAGTTCTAAGAAGAAAACATTTTTTTAGGCAAAAAACAATTAATATTGAGAAAAAAAAAGTTATTTTGTGGGAAATTAAATTTTTCTTTAGTAAGAAAAGAAGAAGAAATCAATACTTATATCATTTTTCTTTTAATCAAAAAAGAGAATCATAAATATCTTAATCACTTTGAAATTTTATACTCATTTATATAATATTGTTACGATATCTAATAATTGTAGTTATAGATATCATTTTTCTTCGTAAAATTATTGTATTTTTGTAAAACCACCATATTAAAACACGTATTATTAAAGACCTTTTTTTAGTAATTATTTATCTCTTCACTTTAATTCTTTTAGAGTTTTCATCTATGGTTATTCCAAGGACGAAGACAACAAACATCAACCTCCCGATAAAAGAGTATTTTCAATTTTTTATTAAAAAATAATAAATTTTAATGACATGAAAATAATGTCAAGTGGCATTGATAACATAGTTAGTTATTCTTCATATATGCCATCAGTTAACCTGTCTAAACCAACCAAAAAATAATAAAAACAAAAAAACATAAAAAAAATAACAAGTGCAAAAGTAATAACAATTAGAAAAAAAAAACAATTTTTTACAAAATATATTTAAATTGTTTCTTTTATATTTGAGTCTTTATTAATCCTTTCTCCATGGTATAAAACCGTGCAAAAACTGAAGATATAGGAACTAAAACATGAAATAAAATCATGTATAAAAATTAAAGCATAAAAATTTTAAAGTAGAACTAAAAGTTAACTCAGGTATGCAAATGAAATGGGTATTTAAACCCTTGAAGTTTGATGTGAAGAACTAGAGATAAAGTTTTGGTTTGTTGTGAGCATGTTCCCTCTAATTAGACAAGGACACCTATTTGAACCAAATACTGTTAGAAAAATTTACAATTCATTATTTGAGTGAAGAAGTGTTGGTCAACAATAGCTGCAAAGGTGGGCAGCGTTAACAAAAGCTGCAAAGGTGGGCAGCGCCTCCTGCACCTAATTCAGAAGCCACAAATTAAATTTGCGGTGCCTAATTTCTTGACTTTT
>Ga0099825_1007339_pt1 | contig 13451 bp, 3 predicted proteins | sample SiratroredBW_FD_76838 | JGI IMG/M metagenome (GOLD analysis project Ga0099825, IMG submission 76838) | Root nodule microbial communities of legume samples collected from California, USA - Siratro red BW | ecosystem: Host-associated > Plants > Roots > Nodule | place: USA: California | collected... | reverse complement strand
GAGAAGTATAGAAGATTAGTTGGAAAACTGAACTATCTTACTGTTACTCGTCTTGATATTTCTTTTGCAGTTAGTGTGGTGAGTCAATTCCTTAACTCTCCATGTGTTGATCATTTGAATGCAATTACTTGTATATTGAAGTACATTAAAGGTTCTCCTGGAAAAGGCCTGTTATATGGTCATAATGACTATACTGGAGTTGTATGTTATACAAATGCAGATTGGGCAGGGTCTCCATCAGATAGAAGATCTACTTCCGGATATTGTGTTTCTATTGGTGGTAATTTGATATCTTGGAAAAGTAAGAAACAACATGTTGTGGAAAGATCTAGTGTTGAAGCTGAATATAGAGTCATAGCCTTAGCTGCCTGTGAACTTATTTGGCTCAAACAGTTACTGAAAGAATAGCAATTTGGAGAGGTCACTCAAATGACACTCATATGTGATAATCAGGCTGCTCTTCATATTAGCTCAAATCCCGTCTTTCACAAGAAGACTAAACATTGAAGTTGATTGTCATTTTGTTCGAGAAAAAATTACATCTGGAGACATCAAGACTGAGTTTGTTAATTCAAATGATCAATTAGCAGATATTTTCACCAAATCTTTAAAGGGTCCTAGGATTGATTATATTTGCAACAAGCTTAGTACATACAATTTATATGCACCAGCTTGAGGGGAAGTGTTGAATATAATAGGCTTAGCCCATGTTCTCTGTTATTTTGTTATTATTTCTCTTACTTTTATCATCTATAAATAAACATCCCTTCATGTGTATTTTCACACAAGGAAATTAATCCTATACCTATTTCTCTATTTTAATAGTTTCTTTTTATGACTGATTCAAACTAATTCATTTTTTCACCAAACTTAGACTTTACATCCATTTCAGAAGCAATTTCTTTGTCAGAAATAAATGTTTTTTCAAATTTTCATTTTCTCTATACCATTCAAAAGAATAACTTTTAATTGTTCTAAATTTCTAACGCTCTTCATTGAATATGCACAAATTATTTTAAAATTAATTAAACAATAAAAAAGTATTAAGATCTATTCATCAATCTCATATTATTTTTACTTATATTGGTACACTTAAAAGGAGGAATAGTGAATACAAACTTTAATTCATCAATCAACTGCTCAAAGTCCCTAAATAAAGAGACATACATAAATTGCACAGTATAGAAAGGTAAAAACATATTTAGACTTAGAAAATGACCTAATGACAATCAAACACTCAAATTAAAATAATATTATGAAAGAACCGATAAAAAAGTAAAGAAAGAAAAAATATAAATGATTCCAAAAATATTATTCATTAATAATATTTATAATACCAATATAGATTTAAAGTTATTAAAAAAATGTTTAAAGTACCGATATTTTAAACTTTTAATTAAAAATTATTTTTTTTATAATTTTAAATTTTTTTATTTTATAATAATATATTATTAATTTTTTTTTAAATCTTTAAGACTTTAAGATCTAAAATGTTTATATCTTGGGCCCGCTTCAAAAAAAGACATGATTATAGAAAATGATAAGATGTGGTTTGTTGGTGAGTGAATTTCCAATAGAATTACTAATTAGATTATTCAAACTCTTATAAATTTCCTAGTCATCTTGGTTGGTCAATTTCATGGTCTTGTCATTCACTACAATCGATAAAAGTTCCATGTGACCGATTTGTATCTGCAGGGGGTTTGAATTTTGGTGCGTCTTAATTTTGTCACACTAAGTCACTACTCAATTATATTTAATATGCTTCCATCAATTTCTACATAAGAAATCATAAAAAGAAATATTAACCTCTCTATAGATTAAAATTAATTTATATAATTTTTTTAAAATATTATACATTAATCTATATGAGAATTTCATTTTAATTTTTTATAAAAATTAATTGTAATTTTTCTTTATACTCTTCGTAACATATTGATTCCAAAAATGCCCTTACATATGTCACGTCTTAGTTGTTGATGCCATTTGTGTGATCAGAATTTTCCGGAGCTTTTATATTTTGGTATTCTAGCCGCTAAAAAACACATGCTTCCAAAGCAGTTTAAAGGTTTTCTGTTTTGGCATGTATATAAATTAAAAAATAATAGAATGATCATAATGAATATGATGCCAAATAACTTGAACAAAACAATTACTGCTAAATAAAATAAAAGAACAGCGAAAAATATAAAAATAGAAAAAGACTATTCCTTCATAGGGATTATAATTTATTCACATATTAGATTTTGTTTTCAGGTTAAAATCTTTTAAAAATTTGACTTCCGTACGCTATCCACAATGTTCCATGAAAATAAATTCACAGCAAGGTATTTATATTTATTTATTTAAAAAATATTACGCAAAAAACTGTCCAACAGTACACGGGCCTCCTACAAACTGAAACTTCAAAACTTTTTTCCATTGTACAGAACAAATCCCACAAGAATCAGACCTCTTAAAATAATCTATCAATATTTCTATAATAGCAACACAAGCTAATTGAAGGAGAAGGTGATACTTGCTGTGGGACAATAAGTGTTGCTTTTTCTTAAATGGTAACCACTGTCTTAAGGACTAATGAAGAATTAAAAAAGAAATTTTTTTTTTTTAAATATGTAGAAATATGTTTCCTGATATTTTTAAATGAATTGTCATATTATTCCTAATTTATATAATCCAAAAAGTGTTATTATGAAGAGCAGTAAATGAAACTGTATTTCATTGATTTTCAGTTTGAACCGTACTGTTTTGGATTCAGCATCCTAAATTATATGATAGCACAATTCAGTAAATCGAATATAGAGAAGAAACTGTTATAAATTGAATTAAAAAAATTACCTAGATATACGGCATCGTGTTGTGCAACTGAGTGTGATCACGACAAGACATAGAGAGTGGTTGGTGTTGACTCACGTAAAAAGAGAACATGAAATTTCAACCATGTTACCCGTACTGTGACGTGGCAGAAGAAAATAAAAGGGGTGTGAGTGTCTGCAATTTTGTTATCAGGTCCGAAGAGAGACACACTTTCAATAAACTGAATCCAGATGACGTTGATTGAGAGAGGGTTAGGTTTATGTTGTCAATAGTTGGATCAATAAAAAAAACTACCAAATACCCCGTTTTTTAAATCTCAACAGCTGTGTCAAATATTTACATAAATAATATATATTATTTTAGACATACAGGAAGCGATTTTTTTAAAAAAATTACTTTTTTAAAAGCAATTGGTTTGAAAACTAATTTGTGAAAAAAATTATTTAAATACATTATTATATAGAATATAATAATTTAGAAAAGTAATTATATGAAGAAATGCTATTTACAAAAGCATGTATTTCTAGTAATAACAATTTATAAAAATATGTAAATAAGATAAATGCAAAAAGAAGAAAGAAAAAATTATAAAAAAATAATGAAAAGTGTTTTATATAATTTAAACTATTTATTTATGAATAATAAATATAATAATTAAAATACTGATAAAAATTTAAATAACTATGCAAAGAAAAAAAAATTTATATATATATATATTTTAAGTAACAATATTACCGTTTTTTTCTTCTTGTTATTATCATCGTTATTTTAATAATTACGTTTATGAATATAAATAAAATTTAAAATTGTATAAATAAGAAAATTGAGAATTGGTTTAGTATACTTTTTAAGATAAAATTTATTTGATATGTTTGTACTAAAGTATATTAATACATTTATATAACAATATTTAGAAAGGAGTAAATTAAAAATGAATAAAATAAATTTATTAAAAAAGAGTATTTTAATAATTAGTTAGGAGTAATTGATTTGCATAAATAATTTAATATTGTCTCATGATTCTTCACGCTACACACTTTGGGTATAGAATTTACGAGTTAGATTTGATTTGTGTTATTAACAAGTTGAAACAGACAATAATAGTTTAATTGAATAGTTTAATTGAATGACTTATATACAATCTTGATAATGTAGTACTTGGAGCGTGTAATACTTTATGAAAAGACCAATTAATTATGTTTGATTGTCATTATTCTTTGGTTTAAAGATCATAACCATTTAAACTTTTCATTATAGCGGTTCTTTGAATAAGTCATTTGAAGTAAAATATTGTTTGGATAAAAGTAATGAAGTTGAGATTTATGAAAGAGATTGCAATAGGTGAATTTAGAAGTGTCATAATTTATTCAGTCAATCTTGTAACTTAACATACAAGTCAATGATTATATTAAAAAAAAAATTGAGATTTACAACTTATCATTTCACATACATGACATCTTTTGATATCTAAATAACATTATAGAAAATAAGAAAATCATAATAAGAATGAGTTGAATTATAATTAAATGATTTTTAATTTTTTCACAAACATAATTTCATTACAAGTCTTTGGACAATTTTTATTGAGATGTCAGATGATGAATGTTTTGTCTAATGAACTTAGAGATATAAGCTTGAACTAAATTGACTTGTTGAAATAGAATGACTTAACAAACATTTGTTTTTCTAAGTAATTTTCAACATGGTACGTGTGATAATTCACGGATGATGTGATTTCAACATTTCATTATATACTTTGTCAAACATACATGTTTGAAATCTTATTTTAAATGGGTTTTTTTAGTCTAAAAGAGTCATTAGAAGTAACTTTTACAACTCAACTAAATCACTTACTTGATGTATTCTCATGTTTAAGATAAAATATCACAATTCATACATCTAAGCAAGCAATAATTTAAGGATGTAATTTTAAAATTACTTTAATAAAAACAATTTTTGCAAGTAATCTCAATAGAACTCCTTCTTGGGTTAATGTGGATGAGAAAGAAAATACACACAATGATTTATATTGTTCATATGCCACACCTTACTACATCTAGTTTTAGACCAATAACTCAAGTTCAACTAGATAAACTAATGCTACGAAGTACACTAGACTATTCTTTGGACTCGTAACCATTCCTAACTAATTCCTCAAGTATTTTTTTAACAAGTCACTCTTGATTTAACTGAGTATTCTTTTCCAAGGCACTCCTGTCTCAACAAAGAATTCTTTCCCAAGTCACTCTTGACTTAACTGAATATCCTTTCTCAAGTCATTATTGGCTTAACCAAGTATTCTTTCAACAAGTCACTCCTGACTTAACTTAGTAATATTTAGGCACCCATTCACTCCTACTTAAGGTCTAAAGGTTAAGTGCTTCAATGATTAACTGATCATTGGGTCTAATCTTTAACTAGGATTACATCTAATGACGAGTACGAAATTTAAGCTTTCTTTCCTAGTTCAAATCTTGTGCTTGGAGTCTAAGAAGTGATTACATCTTTCAACATATACAAAGGATAAGCACACTCTCTCTCCTAGGTGATTGAATGAACATTTCTAGTGATCTTGTAACATCTTTTGATGCATAAATATATCAGGGTTTATGCCTTAAGCTTTAGGATCATTCTTCTAAAGCTTTAAGGAGTGTTCTTTATCTTAGCAACAATTTAGCATGGTATCTCTTTTGCTATTACTTTCTTCTTATTGGTAAGCTTTATATAGGTGCTAGAAGAAGATAGTTGTTGAGAAACCTTTTATAATTGTTGATCAGTTCCAGTTCTTTCATGACCACCTTGAAACTAATGAGCTTCAACATGATTGTTGCATTTAATACTCTTCTTTACGCAACATCATTGATAGCTTACAATGCGTATCTCTTTAGGCCGCATAACCTTTTGCACTAATTCATGGTAAAAGCACACATCATATAAGGCAAATAACTAAGATAGACTTAAAAAAGCTTTTTGTGTTAAGGAGTTGATGTAGAAAGCAACTTTAGCTCATTTCTTAAGTGAGCTTAATATTAATTTGTATTTTACTTTTAGTACAAATCTCTTTCTCAGACGGACATTTCCTGCAATATAGAATATACATATGAATATTTGTTGAACTACGAGGTTAGCCTAGTATATGTGTTTATTGTCTAATGTTTTGTTCGTGTTTCAATATGCACCTTATCAGACTTTATCATTTGTTAAACGAAACAATTATGTCTTACATGATCTATTAAAATTATTGTCTTTCAGACAAAGTATGACGATAATTTATACTTAGTTATTTTTAGCATTTAATCAAAATCTTAAGATGCTAGACTTTTGCCCAACAAACATCATATCTAATTTGACCATGACCAATGAGTTAAGGTTAACAATAGTACAAGTTTTTCAATGTTGTCATTATAATTCATGATGGATAACAAAGAATAGTAATGAAGAAACAAATAGAAAAATTAGCATAATTCAATTGAAGTGTCCATGAACAACAATCTACGTCCACAAACAAAAATTCACTATTAAATAGAGATTACAACTCGAAAGTTTATCCCTTAGTGAACTCTCAATTTTCAGTTAATTAAAATTGTTAATATAAGATTGTATTTGTAAATAAATATTTTTCTTCATAACTAACTTCTGCAGATCAAACCTAAACTAATGGAGAAATCACATGAACAGTGATCCACGACTAAGCTCAAATCATCAAGTAGGTGGACTCCTAATGACAAAACAAGGAAGCTACAATCTGATGCGCAGTAGATGGTTTGATACCATTAGATGCTTTGAAGATAGAAGCACTAATCATGACAGACGAACAAGTCAAGACAGATGATCTCGTATCACCAAATGATCTTGAACTATATAACGATCTATAGCATCAGATGAGCTAGGAACCTTAATAAGATTTTACTGAGTCAATCTTTTTACAAAAGGTTGGTCAAGCACCACCAAATTTGTGGTATACTGAGAGATCACCTAACTTAGGAACATTTTAGATTACAATTTATAATGAAGAACAACTAGTGAAGTAGACTAACATAGGTTGGGCCTAAAAGCAATCTTGAACACTATTGATTTCTAGCTCATAATCCCTTTGAATGACCATTTTTATCCTACCTATTAAAAGAATATAGGAATTTTAGATAAAATTTAACACATTCAACACAATAGACACAGTTATGGTATAGATAAGGGAAGAACCTAATAAGCCTCCAAGATGTTCACTTCATCTAAATTACTAGCTAAAGCAATCGCTACCTTACATAGTTCCATTTAGACATTAAAATATTATTATCGTATGGACCACAACACACACATGCATGTACCTATGCCAACTACAATGCACATGCCTCTACTAACCATTTTGAAAAGGAAACAAAAACAATAGTAGTACCATTTCGTAGAATCTGAAGCTTTAATTTCATACCAAGCTCCTCCAATGTGAAGGAGAAACAATTACAATCCTAAATATGTTACGGAAAGAAAAGTTTTATCAAATCAGACTCCAATTCTTCCTAGGAATGGACTACCACACTATATGACACCCAAACGAACAAAGAAGGCAATAAAAATAAATAAGACATCAAAGTTATAATCTAATATAACTAATTAATTAAATAAACTGACCTTTTTAAAGGAATTTTGGCCGAGAGAATGAAAATTGAATATGCCACATGTAATAGAAACAATTTAAAGGATTGTCAATCAAACTAAGGCAATGATGACAAGCAAATTGCAATAATAACTTCAGAAAAATAGAAAAGTTAGTATAAAACATAACGAAAGAAAGTTGGAACACAATGCCGAAAAAATCACTCCAGAAGAAAGGTCTATAATGGTCCTATACTTTGACCTCCTAATGTTCAAGTCTTCATTTATAATCATTCTAGACTCTTAATGCTAATCAAATTAAATAAGAAAGCAAATTTATTCCCCAAACTTAAAATCATAGTGGACTTAAATTCACCCTTGTGGGTAACAGATCCATTTTGAGGGCATAAGGAGTAGCAGGATCCAGCCAAAAGTAGAAATTGACTTTATAACATTACATACAGTAGGAATTGACTTTAGTAGGGCAACCTAGAATTGTCTTTCTGAGTGGCTCATTCATACCAAAAGTACAAACTACAGTAAACCATGTGCAAGTGGAGGGACTAGTAGCAAAACTTAACTTATGCAAGTGAAAAGGATAAGTACTTATATGCTCAGTCTTTCAAAAATTGCCCGGCAAACACAATAATTAAGACCATAAGCCATTGAATTCAAGAGGCCCTACAATATGTTGATGAAGTGAGATAGCTTAACAGCATACAACATAATAGTATTTTTCACATAGTTGCACTGCATTCACTCATCACAACATTAGAACACTCACAAAACAACAATCACGGAAAAATAAACATTCATGCCAGAAGGAACACTCGCACAGGAAACTTGAAATTACAACAAGCATAAAACAAACCAGTGAACCACAACAGACAAGAAAATTACAGAAGTAAAAATTCAATTGTAGTCAGAAAATCACATCAACAATATGTACAACAAATGAGTGAAAAAAATTTAACAGAACTAAATTAACTAAAAACTAGAAGCAGAGAAACCACATTTTAACAAGAAAAAAGAAAAAAGTGAAAGGATTAGGGCTCACCACCACAGATGCATGACATTTGAACAGGCCACACCACGTGCAAGAGCTTATGGCTGTTGGATGCAACAATGGAGGCTCAAGAACGAATGAGGACGAAGACGCGACAGTGACACACCATTGGGGTTTTTGGCCATACATGTTTAGGGATTTTGGGACAGAGGGATTTTGGGCATTATCTAGGGTAGGAAGGAGAAGAAAAAAGGAGAAAGATTGGTAATACACTACAAACGTGAAGAATTAAATCTCGTGACTGTGATCATTGTTCAAAAACTTCCAAAACAAAACAAATATGACAAATTCTTGATGCTACAACTTTCTATGCCCACATCTGTGAATTGTCCATAATCCTCCAAAATTAATGCCAACAATTTAAACTTTTCTTCCACTGGTAGGACACTAATTAATAGGTTGCGACGTGAATTCGATCCATCGCCATCATAAGATTATTGCCTCAAGCTCTGTTTGCCAGGATAAGGCAACCCAAATATGAACAATTTCTTTTGTATGCGTGATTTTCAATGGAATTGGATTTTAGGATTTAGGGTTTAAACAATTATTATCTATCATAATTTATTATTAATCAAATTTAGATTAGTTTTTTCGGTAAATTATGAGATTTTAATCTTTCAAAGTTTGAAATCAATTTATGCATTAATTTTCAATTTTAACCCTTTTTTCTTCCTTTGCCGACTAAATTATATTTATGCATTTGAATGTAGACGGGAATGAGGTATGATTGAGATGTGCCTCCCTATTTTTGTCTTTTTTTCAATTTTAGCAAACGAGGAATATATACTCTTCATTGATCATGATATGACTGTCTATTCTCTCATTTTGCATTTATCTTTTTCTTTCGATATTTATATAAATTAAGCATCTTGAAAGTGATAACTAATATAATAAGAATCTTAATTATAGACAACAGCAATATCCTTTTCAATAGTTTATTTTATATCCGAATAACATTATTAAAATTTGAATTCTGAATCACTTCACCGAGAACATAAAAAATTACGACAATAAATATGAATGGTATTTAAGTAGTGATTTCAGTTTAGTTCAAATAGAAGTTGAAATTCTCGTATCGAAGCTTCGTTATTTATAATTTTTTTTATTAATCAAGAAATTATAATAAGATATTCAATTCTTAATCAATTTCTATTTAATTAATAAATATTTAAATATTAGTTATCAAAATTATTGAATCCAAATAATTATTTTATTTTTCATAAGATTAGTAATAGTTATATTAACGTTTAATTTTTCTCTACTCAATCTAAATGAATAAATCTTTTTAAACTATTTATTATTACATTTTTTTATACTAAAAATATCTTTTTTAGACTCGAGACGGGTCATGCGAAAGCCAGTAAAGAAATAACATTAACCAACTAAATGAGAAGAAAATTTCTTGATTTGTCAACATTGCTTCCTTTTTTCCGGTTTTTCTTTAGCCAATTGCCTTTTGCATTCCAACGCCTTTGCTAGAATATTCAAAAAGAGAGTGGGGAAGTAGCTGTTGCCGAGTGGTGTGGATATCTCCGGCGACCATGGTGGGTGGTAAAAAAAAGCTTATGTGACAGCGTCATTGTGAGTAAGAGATAAGTGGTTTTTGTTTTTGTAGGAGGTGTAGAGTGGGTATAAGGTTGTTACAGTATTTGTTTCCTTAAAATAGATTCTGAAAAACAAATTTCAGAATAAGTTGTGAGGTGTGTGAAATGTCTTAGGAAAATATTTTTCGTAAAAGGTTTTTATATTATGAAAAACATTTTTCGGAAAAGAGGGTGTGAAGACGAGTATTTACGAAAAACTTTTTTCATAGAAGGAGAAGTCTCTTGCAGTTTTCTTAAGGGGGTGTGTGGAAAAAGTTTTTCGTAAGTACTCGTCCTCACATTTTCTTTTCCAAAAACGTATTTCATAATACAAAAATCTTTTACGATAAATATTTTTTATAATACAACAAATTTTCAAAAAAAATATTTTTCGTAAGACATTTCACATATTTCTCAACCCAGTCTCTTTCAGAAAACATTTTTCGGAATATCCTAACTCATTTTATCTTTATTAATAAAGATATAAATATTCATTCACATATTCTAATGAAGTATAGCAAGCAAATGTGAGGTGCAGAAAGCAGTTTCCTTTCATTCACTCATGACCCTATGGTTTCTATCCTTTATTTGAGCTTTATAACCCCGATTAAAGAAAGGCCCCCATACCAAAAAGTGTCCCAATTGGACGATTTCTTCATGCATCTCATTATTTTCTTTAGGCAATTGCCTGCCTTTTTTTCTTTTTTTTTTTTTATACATCCTTATCTGAGAAATATAAAAAATATTTCTTCATGCATGAAGTTTTGTAAGAAAGTCTTGGTCCAATTTTATGAGAAAATTTCCAGTTTCAAAAAGGTTATGGAATGTACATTCAGAAACAAAATTTAAGTGTTTGCTTCCTAACCGTATAACTCAGAATATTTTTAAATGGAATTTAACATAATAGAATATACAATCTAATTTTTTTTTCACTTTAAAATGAACTGATTCAAAATTTGTTTTTATTATTTTCGAATTCGATACTTCAAAAGTTGAATTCTTAATTTACTTTCAGATTATAAACTATGCATAGTTAGAAGTATTATGAGTTTATTCATGGTTAATTAATTCTATTTTAATTTAAGTTTTATAGAAGTTATAAAATTATTTTTGTCAATTATTATTATTATAGTTTTTACTGTTTAAAGATGAAGTAAGTAAATGATTAAAAAAATAAATATATGTGGATTAATAATTGATGTATAATATAAATAAGTGAAAAGTCAAAGTAAAAGTAACTAGCTCTTAGTAAGTGAAAAGTGATATGTATAAAATGTGATGGAACTAGATTGGACGAAGAATTATATGATCCAAAATTAGAACAACCAACTCAGTAGTTATATGATACAGTATCCTAATATTTCAACGCAGGTAATACATTTTATGATTTTAAAGTAATTTTTCTCTTTTCTCACTTTAGGAAGAGTAATTTGACGCTAAAAAGAGTTATTTAAAAGGACGTTACTAGAAAGAAGTGGAGTTACAAATTCTCCTGTTATCATATTATTGGACTACTTTGTTTGTAATTTTTCTTTAAATAAGTGCTTATTCAATAAAATAAATTAGATATTTTTTTTATATATCTTTGTCTGTTCTGCTTATTTAAAATATAAAAAATTTTCTGTTTATTTTATGAAACAATTCTTTTTTTCTTCACAAAAAAAATCATGATTTAGAAATTATTTCTCTAAAAATATTTATGTTAAGTTTAAATAAATTACTCTTTATCTTATAACTCTTATTTTAAATAAAAATATAGAAATATATAACAAATTGATTAAGGGTTTCTACCTAACTGTAAAGAAAATGAAGTAAAAGAGAAAAAATTTCCAAAACCACCAATACAAATTTTTTAAAGTACTTTATAGTAAGTTTCCTAACTTCATTGCAAAATTTAATTGATATAACTGTAAACAATAAAATAATTTCTTATTTTGTTACATAGTTCAAGTGTATATTAGAATCTAGAATATTATAAATTATTAAACTAAAGAAAAGAGAAAATTATCCCTTAAAATTTAGAAAGAAAATAAAAAATTTATTAGTATTCAAAATTAATATATATCAAGAGAATATAGATAAATTGATTAAGTAAAGCAAAATGCACAATTTGTTCCATACTTTCTTGTATATTTTTGTTAAGTATAAAAAATGTCCAATTGTCTATGGGTCAAAAGTATTCTAAACTGTATAATCTAAAAAATTATTATAAATTGTATAATATAAAATTTAAAAGTTTATTCATATTACATAATTTAAAAATATATTTTAGATTATTCAATTCAAAATATATATTCAGATCTAAAAGTTATTATAGATTATGCAATCAAATGTATTGTAAATTATATAATTTAAAATATATTTCTAAATTTCATAATCTAAAAATATAACTTTATATTCTATAATTCAAAATATAAGTTAAAGCTGCTATTGTATCCGTAATACATATCTAAATTATACTAAAAAAATTTAAAAATAGAAATAAGGTGTGTGTGGGGTGTGGGGGTGGGGAGTTTGAAGGAGGAGGACCCACCGGAGAAGGACATAAAATTGGGAAATGATGAAATGACAAAAATGAGAGAGCTGGCGACACGTGGCATCGGCGGCTGCAACAAAGAGTGACGTGGGTTGTGTTGGGAAGTGAATGACGCTAAAGGCAGAAGCGCGTGGGTCCTCTAATGCGTTGGTGTCAGCTCTTAAATTTGGCCTTTTTTCCGCACACTCGTCTCACCTTCCGTCACTGTCCACACTCCATCCCTCTCTACCGTTAAGACCTGATCATTGTGGGACCCAAAACAGCTCAGCATTTTCACACATTTACCTTAATACCCTTTGCTTATATTTTTTTTACTTTGGTTTAATTATTACTTAAATACTATAACTTTTTATACTGTTTAATTATATATATCACTGTCCATCACTAAATTACCTGTGCATCATTTCGTTATATACATATATTATAATACTTTTTTATTTATATTTAATTTTTTACAATTTAAAAAATAATTTAATTATTATAACTAAATATTAATTTAATGTAGATATTCTGAAGACCTTTTAATTTTGAAAAAATAATTTTTATTTTTAAGATTCAGAGTTTTCTAAAATAGTCAAGTTTTAATTTTAAAACTTTCATCCTATTATATCAATATTTTTCAGTAATCCTTTTTACAAAATTTAGACTTTAAGTTAAATTTTTTACTAAGACATGTGTAGTGGAGAATTTATGATATTCAATTTGCAAATTTTTTATATACTTTTATATTAAATATATATATATATATATATATATATATATATATATATATATATATATATATATATATATATATATTTATTAACAAAAAAAATAACAATATATATTTATATAAAAATATTTTTTTTTATTCATATTT
>Ga0099825_1007338_pt1 | contig 13458 bp, 10 predicted proteins | sample SiratroredBW_FD_76838 | JGI IMG/M metagenome (GOLD analysis project Ga0099825, IMG submission 76838) | Root nodule microbial communities of legume samples collected from California, USA - Siratro red BW | ecosystem: Host-associated > Plants > Roots > Nodule | place: USA: California | collected... | reverse complement strand
GTTTACTTGTAAGTTTTACTGGGTATGCCTTATATACTGCCTTTGGGCAACCCTCGCAACAACTAAGAGATCCATTTGAAGAACATGGGGACTAGTTGAAGTAATGCGCCCTCCCTATTGGGGTGCATTAACGTTCAAATTTGTTCATAATGGAAATTATTCAAATTATTGATGAGTATCTCAAATATAATTTCTCTATGTTATTTTAAATTATTTCTGATACAGAATTAATCAAGTTTAATGCAGTATAAAAGTTAGAGAAATGTTTTCAGTTTGAGCTCCATACATCAAAAAGTCAAGATTGCTCTGTTTAAGCATCCTAACGGCTAGTTTCTATAAAGTTACATATAGAGGAGCAATTTCAAGTTGAAGTATAATAAGCAAAAAGAGAAAAACATCATACAATACATTGAAGAATTAAAGTATGTACTATTGAATGTGTATTGTCAATCTGCAATTGATAGCATATAGAATTTTGGGTTGTGTGAAACCATTGTGTAATTATTCACCATTGTGAAGTAAACCTTTGTGAGCTTTCATTGTTCTCTCTTTTGAGAGTGTTTCTTTTCGTCTTGAGTCTTGATCTCAGGGGGGAATTGAGATTGGTATAACCTGGAGAGGTTTGTGTACTCGTTATAACCTGGAGAGGTTTGTGCACTCGTTGTAACCATTTATGATATAGTGGAACTTCTTGAACGGTTTGTTCAAGGGAGAACTGGACGTAGCCCAAGAGATTAATGTGAACCAATATAAAATTGCTTCATTTGTGCTTATATATTATTGCCTTGGACAATCTTACTTGGTGATTTCTATCTATACTAAATTGAGTTCAGGCTCCATTCAACCCCACCTTCTAGAGGCAGTTGTTCCTACAATTGGTATCAAAACTAACCTCAGGGGTTAGTTCTTCACAAGACTTGAGGCACGATCCTACAAGAACTCAATGGATGGAGACGAACTACACGTGGGTCGATCACCCTTTTTCGAGGGTCAAAATTATGAGCTTTGGAAGATGAGGATAATTGGCTTCATCCAATATAATGGTATGGAGTTAATTAATATTATTAAAAATGACATACCTACATTGATTGGTAAAGTAGGAGAACTGCTTCCTTTTGAATCTATGACTGAGGAGGAAAAGCACATCTGTTAAAATAATGCTAAAACTAGGCAGCTTATAATGTGTGCTTTATCCGAAGAAGAAATGTCAAAGGTGCATGCCATGGTCAGTGCTAAGGAGATGTGGGATACACTTGCTTTCACATATGAAGGTTCAAAAGAGGTAAAAAAAATAAAATAAATTGACTATGCTTAAACGTAAATATGAAATGTTTGCTATAAAATATCATGAATGTATACAATCTATGGTTTCTCATTTGCATGTTATCCTAAAAATTCTAAGATCCTTGGGGTAACCTATTAGTTAATATGAAACCAATGATAAAACTCTTAAAATTTTACCTACTAAGTGGAGAGCTCAAGAAACTGCTCTCAAAACTTCTAAAGATCTTGAGGTCATACCCTTGGAGGAATTGGTAGGTATTCTTACTATATATAAGCAGGTCATACAAAATGATCCAGGTTCAACAAAAGGGAAGAGTTTGGCTTTAAAATCATCTCAGAAAAATGTAAATAATGTCTCATCCAAAGCCCTAAAAGTTATTGATGATATCTTTGAAGAAGAATCAGATTCTGATGAAGATGATGAGATCTTGTTGCTAACCAACAAGCTGAGACATCTAGTAAAAAGAGAGGAAACTACAAAAGCAGGAGGTTCAAATCCATAGAAGGAAAAGAAATCAAAGACAACATTATACGCTATGGATGCAAGAAGCCAGGACACTTAAGATCAGAATGTCCTGATCGAGTTGAAGAGAAAGAGGAGAAAGAAAAGAAGAAGAAATTCTCTAAAAAGAAAAAGAGCCTCATGTCAACCTGGGAGGATTTGGATTCATCTAGTTCTGATACTGATGAGGAGTCAAGCATAGGCCTTATGGCTGATGTGGCAGATAAGTCCATGTCAGAGGACTCAGATAATGAGGAAGATTTTACTAATATTGATAGTTTACGTTTAGCTTATCAAGAAGCAATATCTAATAATGGTATGATTGCATCTACATATAAAACCATGAAAGAAATTATAAAATTGCTTGCAAAGAAATTGTTTTAATGCAACAAGAGAAAGCTAGTCTAAATGATATTTCTCTTAAAAACACAGAACTTCTCTAAGAAAAAGAAAGACTGTGTAATGAAACCTTAGAAGGGACATTCCAGTTCAGAAAAATCTCAAAAACTTAGAAAAAGAACTTATTTTAGTTAGAAAACGACCTATTGAATCAAATGAGACAAGCATTAATGATATTATAATTGAGAATTTGGCTCCTATAAAAGTTTTATCTCATTCAAATACAGATGAAAAAACTCTAAATATGGTAATAAAAAAATTCTACGAAGTCTCTTGATAAGAAATGAATAGGTTGTGAACAAAATAATGCATTTACTATTACTTCATCAAGTTATTCTAGATTGTCTAGTAATATTCTTACAGGGGTCTTCAAAAACAAACCTTTGAGGAAAACTAACCGGAAAGGACCCAAAGCCATATGGGTACCTAAAACCAAAATAATTTCTCTTGCAGATATGCTCAACTCAAGTAAGACAACACTTGTCATGGTACCTGGACAGTAGATGCTCACAACACATGACAGGTGAAAGGTTTATATTCCAAGACCTCCAAATGAAGAAAGGAGGGAAGGTAATTTTTGGAGGAAATCAACATGGCAGGGTGATTGGTGGTGGAATGGTAAGTTTGAAACCTACTATGTCTATTAATAATGTTTTACTTGTAAACGGTCTCAAATACAACTTACTTAGCGTAAGCCAATTGTGTGATAGTGAGAATAGTGTTGTTTTTAATCGAGATCAATGTATAGTCAATAATAGTAACAGAACTAGATTATTTGTGGCAAATAGACGTGGCAATCTTTATAAAATAGAGATGTCTGAGTTGTCAGATCAAAAGGTTTCTTATCTCATGACCCTAAAAGAAGATCATTGGCTATGGCATAGGAAGTGTGGTCATGCTAGTTTAGAGTTACTCTCAAAGCTACAAAGATACAACCTCATGAGAGGTTTGCCAAACATGTCATTCAAAGACAATCTTCTTTGTGAGTCATGTGTCAAAGGGAAACAAGTTAGAAGCTCTTTTAAAAGTAAGGATGAAGTTTTCACTCAAAGACCTCTTGAATTGATACACTTAGATCTTTTTGGACCCACTAGAACTGCGTCTATTAGTGACAAAAGAAATGATTGATGACTCTCTTTGGCAAGTATACCAAGTCAAGAAGTAATATAGAAAAATAAGTACAAGTGTCGAATCTACAAAGAATGGTATTAGTCAAGCCTCAGCCAGTGGAGTAGCTCAAGTGAAAAGCGTTTAAGGATTTAATGCAAGATAGATTGCAGACAGTAATGGGTTTATAACTGAAACAGTAAACAGAGTATAAATGCAATTGTGAGGGACTATCTTGGGATTGAACTCATTAACTCAACTCTTTGTATCCTTGACTATAAAACATTAATAACATATGATTATTCGTTGACCCTGCACAAATAAGATTCATTCAACCTGATTCCTCGTGTATTGAAATTCATAGGTTCTTTTCCATGATACTATTTTCCCAGTTTTCATGGAGTTTGAACCCGCATTAAGTTTAGTTGCTTATATAACCATTTCAATGTAACATATTCCTGGTGTTGCACAATTATGGGTATTCTCAATGATTTCCAAATTCCAAAACTACTTTCCAATTAATCTTAAGATTTTTGGTTCAAGAAACATTTGCGCATATGATTCAAGCATTAAGCACACAAAGAGAATACAAGTCTGAATAAACCATGTATTATCAACATTAAACAACAAGAATACAAATAGTGTGAGAAAATTACATTCAATCCCAAAATAGATTAACTTAGCTACACATAGTAGCCATGAATACACTGAAAATTGCTTCTGTAGGGCACTATTGGTCACTATAGCCGCCAGCCATCTCTTTTTCCAAGGAAGATTATTTCCTCTTTTATACCTTTTGCCAAATTTAGGCTATTGTGTCAGCAGGCCTTTAGTGACTTCTAGCTTAATCTGAAATTGATGCTTAAGTACTTTGTCACTAACAATACTCTTCCTCTCTTTTGTATTTCCTTTACAACTGCGGTGTCTTTCCTTTTCAACTTATCTTTTTCTCTGATCTTCTCAATTCTTCTTGAAATTCTCAATTATAACTAATGCCATAATTGGTGATCCTAATGAAGGAGTTACTACACGATCAAAAGTCAAAGATCAAATAGCCATGATTTCACAAATTGAACCAAAGAATGTAAATGAAGCACTAGAAGATGAAAGTTGGATAGAAGCCATGCGAGAAGAACTAGATCAATTTAAGAAAAATGAGGTTTGGATGCTAGTAGAACCACCCACAAAAAAAAGCTGTGATAGGAGTAAAGTGGGTATTCAGAAAAAAAAAACTTGATGAACAAGGTAAGGTTGTTAGAAACAAAGCTAGACTCGTGGCCAAAGGTTACTCCCAACAAGAAGGTATTGACTTTATTGAAACTTATACAAATGTTGCTCGTTTAGAAGCCATACGTATTTTGCTTGCTTTTGCTACTTATAATAACATTAAATTATTTCAAATGGATGTTAAAAGTGCATTCCTTAATGGATTCATTAAAGAAGAAGTCTATGTAGAACAACCTTCTGGGTTTGAGAGTGTTGACTTCCCATAATATGTTTACAAATTAAATAAAGCTTTGTACGGTCTCAAACAAGCTTATGGTATTAGCGTCTAAGTTTTTTTTCCTTTAGAAAATGGTTTTCAAAAAGGAAAAGTGGACACTACTCTATTTCGTAAAGATTATTCAAATGAATTTATTATGGTACAAATTTATGTTGATAATATTATATTTGGTGCTACTAATGAAATTCTTTGCAAGGATTTTTCAAGCTTAATGTAGAAAGAATTTGAAATGAGCATGATGGGAGAACTCAAATTTTTTCTTGGACTTCAAATCAAGCAAACAGAGGATAAGACTTTTATACATCAATCAAAGTATGTTAGAGAACTACTTAAAAGATTCAAGTTAGATGAAGCCAAACCTATGAGCACACCTATGCATCCTACAACATCACTAGGTTTGGATAAAGAGTCTAGTCCAATTAATATTACTGAATATAGACAGATGATAAGATCTCTTTTATATCTCACTACTTCTAGACTCGATATCATGTTAAGTGAATGTCTTTGTGCAAGATTTCAGGCAGGTCCAAGGGAAGTACATCTTTCTGCTATAAAAAGAATTTTTATATATTTAAAAGGAACTGCTAATCTTGGTCTTTGCTACAAGCGAAGAGAAACTTTAAATTGTAGGGATATAGTGATGCAAATTACGCAGGAGACAAGGTAGAAAGGAAGAGTACAAGTGGAGGATGTCACTTCATGGGAGGTAATTTAATCTCATGGATGAATAAGAAACAAGGAACGATTGCTTTATCCACTGCATAAGCTGAGTATACTTCAGCTGCTTAATATTGTTCCAAGAATGTCCATTCTCCAAGTATAGAACGACCATGGTGTTGTGATCTCTAGTTGTAGCAAAAGAATTGGACCAAACTTTTGGCACTCGGAGCACTTTTCTAAGAAGGACCGAGCATCTTTCTTGACTTTTGGCCAGAAATACCTTGCCCAGAGTACATGGGTAGCCATACATTGAGCTCCTGACTGCATCAGTATATTTCCCTCTAAAATGTGGAAGAGAAGAGATATATGAAAGTGTATTACATAAAGGTAAAACTGGGAGTCGTATCTCTAAAGAAAGACACTTTGAGAAAATAAAAAAGATATGAAGGTGCATGAAGAAGCTATGGAGACACAGGAACAAGCTCTCTAAAAGAGCTAGCTAACTTAACCTTAACAATATTTTCCATATCAGATGTTTAAAATAAGGCTCACAAGTAAAAACACTAATGTAATAGAAGTTTTGGAAGTTAAATGAGTCATAAAAAAAACGAAAAAATAGAAAAAATAGACATTCTCAAAAGTAGGGAGTGTAGAAAATAAAAGCACTACATTTAATTCCCCACCCCAAATCCATCTTGCATCATTCGCTTTCCCTTGAAAACAAAAGACTAGAAAATTTTTACTACCGAGTCGAAATTGCAGTTAAACTTAAAACCCATTCACAATACCTTTTCTTTTATTTCTTTTTTCATAATATTTTCTTTCCTTTTTATCTTTCTTTTCTCCCTTTTACATTTTTTTGAATCCCGCGCAATCCCAATTCGCTTCTTCAGTTCTTCCTCTTCTCGTTCTTTGTTTCTGTTCTTCTTTCCAGATTTTAGGTCTTATCGTTCCGTTTCCGCATGTTCCTCGCGCTCTAGTAATTCTCCCCGAAAACGCGCACCGACACCCGAGAAATTCGCCAATCGGCAATCACTCCTATGGCGGAGGATACGGCTCCTCTTGGCGGCGGTTATTCGTCGTCGGCGGCGAGGGCTCTGTCGTCCTTCGTGAAGAAAGGCGACCGACAAATGTTCACGGTGGAGCTTCGGCCCGGAGAGACCACCATAGTGTCGTGGAAGAAGTTGATGAAAGACGCCAATAAGGTTAACAGTAAGGGACCCGCTTCCGCACCAGAGTACTTTCCCAATGCGAACCCTGCGCTCGAGTCCAGAATCGCTCCGGTGAGCCTCTTTATCCAATTTTCATTTAGGTTCCGAATTGTTACGAGTATGTGCTGGGGTGTTTCTGAAATTTCAGTGTACGCTCATTGTTATTCGGTGAGTAGATAACAATGTGTGGGAGGGTTACTGTGGGTTTATGGATGCCACTTTTTAATTGTAAATTTGTAAGAGTGGCTTTCTACTGAGCCGTGATTGTTTTTTCTTTGGGACTGAAATAAGGGTCTGGGTAATGCTAGGTTTTCGGAACATATTCTGCCAAACCGTTCATGACTGACCTTATGTTAGGTTCCTCTTTGAAAATTAAATAATTGTGTGCTAAATGGGAAGTTCATGTTTCTTCTCGTTTTTTGACAACGGTCTGTGCTGTGTGGTGCTGCCCTTATGGAAAATTATTTGAACGGGTTTTGTCCTGGCAAAGGTGAATTGCTCCTGGAAGTACTTGTATTAGATTTCAAATTTATTACTTTGAATGCATTACGACAACTCTTTGTGCTGTCTGGTGCTGCTCTTACGGAAAATTACTTAGAAGGGTTTTTTGTGGCAAAGTCAAATTGCTCCTGAAACTACTTGTATTTGACTTTTACTAGTTTGAATGCATAACGGTCTGTGCCATGCGGTGCTGCTCTCATAGAAAATTGTTTGAAAGGTTTTCGTTGTGGCAAAGTCAAATTGCACTCGAAAGTACTTGTATTTGACGTCAAATTTATTAGTTTCAATGCATAACTGTTCTTTTGGAAAACTATTTGAAACGGTTTCGTTGTGATCGAATTGCACCTGGAAGTACTTGACTTCAAATTTGTTAGTTTGAATGTATAACGAGAATGGTTTGTGCGGTGGTGCTTCTCTTATGGAAAATTATTTGAATGGGAAAGTCGAATAGCTCCTGGAAGTACTTGTATTTGACATCAAAATTATAAGGTTGACTGCATTATGCATATTGATTTAATTTGGATTTGCCTTTCGGCATGGTATAATTGTGTCAAATGTTGCTTCTACACTGATTAGGTGACTTAACATGAAAATGTGTATCCCAGATGCAAATCCAAACACATATATCTATTTATTTGTAACATGAAATTATTATAGACAAGGTGATCAAGCCTTTAATTGTCTCTATCTTGTTTTATGCCACATTATAATTATTTGAATTAATATACCAGCAGAAATTAGCATATTGTCTTTTGGAGTGGGGTGTGTGTGTGTGTGTTTTGTGCTTCACTATTTTAATAAACTTGTCATGTTTAGGTACAACCTAAGGAGACTGAAGAACAGGGTGCTCCTCAGCCAAACCGTTTCAGTGCTGTAATAGAAAAGATTGAACGCCTTTATATGGTATGGATGTTTTGCTTCCTGATAGTGTTACTAAAAGCACTGTACAAAAATGAATTGATTTTTACTGTAAATTCTTATCGTAGATGCATATGTAAGTTTTTATTAATGTTTTCAATCTGTTTTCCATGGTGGGAATAATGAGACTGAATCATTTTTAGGGTAAAGATAGTAGTGATGATGAGGATCTACTTGATGTTCCTGATGATCAGTATGATACCGAAGACTCTTTCATTGATGATACTGAATTGGTTGGTATCTTTTATACTTTTGATGTGTTATTACATTATGATTATTTGACCTTTGATTGACGATGAAACAGGAATTTCATTGTCCTATATTGTGACCATTTCACCTTGCATTTTCTTTTTATTTAGTGTAACTGTTCTTTCTACAGGATGAGTATTTTGAGGTTGATAACTCTGCAATCAAGCATGATGGATTCTTTGTAAATAGGGGGAAATTGGAACGCATGTAAGTGGTTTTTGTTTGAATGTTTTCTCTGAGTATGTCGATTTCTTTTCTTTTCGAGGGCTAGCCTTAGTGCAAACTAAGGTTGCTGCCTTGTGGCCTGGAGGTCACCAGTTCAAATCCTTGAAATAGCTTCTTTGCTTGTGGGCCAAGTCTGTGTACATCTTCCCTCCATAATCTAGGTGGGAATCTCATGGACTAGGATGCCCTCTTTTTGTCTATCTCTTTACTTTGTAAATTACTTAATTTTGGAAGCCTTTTCACTTTTCTCTTTTTAAGGCAATGGATATAATACTAAAGTCACTGAAATAATATCGTCACCTTTAATTATATTTATGCTTGTGGCATTATCTTAACTTGAAATGAGATCATATACCATTCACAGTTATATTTTGAGTTTGTGAGTAGCGATCACAACTAATATATATCTGTTGAGATATATTTTATGGTTGGAATGATGAGAAGATATATGTGTGTGTGTATACATGTATGTTATGTATGTAAGAATATGTGTGTGCATTTTTGTTGAGTGTTATGCAACAACCATATAAAAGGTAGACCTTCATCCCTCTTCTGTATGTGCAGATTCTAAGATAAGATTGACCAATTGTTTTCTTATCATACAAGTTTATACAATTCATAGGATTTTGAAGTGGCCAGGTAGAGTTCATGGATGTATAGATCCATGATTAGAATATGATCTTTAGGGTGTGTTTGGTAGAGGAAAGAAAGGGAAAATAAAGGAAGGGAACAAAAAAAGAAGAGAAATAGGTGAGAAATAGAGTGGAAATAAAGATTATTTGATTAAAGTTAGGTTATCAATAGCCACTGGAGCAGTTGCTATCAGGGGGGAGCAGCAGTGAGGCACAACAGACTTTGTTGCATTCTGCTTCTGGGGTGTTTTAGCACTGTGGCTATGAAGCCTAACTGAAAACTGCTGCTCCAGACACTCTATGACCTCCCTTATGCCGTTGACCTTCCATTTACGTTGTCATGAAACGATTCACTTTGAGGGTGCAATGCTAGCTATCATAAAATGATGTGTGCTGGTCCTTAGGGTTTCAAGGTGTAAATTTGAGTCTAACATTTGTCATATTTTTGAGTTGATTTTTAACTTGGAATATGTGAACAATTATTAACAGTATAATATAATATAGTAAACTAAATAATGATAATAATAAATATAGTATTATTAAAAATATAAATATATAAAAAAATAATTAAATCATTAATAAACTAAATTAAGCATAATATATGATTTAATATGTTAAAAATACTAGTTTTTAAAATTATAATAACCTAACTAATTTTAGTATTTTAGTAATAAAAACTAAATGAAACATACTATATGATATAATAACCCAAATAATATAATGATAGTAAATACTCATGTATATAATATAATGATAGGAAACACAAATATATAATATATAATATAAGAAATAATATAAATATATTAAACAATATTTATATTTTTATATAATACAAACTTTATATATGTAAAATTCTAAAATTATTTATATGTATATATATTAATATATGAAATAGAATAACGGTTATCCTGCAATCTGTTATCCCAGTATCCCCTTTTGGAGTCAGCTGCGCTCCACTATCTTGGATTAACTACTTAGTGTTCAAGAGAAAAGAATAGAAATAGGGGAGAAACAAAGTGGAAATAAGATTGTTTGGTTGAAGAGAAATAGAGAAAAAGTAAAGTGGAAAATTAAATTTTAAGATTATTTTTAAAGAAGTATTATTACTATTATTTTTAATATTAATATATGTGTGTCAAGGGAAACTTCCCAGCTTGATGTACACAAATCATTTTCTTATTTTACCCTTGATAATGTTTTAAAATCACAACACAACACTCATTGAGAAGGGTAGTGGAGAGAAAGCACCACCTCTAAGAAAAAAAGTAAATGCATACGCGTATTTTATTTGTCTTCCGCTGTTACAATTAACACCAAATAGGGATATCCCATTATATACAGTCATAGATTAAAAAGTATACCAAATGGGGTATCCCGAAGATGTATTGATTATATATTGTTATAGATTTAATAGACAAAGTCACATAAAACAAAATATAATATTACATATATTTTATTTAATATATCTAAAATTAAAATTAATATAAACATTAAATTTTAACTTGTTAAAATAAAATAGTGTGATAAGAAAATGCAAAGCGCTGTAGGTCTGCTTTTTTGCTAGTAATATGTGTATGTGTGTTGTTGTTGACTTTTTTTATTTTTGTTACTGTTTTTTTGTAATGATAGTTGCTATTTTTAATTATCTAATAGGAATATTGCTTCACAACGCTCTTGCGCTTGTGTTTCTACTAGTTAATATAATTTTATTATTAATATGCAGCGTTGTCAAAAAATGGTCATGGGGTCCCATGGCTGATTTTGATGATGGACTTTTTGCCAATCACCACAACATGGTGGTGGCAAATCGGGTTTCGTATGATGGCTCATAGTCAGTGCTTTGGGTGTCGTAGAGTGGTGGTTCCGAGTGGCAATGGAGGAAATCATGAATTGTGCAACACTGGTTTGCACAAGGAAGAAGCCTTGGGTTAGCATGATCCATGTGAATTAGGAAATATATTTCCTTAGTTACATTAACTGGTTCTCCGAAGAATAAGCCAGACAAATCATAACATGATTTGCCCTCTTCAATTGTATATAATAATATTCCTAGACTAGACTCACCAATCAAGCAATAGAATATTTGTAATTATGAGTAATCATTATCTCCAAATGTTCCATTATTAGTTATAGAACAAATAGCAATGAACAAAGGTATCAAACCTTTTACTTGACAACCTAAGCTAACCCAACCCTAGGCATTTAAAAACATTGTAGTAAGTATCGCAGTATACATGATTCGTTCTGCACAATATGATACTATTCGCAACTCCTGTGATACGGATCGTAGGAAAACTCGTTTGTACTCCCAAATCAGTGTTGTATCTTTTTCATTGCACTCGGAATCACATGAATTGCAATTCTAACACAACCTGAATCATGGATTTGGGTCTCACTCCAAAACGGGTGGGGTTGCATGACCTAATTTGAAAAAAACAACCCTGATTTGCTTCATTTTATTGTATGAACTGAGCTGGAAGAGATGCATACCAATTTGTGTTCTTCCTTACTCCAATTGTCATGAACGGTTTCTTTAGCAGTGGAGCGGCACCCATGCGAAAACGAAGAGGCAGCAGCTGCGACAGCGACAACGCCATGGAAAATGGGGAAAATGAAGAGGCAGCGGTGCACATGAGAGAAAACAACCCTAATGTTGTCTTTTTCTTTCTTATTCTCCTTGGGCATACAACTCAGTCCAATCCAACCATTATAACATTAACCTAATCTACCTAGTGATACAACCACTCATTTTGAATGTGCTTGTGATTATTAATTATATCTTTACATGTTTATATGTCTTATATGTTACACTTTTTAAATGTTTATGAATCTTACAATTTATGGTACTGAACGATTCACAATTTAAAGTATAACCTCTCCGATACGTAATTTTGTATCGCTACTCAACTACCATGTTTAAAACCCAAATTTATTTTTCTTTTGTTTCTGTTTTCGGGGCTAATGCATATTGGGGCAGCCCAATAGTGTTTCTTTTTTAAGGGTTACAACCTGACCCAAGCCCAAACAACTACATCAGAAAATAAACATAACACACCCCACCTCAGCCTGAAGCACCCCACCCATAGCCTCCTCTGGTTCCCGCACAAGCACTTTCGCTGTTCCACCACTGCTGTCCTGCTGTCTTGCCATCACTGTCTTGCTGCTGCAGTCACCTCTACTTCCACTGCAAGTCCTCTTTTATTTCTTTTCTTTGTACTTCCTCTTTGTTCAGTGCCACATGCCCTCCCTGCATTCTTCTCTTTCTTCTTTTATTCTCTACATATATGAAACATTTAATCACCTATTTTTCAGCACCCCCAATGGCAATCGAACAAGGCAGTTCAAGAACATCCAAGATAAAAATAGAAATTTAGGACATTTATCTTATATTTTGTTGTTATTTTAAGTCGAAAACTTGAATTTGGTGGTGTCTTGATTTGATTTCATTGTTATTTGAATTTCTATACATAATATCATTATTAGTTATATGGTTGTCTTTCATTAATTTTAGCATTGTAATTATATTTGCATTTTGTTTTGCGATGCTTCCACCATAACTCATTATGGCTTCTGATATTTTTTTCATAAAGCATCTTTAAGGTTGCTGATTTTTTTCATGATCCAATTTCGATAGAATTGTTAGTATGTATTATTGTTGTCATTACAGTATAATAATAGAAAAAGGAGGCGGAGTTGGGTGCAAGCTAGCAGTGCAGTTTGATGTTAACATAAAGAAAGAAAGACAGACTGCCTTAATCAATTATACAAATTGTATGATCGATGAAGGTAGCAACAGGATCTATTTCTGTGCAATTTTGCACAGTTGAGTGTTGAAATTTTTATCTTGGGGCTGACTGTTCTTTTACATGTTTCCCCACTTCACTCTTCGAAACAACCTACATTCCCTCATTTACATTATTTTCTTTTTCCTTTCCTCTTTATGTTTACACTAATATATCAAACTAAGGGTTAATTATGGAAGCTTAATTAACCTTAAATTTATAGTTGTTCTTTACACTGTTTAACTTTTTCCATAAAATGTTTGTTGCAACCTTTGAAAAGAACGTTTATGAAACTGGATCATTAATTAAATCAATGGAAGTACTAGCTTGGCTACAGTTAGTTGGACCTGAATTGGTAATAAATGAATATATATGTGTGTGTACACACACACACGTGTGTGTATATATGTGTATATATATATATATATATATATATATATATATATATATATATATATATATATATATATATATATATATATAT
>Ga0099825_1007336_pt1 | contig 13459 bp, 7 predicted proteins | sample SiratroredBW_FD_76838 | JGI IMG/M metagenome (GOLD analysis project Ga0099825, IMG submission 76838) | Root nodule microbial communities of legume samples collected from California, USA - Siratro red BW | ecosystem: Host-associated > Plants > Roots > Nodule | place: USA: California | collected... | reverse complement strand
TGTGAGTCCCAATGAATTGTGATGGAGAAGCTTCATTTTATTTTATTTGTAATTTTACAAAGATATTTTATTAAATCTTATGTGGAGAAGTATAATTTGAAATACATGATGAATGTATGAATTTCTATATTCAAGTTTATTATATAAATTTTTATACAATAAAGTTTCTATTATATGAAAAATATGGGATGTTACAACCATTGCTTGTGAAGGAGTTTTATTATTGGTGTGAAGGCTTCTTCAAAACCATCCTGTTGAACTAGAGCAGTCACAACATGAGCATCTCTTCCTCAAAAGATGTAAATTTTTTAAATATACTTGTTGTGTTATCTTGGATAATGGTTCTAGTTGTAATTATTGTAGTGCAAGATTGGTGAAAAAGTTAGTCATTCCTTCTAAACTCAATCCTAAACCTTACAAAGTTGAATGGATTAATATGGTATAGTAGTAAAAGAACAAGTAGACCTATAGGAAAATATTTTGAATATGTTTTATTTAACATTTTTCCTATGGAAATTAGGCATATTACACTTGGTAGGTCATGGCAATATGATAATAAAATTTCACATAATGGATATACCAATAAAATAACTTTCAATCATAGAAGAAGTAGAATAACTTTAATTCCTCTTTCACCTCAACAAGTGAGGGATGATGAAATAAAGTTTAAAGAGAAAATTGAAAAAGAAAAGATTGAAAGGGAAAATAAGGAAACATAAGACAATAGAAACTAAGAGAGTTAAAAGAACAATCTAGAATAATACATCGAAAATAAATTATTGAAAGAGTAAGGTTGCTTCTTAACTCTTCTTCGCCAAAAGGTAAAAATTATAACATCTCATATTTTTCATATAACATGAACTTTATTGTATAGAAATTATATAATAAACCTAAATATAGATATCCACACATTCATCGTATATTTCAAAATATACTTCTCCACATAAAATTTAATGTAAATATCTTCGTACAATCACAAAATAAAATAAAATAAAATAAATTTTCTCCATCATCTCATTGAAGAGTCGCACAACCTATCAACTCCTCTGCTCACGTGTAACACACGATCATCGTAGACCTAAAAACAAAACAAACACCACACAAAATAGATGGTAAGCTAGAGAGTTTAAGAAAATATATTTTCACAAATTAAATTTCTATCTCAACCAAACTACAACAAATCAAGCTTTCATAATTCGTCTCAAACATCACATTATCATTAACACATCACACTCATGTGACACAGTTACTTCATATAATGTGGTTCAATCAGTTATTTTTCACACCGTAGCACAATTATGTTAACATGTTAATGCATATAATCTGGTCTAAATGCTTCATAGAGAGAGATTGGTGGTTTTTATAAAAATAAAACTGAATAACTTGATTTTCTATTTATTTAAACTTGTATGTTAAAAAAGATATTCAAGTGTTATCTTATTTATCTTTAAAGCTAAATTATGGATTGGTTTTTATTCTAGAGTTATTGTGTAGGGCATTACAAAAAATTGGATTCTTTTTTTAAAAATTTCAAAAGTCATTGCACGAAGCAGTGACAACAACAAAGTGAGAAATAATATGTCCTCCATGGTTCATACAAAACTTTTTTTAAAAATAAAAATAAAGGGCATTCTCTCTTTAGTATTTTTGTTTTAAAAATTTGTTTTGATGTTTTATACAAATGGATATTTGATTTTAAAGGAAAACAATAAAAATGAACAAATAAATACTACAGTCATTGAGTATCATGCAAGATCAGAGGATAAATCTTTTCTTGAGAGGGAGAGTCTAACGAAAATCCATCTAAAAGATTGTAGTCAAGAATAAAGAGGTCACATAGCCAAGACTTGATTAGAGGTTTATCAGGAGTTTGGGCCTATGTAGGCCCCTTAATAAGGCATTTGGGCCCAAACTTCAATCTTGAAGAGATCACTCCAGAGTATAAGGAACATAAAGGACACAAGACCTCTATTTATAAAACTTTTACAATGTAGTTAGAATTTTTTGGGTGTTGTATTCTGGTCCAAGTAAAATAGGATTTTGGGCCTTGTATTAGGCTACACACAAATTAGGGACATTAAATAAATTTTTGACGTCCATAAGAATAGCTTGGGTGTCAAGCTAGGGTAAATACCATAGTTTGTTTGGGCACCACCTCTCCTCCTAGAGACCTCTCATTTAAGAGGATTTTGGTCCCTTAGGCAATAAGTTAGGTTTAGATAAGCTTGCTCTACAAGCTAGGGTAAGGGTTAGGGTATGAAGCTTCTCTTACAAGCTTCTAGGCGTCTAGGACTCCTATAAATAGGATTGTCATGTTATTGTATTTTCAATTTGAAATTTGTAATGATATGTTGTCTACAAGACTCTTCATACTTATTCTATTTGCTCTTTAGCGTATTCCTCTTTCTAGACTTCTTCTAGACTCCTCCTAGTTTATTGGCCTAACCTCATTCTAGACTCAAAGACATTGTTCTATCTCCAAGACAACCCATTCTCTACTATTCTTGTATGTTTTTGCAACCTACAACCGTCTCCATGCAAGTAAATGAAATAAGAAACAACAGGAAGAAGGAGAGCTAGGCTTGCACAACTCTAGTGTCCATCACTTATCCAATGCCAATTCTTGATCATATTAGAAGGTTCAACATTTAAGTATTTCTTAGATTCAATTTGTAGTCATTTTGTTTTGTTTACAATTTAATGTGCAGTTTCACTCTAGTATCCATGCCATTATTTACAATAGAAATAATAACTCTTAATAGACTTTGTAATTCCTACGAATAGAATAACCTTTTTCAATTGTACTGTAGTTAACACAACTCACTTGCTGAGACCACACATCAATTCATAAATTTACAGTATTAAATTATTAATTAATGGTAGGTTTAACCTTTTATGATGCACATCCATTTAAACATAATGGACAGGTGAAATTTAACAATTACAATCAAAACTTTCAATCAATATAAACATTATCTCTCTCAATTGGAATAAACAAAAAAATATGATGTGGAACCCTAAAAGTAGAAGCACAAACCAACCACATAAGGAAGAACCTTTTGGAACTCATGGATCCCCAAGCCCAAGCTTCTCTCCCTTCAAATGCTTCTTTATTAATGAAAATGTTTGTTAGAACAAAGTTTAATTTTCTTGTAGTTGTGATTGAAGTATTTTTCATAAAAAAGTGTGAAACATGTAGGTGTTTCGTCTAAAAGGCGATAAAAAATAGTAAATCATGTAAGATACAAGTATTTAGCTTGATAGATGATGCAATACCTTACATTATTTGTTCCATTTGACAAGTGAAATCTTTAATAGATGATGAGCAGACACAATATTTAAGCCTATGTTATAACTAACGAAACTAATCTTGAAGTTTATTTTGATGTTACAATGAATTTCTTCATCTTGTGTCTACCTAGATGATCCACGCAAGCAATAGTTTACATCAAGATATAATGGATATGAGCTAAAGCTCTTTTATTTCAAAAATTATTCTAAGATAAGTTTATGTTAACTCTATCCAACTATCCGCCTTCTACGGTATTTTCTTTTACTGGGGTAAAAGTTCCTTAAATTAATATAAATCGTTATTTCCCTCATCTTTGTACATTGAAAGTTATATACCATGAACAAAAGAAGAAGAGCTTTGTGAATTATAGAAAATATTCAGTTTATCATTTGTTAAGCCAAAATTATCGTCTTATTGTGTATTATCATATGATACATTACAAAAATTAAAAAAAAAACTTAAAATATAATTCATCTTTCTTTTCTTATATTGTGACATGTTTTCTCAATGTTGTTTCATAACGTATATGTTGCTTCACATAATGAGATATCCTTCACGTATGAGTATTGTTTTGAATTGTAATTGCACTAGAGTTATATCACCTATACTTTGATTAATGTTAGGGATTTTGGATTCAGAGTTTAAGAATTGAGATTTTGGAACTTTTAACTTAACGAAAAAATAAACTAGGAATTTTATGTATTTGATATTGAGAGAAACGGGAGAGAAAATAATGGTCCAATATTTCCACATATTTATTATATTAATTAAAAAAAAGTCAACTCTACATTCTAGTGTCAACTAAATTGATACATACAAAATTTATGATAATTAAAAACTTTTAAAAAGCTCAAAATGTTACTTAAGTGGCACACACATAAGTTATCTAGTATCGACTAAGCCATACAAATACTTGTTTCAAAAAAATTAAATTTATAGTATAGGCTACATCTATGCAATATTTGTATGTAACAAAATTCTTTAACATAAGCTAAACTTATGTAATATTTTTTTCACAATTAAGAAAATATCTAGTAGAACTTACAATGTGACATCGGAGTGAGCCTATTAGCAAATGTAGTACATGGTAGTCTATGGAAAAAAAATTATGTTATTCTTATAGTGTTATCTTTTAAACATAACTCAGTGATATTAGCACCAAATTTAGGTAATTGTCATTTTATTATGAAATATGTATTAATAGAAACAAAATACTAGTATACCTTTTTATTTCTTTTTTTTATATATAAAAGACTCATGTAAGCATTGTTATGGATTTTCACATTTCAATTAAGCTAATATCTCAAAACCCATTAATCATTTGTCATCCCATGAAAAATTATTATTAAAGAAGAACAAAAAAACCAATAGCAAAATGCATGGAGGACAACATCAAACTCATGCAAAACAGAGTGAACTCCCTTCAAACGAAACAAAGGGAATCTATTATAAAAAAAAAGTCCAACCTAATACCGTCAAGTAAAGTAGAATACCAAGCTAAGTCAATCCTATTTTCCACAGCTAAATTAGTCAGTCTATCAACACAACTATTACCTTTCTTAAAGACACGAGTCACTTTAAAATCCATAGTATCACAAATCTACAAACACTTATGCCATCTACCTTTTAGAGTCACACTAAAATAAAAGAAGAGTCACACTCCAACCAAAGCTTGACAAATAAAAGAAGATTCACACTCCAACCAAAGCTTTTTAAAAGGCTTCAATTGATCATATTCAATAGCAAAAATGACACTCATAACTTCAACATAAAGTACATGTTGAATACCTAAGAAATCAGAGAAGCTAGCCACATATTCTTCATTGTTGCCCCTGAAAGTACCTCCACAAATTGCAAAACTAGGAGCACCTTTTGCAGCTTCATCAGTATTGACTTTAATCCAAGCAACTTCAAGAAAGTGCCAAAAAACTTGCACAGGAGATACGAAATTTGAAGTTCTAGTGCTAATGTCAAACTGTTTCAAAATATAGATATATGAAATATGCTTACCCATATACTTTCTGGAAGTGTTACTAGAGGTCTGGATACAATCCTCAATAATATGTAAAGCAGTATCCGTGTGAATATCCTACTGAAATCTAGTAACATTCCTCATTCTCCAAATCATGCATATAGAAAAGGTAATGTCAAAAAGTTTAACCAGATGAATAAGAGGACTATGAGGAGCTTTAATGAAAGTAATAAAGTTAGTAAAAGATAAGTTCGTAAGGTTGGTAAAAATATTTTGAAGATAACTCCATATAAAGAAAATAATAGAGAAATTAAAAAATAGATTATCAATAGCATCAACTTCCAACCAGCATAGAGAGCACATGGAACAGAGAGAAACACCTCTATTTTTAGCATCCAGATCAATAAGCAAACACCTATGTAGAAGCTTCCAAAACACCCAAGTCTTAGTAGTGGGAATAAAATTAGAATAAATTATTTTACCCCAATCACAAATGGGATGGATAGAGAAGAAACTTTTGGTTGCCTTCTGATTGAGAATACCACTATGCACAAGTTTCTAATTTGGGATATCTGAAAGCTCAGTGATAGCCACATGGTGTAAAGTCTATAGTTGAGTATGCTATAACACATTCTGAGACAAATCCCAAGAAGAACCAGTTGAACCCTCAGCCATATTAGATATAAGAGTAATCCTTTCATGAGGCGTCATACCTACCAAAATAGAAATGTATTTTGAAGAACACCAACGATCATTTTATAAATTTACTTTATCACCCTCACCAACAGTCCAAAAAGTATTTTCCTAGATAATATCATAAAAACATTTGATTCCAAGCCAAATAGAAGAAGACTGATGAGCATGAACCTTAACATATTTAGAGTGAAGGAATCTATCACGCATTAGACTAGACCAAGGTGGAGAACTGTATGCAAAATCTCATGCAAGCCGAAGAATGTATGCTTTATTTTCAATATACAAATTCAGGACCTATAAACCCTCATCCTATTTAGAAGCACAAACAAACTTCCAACCCACAATAACTAGGCCATTTTTAAGAAAATCGCCAATCCAGATAAAATTCCTAACCCATTTACTCATCTCTTTTACAAATTTATATGTCATTTGTAAATTTGAAAATTGTAGCACGTAATACCAAAGATAACACAGTTAACTAGTTGCACATGTCCCATCATACTAAGGCACTTACCTTTCCAAGAAGCAACTCTAATGTTGACTCTATCAGCTAAAGGTTGAAAAAAATGCATCTTAGGAGCACTAGAAAAGATAGTCACACCTAGATAAATTAAAAGGAATAGTGTCTCTATGACATCCAAGAATACTCTATATATTATTATTAAAAGAAATAGATTCATCAGCAATTAAAAAGAGACTTTTGGAAGGGTTTATCCACCTCCTCGAGATTAAACCATAAACAATAAGAACTCCATAAGATTTGTCAAAGATTCCCTATCGTCCCTACAGAAAACAAAGATGTCATCACCATAGAGGAGATAGGTAGAAAAATCCTTACCTTTAGGACCAATCATAAGAAAAAATAAAAACAAAGATGTCATCACCATAGAGGAGATAGGTAGAAAAATCCTTACCTTTAGGACCAATCATAAGAAAAAATAAGGTAACTAAGAAATCCCTCTACTAAGCACTTCTTCAACTAACCAGAAAAAGTAGGGGTGAAAAAGGATCTCCTCAAAAGACACCCATCCAACAATTAAAATAGTCAACCGTATTAACATTGATCCTGATAAAGAGAAAAGAATTGCAAGACAACATGAATCCAATTTATAAAAGTGAAGTGAAAGCCAAAATAATGTGCACCTATAACAAAAAGTCCAAACAAAGGGTGTCCAAAGCTTTAGAAATATAAATTTTAATGGGAACATTACCACCCTTAGTGTTTTTCTATACCATGTTAAAAGCCTCAGAAATTATACAAATACAATCCCTAATCTGACGTCATCTAATTAAGTCATTTTGATAATGAGAAATCATCATGTTGCAAACAATACCAAGCCTATCAGCCAACAATTAGAAAATAACCTTAAACCTGTAGCTGGCAACAACAATAGGCCTAAAATCCATGACAAAAATAACACCATGGACCTTAGGAATGAGAATAATAATATTAGAATTCATCTTGGAGAGTATCCAACTTTAAATAAAAACTAGTATAACCACAACAAAAAGGTCAATCGAAATAATATCCCAACAACTACGATAAAAATATCCTCTAATTCATCTAAACCAACTCCATATTAAAAGCGAAAACAATAAACTTAATCTTCATATAATCAGGAATTTTAGTCAACAACTTATTATCATACTAGGTATCAATATAGGATATATATTAGAAACTACATGAGAAGTAACTTGATTTGACCTCGGTTACAAAAATTATTTATTGCTTAAACACAACACTTATTCAATATTTAAACTTGTAGGTTAAAAAAATGGATAATCTATTTTTTCTTTTATAGTAAATTTAAGGCTTATTTATAAATTTTATTTTTATATTTTGTAAATTATTTAATATTTTATTTTAATTTATCCATAATTTTGGTTACTTTTTTTATGCAATTTTGATTTTTTTATTTTTAATTATATGAAACTTTGTTTACTAAATTTTACACATTTAATCCTGTAAAAAAAAATTACAAATATAATGTTTTTAATCCTAGTCTTGCTACGTTATATCTAAAATTAAAAAAAAAAACTTCACTTTCTTTTTTAAAAAAAAAATAAAGAAAAAGTTACTTCTTGTTTTAATATTGTCCTTAATTGAATTTATATGGAAAGAAAAAAATAAGCTATGATTGAAAAAGAAAATTTATTAACACAAAATATATTAAAATAAAGAAAGTGAAAGCAAACCTAATAAGTAACTTACATAAAAGCATGTGTTAGTTAAATCATATTGAATATTAATTATATAAAATTAAATATTAGCTATATAAGATTAAATATTTAGTATAGAAATAAAAATATTAATTATATAAAAGTAAGTAGTAATTAAATCATATCATATATTATTTATACAAAAAATATATGAATTATATAACAATAAGTATTAATTATGTAGCATTAAATATTTAATATAAAATTTAAATATTAACAATAATTATTAATTATTATAAAATTAAATATTTTTGTATAACATTATGATTTATAATACCTTATGTTGACCTTATGATACCTTATTTATTATTAATATTTGTTACATGAAAGTTAGTATTAATTAAATTAAATTATATAAAACTAAATATTAATTATATACAATTAAATATTTATTATATAAATTTAAATATTAATTATATAAAATTAAATATTAATTAAAATAGATTATATATTTGTTAAGTAAACAAAGCATTAATTATATAAAATAAAATATTTATTATATTGATTAATATTAAAGTAATTGGTCAAATGTTAACGTTAATTATATAAACATAAATATTAATTGTATAAGATCAAATATTAATTATTGAACTTAGACGATGTAATCTTATAAGAGTATTAATAAAGTAAATAATAATTTTGTTATATTATATGAATGTTGACTCCTGTATTTATTATTTAAAGATAATCAAGATAATAAAGCCTTAAGGTAAAATGTTTTCTAGAATTAAAATGAAACTAAGATCGGTAAATTTTTTCGATTACCCAAACTTTATATGAATAAAGACAAAGTGTATAAAGTTTATATTTGGCAATGTTCATATTAGAATCTAGAAAAGAAAATAAAAGAAATGTGTTGATAAATGATAAATAAAAGTTGTTAAGTATTTTAGGTCGACAAGCTTTAAGCCTTGGTGTTATTCGCTATATGAACTGATAAATCAGATTTATGTATTTGTGATAATTATTAATTCTAATAAATCGTTTTTCAGTAGAACATTTTAAAAATTTATTATAAGAGAGAATTCGACATAACTTGTGAGTTTGGGTCAATTAATTTTTGTTCTTTTGTTTTGATAGTGTGCTAACGATTTAGTTGTTTATTCGAAAAAAGACAGTTTAGGTTCAAAGCAAACCTTTCCTTTCTAACCTTAGTTCCAACATTTATTATATAAACTTATATATTGATTATATAAATGTAAATATTAATTCTTATATATTAATTATATAAATGTAAATATTAATTGTATTAAATTAAAAATTATTTAGTAAAGTAAATATTAATTATTTAAATTTAATATTTATTAATTTCACATTTTTTAAAATAAAATTCTTTTTGAGTCATTATTTTCTTACTTATATATGTGTCTTGGATGTATCACATGGTTGTATACATGTTTTCATCTATTTTACTTTTCAACATCCATTCTTGTCTTTCCTTTCATTTGTCTGACCTAGTCGCAGTGATGCCTTAGATTATAGAAATTGACTCATTATTCATAATCCTTTTTATTCTAAATTCTCTATCTACCATTATTAAATATTTTTCATTTGTACATGACAGATTTCTCCACCAATCTGAACCTACCATCGATAGACCATATCATTTTTTTTCTCTTATTTTTAGGTGGGATTCTTACTGATGGTGTTTTTTCTTGAGAAAACCAAACACTATAGAAAAGTAGGTTATGACTTTGGGATGAAGAAGGAGTGCATGGTGGTCAGATCTAGGAAAATCTTGATCATCCCTATGTGATTTTAAGGTAAATTCAAATTTTAAATTTGTATATGCCTTTGATGGGAGATTTATAAACACTATACACAAAAATTATCGTGAGATGATAAATCTTTCTTGCATAAATAACAATTCGAATTTCTTCTCTAGACTAGCATCTGATCCCACTTTATCTTTATGCGTGACCAATTATTTACTCACTTCTAACATAATTTGATATTTTCTTGTAGGAACTCTTTCCTTTTTCTCCTCATATAGATTTTACTAACTTTTTTTAGTTGCTTGTGTTTTATTGAATCTATCTCGTGAGATGTAAGATCTCTGTATTGATATGAGCAGGAAAATTCAAATTATCAAACTTTATGACATAAACAAAATATGGTTTCTTAATTTTAGTTAGTAATGTTTTCTATTGACTTATTGACTTTTTTTGTATCATATCAATTTGTGAACTAATTTATAATAGATGTTATTATCTGCCTTTAATTTATAATTTTAATTGAATCAATGTGGTAAAATATAATTTAGATATGTCAGTTTGATTGGGAAGATTCATAGAATTTTGTTCACAAAAATAAAATGCGGCATATTTTATTATCTGAATTAGTGATTTTGTTGTTAGATTTGTAGCTTCTTGATGGATCAATCTTTGATCCAATTTGACATCTATAGATTGTTTTATAATTTCATAAACTAACTTTACTTTCTAAGTTGATTTACCACATATGCTAATACTTTCTAACTTATTTCATGTGTATCATTTTTATAGCTAAACCCACAAAATTTTAATTGGATTGATTTATGGATTTCAGGACTCAACTTACTCAATCAAGATTTCAACTAACTATCCACAATAAATTTGCAGGTTTTACCTAAAAGATATCATCAATAACAACGGAGGGAATGGTCGAGCATTGTCGTATTAATTATGAATATGGTAAGATATTTTTTTCATCATTTCATGATTTTATATTATAAGTAATTTGACTTCCATTTCAATACAAAAAAAATGTTTTTTTTTTAACTCTTTATACACTTTCATTCATTTTTATCAATTAAATCATTTTTTTTCGAGAGAAAGAATAACACATACCTTCAAAAGTCATTGTTTGATTTAATTATATATATTTTCATTTTAAGTCCTGTTATATTCTCTTAAATAGTTATTTTAGAATGAAGATGTCCTGTTATATTCTCAAGAGAAATAAGTTTCGTCTGTGTATGTTTTGTTGAAAAATGTCCTACAATAGATATTTTGAAAAAAAAAAAAAATCTTTGAGTATTTATAAGTTTATTGTTAACCCATAATTGTTAATGTTTTGTTTACTTGAAATCTCAATGACAACATTACCAAATTGCTTGTGGAATGACTTTACTTGAAACTATGAATTGTCTCTGTGAGTTCAATAATAAAACCAACACACAATATATTATGACTTGAGAATAAGTGATAATTTGTTTAAACCATCAAAAGCAATTTAAAATGAATTTAATATGATTCTGCTATGGAAATGTGTATTACGAAAACTTTTCAGTCAAGATATTTTTTGTTATGCATACTAGTTCACATGAATTGCTGAAAGACATTTTTTGTTATGCATACTAGTTCACATGAATTGCTGAAATATATGTATATATGTATTTTGTGCATATATGTATAGATAATTGATATTTATACATAATATATATATATATAACTCATAACTTCTCTAATATATTACTATCTAAAGTTTATAAAAACTAGAAAGTATCCTTCACATAACTTCATATGAATATAAAAAAATAATAATTAAATATGTAGCATGATTATTAAAGTTAAAGTTAGTGTAATAATGAAAAATGAACACAAAAAATATAATGAATGAAAAATTTTCATAATACATATTTTCATAGTAATATTAGATCCATAACATAGTGTGCTCCTGATTTCTTAAGTAAAATATTATCTTCAATCATATCATAACAAAGAAAAAGAAAAAATAAAACATATAGTGTTAGTTTCTCATTGAACAAAGATGAATGTCATTTATGGTTAGGTTAAAAGAGGAAAACCAAATTTATTCCATTTTCATTCTTGTAAAATGATTATCCTTATAATTATTTGTTTTTCTACTCTATTTTTAATTTATTGTTAACTATATTTTAATTTTTTTTTATATTCTCATTATTGTCAATCTTTTGTTGACTAGAAATCTCAACCTTATAGTTTCGCAACACTCTCAAATTCTTTGTGGCATGAGTTTACTTGAATCGTATATTATCTCTATGAGTTCAATGATCAAACCAACACACTATACATTATGACTTGAGAATAAATTACAATTTGTTTAATCAATCAAGAGCATTTTACAATGAATTTAATATGATTCTATTATGGAAATGTGTATTATGGAAACTTTTCAGTCAAATTTTTTGTTGTTGTTTGTACTAGTTCACGTGGATTGCTCCTCTAGTATATATTACCTAAATATCATAGAAACTAGAAAGTATCTATGAAGATATGAATTACATATTTAACATGATGGTTAAAGTAAAAGTTAGTGTAATCATGAAAAATAAACACAAAAAATATAATAAATGGAAAATTTCCATAATACATATTTCCATAGTGCATATTAGATCCATAACATAATGTGCTCTTGATTTCTTAAACAAATTAGTATCTTCAATCATATCATAACAAAAAAACAAAAACACATAGTGTTAGTTTATCATTGAACAAACATGAATGTCATTTATGATTAAGGTGAAAAGAAGGAAACTGGTGTTATTCCATTTTCATTCTTGTCAAATGATTGTCTTTATAATTATTTGTTTTTCTACTATATTTTGAATTTATTGTTAACTATTTTAAAATTTGACTGTATATTCTCATTATTGTCAATCTTGTTTACTTGAAATCTAAACCTTCTTTAGTTCCCCAACTTTCTTAAATCGGTTGTGAAACATGTTAAGTTGAACCACAAGTTATCTCCATTAGATCAATGATCAACCAACACATTATATATTATGACTTCAGAGGAAAAGATACTTTGTTTAACCCATCAAGAGCATTTTAGAATGGAATTAGTATGTTTCGCCTATGGTGATCTGTATTATGAAAACTTTTTAGTCATGACATTTTTTTGTTGTACATTCTAGTTCACATAAAGTGGTTAAAATTTTGAGTGATTAAATTAATAATGTGCAATATGTGTAAAGCCTTTTGAGAAAATCATATATATAAATATTTACTTATGTATATATATAAACATATATAAGTATATGCATACCTCCAGTAGTTGTAACTATTTAGATTATAATTGTATCTTCTTATTATTGTCAATATTTTTGTTTACATGAAATCTCAAGCTCTTATAATTCTACAACATTCTCAAATTAAGTGTCATATGTGTTTACTTCAAACCAGAAGTTGTCTACCTGAGATCAATGATCAAGAAACACACTATATATTATGACTTGAGAATAAATGATCATTTGTTTAACCCATCAAGAGCATTTTATAATTGACTTAATATGTTTCGCCTATTCAAATGTGCATTAT
>Ga0099825_1007334_pt1 | contig 13464 bp, 4 predicted proteins | sample SiratroredBW_FD_76838 | JGI IMG/M metagenome (GOLD analysis project Ga0099825, IMG submission 76838) | Root nodule microbial communities of legume samples collected from California, USA - Siratro red BW | ecosystem: Host-associated > Plants > Roots > Nodule | place: USA: California | collected... | reverse complement strand
GCAAGACACAAACCTTTCTTCTGCCCCATCTTCAATCTCTTTGCAACTTCTTTTCAGTATTTTGATATTTTGTTGATCCACAAATCATTGCATAGCATTGCTTGTTACTTATAGACTTCACATTCAGTGTATGAGGGTAAACATTTAAATGCATGTATTATTAAATAGAATGTAACTGTTACTAAATTTATAAATATAGTTTATACAATTACTTAAAAAGAAAACTCCAAATTAATATTATCATAATTAAGACATGTAAACTTATGTATAAAATATATGTATATAAAACAAAATTAGTATATGAATGTAATACAGAGAAATTGTATTAAAAGTAATTATTATTACATAATTCAAATTCAAATTTCTTAATTGAGAAAAGTGATTGTGGTTTGATTCCTTTAATCAATTAGTTATGAATCAATTTTGGATCATGCCATATTAAATAAACCATAATGTTATTCATCTTATATGTGTTAGAACCTACTCACCTCTTTCCCTTTTAACTCCTTTCCCCAACAATGTATACTTTAAAAAAGATAGGTTATAAAAATATTTTCTAAAGTAGAAAAATTCAAACGTATATTAACATTATATTAATTTAGTTAAATATTTAAAATATATGAATTTCAAATATTGATTCAGTCAACCATTAATTAAAATATTACTCAAGTAAAATATTAATTTCAAACGTTACCTTATTATGTTTTGAAAAAGAAATGTTCAAATCTATGTTCCCATGATTTTCGTTTAATCAAATATTTAAAATATATTATCTTAAGAAAATATTAATATTGTGGATTATTGATTTCTAAGATTATTTTATGTTAAATGGTAAGTTAGTCAATTATTAGTTTAAATATTAATTTGGTCAAATATTGATATACTCATTCATTCAAATATTGATTGAAATGTATATGTTACATTGGTATTAATTTTTAGTCTAATTAAAGGTTTGAGTAACTCATTAATTTTTAGTATTTCCAATTAATTTGATTAAAAATTTATATTTTATTAAATATCTAAAATGTTTTTTTTTCATGTCTAAATATCCTAGTGTTTGATCTTGTTATTAACAAATTGGCTAACAAGTTATATATATAAAAATGAAAATAAAAGTAACAATCAATTTATTTTGTTGACAACAAGAACAAACAAAAGTGAAAATATTTTTAACAGATATCATAATAATTTTTTTTAATAAAAACTTAACTAAAAATATTTAAATTTATTAGGTAATTAAAATTCAACTAAGCCAAATTTCTATTCTTACTTATTTTTAAAGTGTCTTATAATGAAATTATTTCAAAAATAGTCGTATAAAAATTTTGATAATATATTTTACTCTAACCAAAATGAGAATACAGATATTCATGTAACTTAAGAATTGTTTTTCCAAGAGACCCGTTAGCTCCAATAACAACAAAGTCTTGTCAGTTTAGGGTTATAGTGTGCAGGTGGTTTATATCAGAGTTTAGAAGTACTTTATTTGTGATGATTAAGCTCATATTTATCGTCGTTGTGTTAGGCTTGGGGTGTTTGGGCCCAACCTGTTATGATCCGTTAATATGTTACAATCCATTAGTCGGTTACGATCCATTAATTTGTTACAATCCGTTAGTCGGTTACGTGATGATGTATGCAAATGTGGTTTGGTTGATGTATCTGGTCAACTGTATAGTACATAGGCCCCCCAAGTTCTCGAGGGCAGCTATGGTGGCCGAAGAGGATTTATTTTCAAGTAAGCAAATCAAATCTTTAACCGAAGTGGCCCTTGCACCAATCGTTTTAGATTGGATTTTGAAGTGAGGACCAAAGTGGTTATCGGCCCTTATATCAATTCTTTTAGATTAGGTTTTGAAATGAAGAACAAAGTGATTATCGGTGATTATCAGTCGTTGTATCAATCATTTCAGATTGGATTTTGAAGTGAGAATCGAAGTGGTTATCGATGAGGATTAAAGTGGTTATCAACCCTTTAGAAAGCTTGGCTTGAGATGAACTCAACCATGAGATAATAAGATATGAACTCCTCGAGAAACTTTTTGAAGAATAAGTGTTATTTTGAAGATAATAGGAAACAGTGACAAGCTTATAAACATTAATCGAGTGGATCAAGCTCCGAATGAGTGGAACTTCACAACTCTGAGCATGTTGTAAAGCATACGATATTAGTGAAGCAAAGGTTGATATTGTCTTCGTGTCATGTCACCTTTAAATCCTACTTTTATCAGCTCTCTCTTTACCTTAAAGTACATATTTTTGTCTTTCTCCGTCTGCTGTTGTTGGAAGATGTTCTGTCAACTACTATAATCTGGCTTCACTTCATCCATACGTACCCCCAATACATAGAGGTTTTCCATTCTGTCAAACAGCTTTTTATATGGGAATATAGCTTTCTCAAGTACATGCCAACTATACTAGAGTGATTACTTCACCCTCTTCCATGAACCAGACCACAACATCTCGTCTTGCTGCATCAGAGAGTTTTTTTCTCCAACTTGGGAATGACCTCATAGATGGGTTTCCTCAAATTGCCAATGAAAATGCCACCATCTCCAAATCTTGTAGGTTAGATGAGCAGTCCCACAGTTCTAACACTACACTGCACACAAAACCTGTTTACACTAAAATGTAATTTGTTTCTCAATCAAATTCAGCTCATCATCGAATGAATTGCTCATTCAGTTGTGCAAAGATGTTAGTTGTCCCAATATTATGACTGACTCAATATTCAATATGAAAGAGAAACCTCAAATGAAGACTCCCCGTGGTGCAAACAACTAATTAATTAAAATAACATTTCCATGGACTTGCCGTTGTGTTGAAGATGATTTTCAATCAGAAGAGACATTTTGATGGACTTGTCGTTGTGTTGAAAGTTGAAGGTAATTTTCAATTAGAAGAGAGACTTTTGTAGTATCAAATAAACAGAGTCAAAGGCGCAAGAAATCCGACTCCAAAATTCAAGTGCCTCTAATTCTTCTTATAAACCAGAACGCATCCCAAAAGCAAGTCGAAGGGGATGGGACTCAATCCTTGTACGAATAAGGACCTCACTTTCAAATAACACATCCCAAGAACGTGGTGAAACTAAATGGCATAGTCTTCACGATTGAATGACTCCAGTTGTTGAAAGAAATGTCTGAGTGTGTTCTACAAAAGGGAAAATAAAATGATTGACACAGACGTTTAAATTGCCTAAAGTTCCACAGAGTCCCGATCCACTGTTTTCAAAACTCTGAAAAAACATCCAAATACCAAACACTGGTGCAGATAAGCAAATTACATTTCAACTCATATGTCGCATAACATGTAACATGAGATGGAGGACATTATGTGTAAATAATCCAAACATTTCAGATAAACAAATCAAAATTAAATCCTTATGTCTACTTAATTGGAACATATCACAATTCCAATTCTTATGTTCTTTGATCAATACCAGAAAAATAAATAATAGAAGGAAAACTCAAAGAAAACTTGGCTATTATGAGCGTTTTGGCATTGTGTTTTCTTATATCATCCATAGAGAAAAGAAATGTCATTGAACCCCGCGTTTGGCTGAGAAGGTGTTGTGTTCTTCTTAGAGAAACTTCAACTATGACACGCCATCGTCGGAACACTGGTGGCAGTAGAGGACGGAAGCTGAGTCTCCTCTTTGATTGTTCTATTGACTTTCATGATTTCTGGTTGTTACCATTAATCTCGGATTCACAGTGGACGCCGAAATATTTTTTAAGAGATCGGATAGTTTCACCAACAACAACAAAGTCTTTCTGTTTGTTATCGGTCGCTTCCGTCGTTCGTCTTTCCTTGCTACTTCGATCCCTTCAAAATCCATCAATCCCAGTAAAGAGTCTTACACCCTCAAGTGAGTTTAGGGTTAGAGTGTGCAGATGATTTAGATCAAAGTTTAAAAATATCTTATTTGTGATGATTGATTGAATTCATATTTATCGTGGTTGTAGTGTTTAGACCCAACCTGTTATGATATTTATAATCCGTTTATCGCTTACGATCTATTACTTTGTTAGAATCCGTTAGTCACTTACTTACTTATGTATATAAATATGGTTTGGTTGATAATTAAAATAGTTTTAGTAGTATATTTTTAGGTTATTAAATAGGAAAACTTTGCTTTGACAACCACAGTTGGCATATAATCAGATGTCAACGGCTGATGTGGTATAATTGTAATGTGGATAAAGGTAAAATGAGATTTTTCTTTTTGAAGAACATTTAGGGTATTTTGTTATGAAAGGACATAATTAGGTTTTAAGTATCTAAATTTAAAATTTGAAACGTGATAGGAGTCCAGTGCACTACCTATTTGCAGAGATTTCGTGTGACAGTGGTTGCGGTGGTGAGCGACGGTGGCCAGCGACAGTGGGAGACCATTGATAGTGGTGAGAGAATCGACGGTGACGGCGACAACAGTGATGATATTCAATAGATATGAGATTCAAACTTAGTGCTTCTCTTCTACCCTTGATAGAATATGCTGGACAGCGTTCTAGATAAAACGCCAAACATGTAAACCCTAAAAATGACTCTTAGTGCTACGCTAGAATATCTTTTACACCTCATTTATCTTAATTATATCAGTGCTACATAAGATTGTAAAGTAGATGATGTGTCAACATATAATTACTTTATTAAATAATATAGCATATTGAGTTTTTGTATCTAATAATAAATGAGCAAGTATAAAATCTTTTAAAGCTTTTTATTGAATTAAAAAAATAGCATGAACTACCATACTGTTATTATTGACGTCGTCACAAAAATAATGACACTTTAATACCCACCAATCATATTTAGTGTAAAATAAGAGAAAAAGAAAATCGGGAAGAAATTTATGTCACCCAACCTTTGTAGAACAAATATATCTAAAGAACTCCCAAATAAAGAAGGGTAGATTATCAAACCAAAGAAATATATATATATATATATATATATATATAATATATGAGAAATTTTAAATTCATACGTAGACTTACCTCTTTCAACCTTTTACCAGTTTTTAATTATACTTAATCCAAATTCATAATAATTATAATATCTATTATTTTTTAAAGTATTTGAAGAGAAAATTATTTCTCAATTATTATGGTTTTCATTATCAATAATAATGGTGTTAAATCTTTTTTTTTTTTTTTCAATTTATGTCAAGTGAGATTATTTTTATTTTATGTTAGCCAAAGTTTTTTCAACTAAACATTAATTAAATTTATTTTTTAAATAATGTAGGTTAGAGTTATTTTTTATTAACGTTAATTAAAAGTATGTTGACAATATTAGATAAATTACTTTTTGACTAATGTACACTATCGTTTTTTTATTAATTTTAATAAAAATTATTTTTTTATTTACATTATTAGGTTTATGTTTTTATTGTTTTATCTCACTGTTATTTCTTATTTGATATTAATTAAAGTATTCTCTATTGAAGTTGAGAGATTATTTTTTTTAATATTTACAATGATTAATTTTTTATCTACAATACCAACATTATTATTTTTCAAAAATTTGTCAGCATTTTTTGTATGTTAACTAAGAAAATTATTGGCCAAAATTAACTTATTTGTTTCCAATGTTAAATGGAGAAAATTTTTATCAAGCAGAAACAACCACCAGCGTGATAGAAATAATTATGATCCAACTTGATCAAAATAATTATATTTGACATTAGCTAAAATCAATATTTGTCAACCTCAATGAAAAAGTTTGTCATGTTATAAGAGATCTAAATAAGTTTTGATTAAAAAAATAATATCAATATAGTTCGACTAAAAATATCATAAATATTGATATTTTAAAATTATTAATAATTATTTTTTTAATATTTTTTGACTTTGATAATAATTAAATTAAATTTAATAAATTTGAATTATCTTGTTGAAATAAAATATTTAAAAAGAAAACAATTTAAAATTAGTTCAAAATACTAAGAATAATTTTTTTAAAATGAAAAATTATAATGTTATATATATAAGGGAAGAAAATCATGCGGTGAAAAGAGATCAATAAATATTAGTCATCAATAAATTATAATTTAAAAAGTATTATTTCCAATTCAAAATTTAAAAAGTCATTCATTATCACCTTCATAACTTAATAAATTGGTTTACATTGATTTTTCATTAATATAAAGATGAACCTTAAGTTTATAGTGTGATTTTATATTAACTTCATCTCACTAGTAAAAAAACATATTTAATTGCAGTTCTAGAAGGCTACAATTGCCGTTTTGGAATTGCAGTAGATTCAATCACAGTAAAAAGTATTAAAGCTATCACTGTGGTTGTAGAACTGTAGTAGAAAGTATCACATACTACCACGGTTGTTTGAATAAAAACCGTAGTGGTATATCTATTATCGCGGTTGTTAACCAAACAACCGCGATGGTATGTCTCCTACCATTGCGGTTTTTATTTTAACTGCAGTGGTACATGTAATTTTTTTTTAAATGCAGTAGCAAATAGCTGCTGCCCAAAACCTGCTCAAATATTTCAAAACCCAGGCAGATTACTCAAAATTATACATTACACAAACACTACAAATCATACATTATACTCTAAGTCATACATTATATTATACATACACTACAACTTACACAAACTAAAACAGTTCAAACATAAAATGCTAGGGATCGAACATCCCCGGACTTAATCCCAACATGTTTTGATCAAGATACACAAACTAAAATAGTTCAAGCATTTCATAAATAAAAAGAAACACACCTCTTGTAGACAAAGGTAAAGTGCGAGAAGATGTTGAAATACACAAAATACAAATGAACCAAACCGCAATCTACCAAACCGAAAAAATGGAACCAATACCGAGTAAAGATGAAGATTAAAAATAGAACCTACCATGAAAACGTAAAGTACCCGAGACGACACCAATGCAAGAAGAAAACAACCAAGACTCAAAACGAACGCCAAGAACCAATGCAAGGATAAACGCCTAAAACCTAAACCCAACAACGACGAATATAATGCAACACAGATAAAAGATTCAACGAGAACCAAAGGAAAACGAAAAGGAAGAGTAAAATGGAAATTCAAACCGTGGCAAAGTAAGACTATGGATGACGACGAGGGATGACGGCACGAGAGAGAGTTTCAACCTTAGTTTGGGTGACGATGACGAGGGACGAGGGCGAGAAACGACGACGAGAGCGTTACGCGAGAGAGAGGGAAGACGAAAGCGTAAAGGAAAAAATGAGCGCAAACTTCTAAAACAGGAGATACGATCGCGGTTGTAAGGAGGAACCGCAGTCATATCCACCTACCACCACGGTTGGGGCCAGAACCGTGGTGGTATCTTTTGCATCATTTAATTTTTAAAAATTTTGTGGGGATACGACCGCGGTTGTAAGGAGGAACTGCGATCGTATCCACTTACCACCGCGGTTGCGGCCAGAACCGCAGTGGTATATATGGTTTCACTTAATTACAAAATTGCCACCGCAATTTTTTTTAAAGTGGTTCCCTCTTAACCGTAATGGTATTCTGTCGTGGAATATGTTTTTTCTACTAGTGTGCATGTCAATTATTTATTGAGAGAGATCTCGTTAATCCAAAATCTGCATTTTCCACTTGATCACAAAATTAATAAGGATACAAACAAATAAAGGTAAACGAAAAGGGTGAAGAAGCTATTAACGTAAACCAGAAAAAAAATATTCATTATATTCAATCAAGGAAATTTCTTGTTGATAATATATCGTGTTCTGATTTAGACTCCTAAGCAATGTGAAACTATATTAGGTATACCGGAACATATAAAATTATTATTTCCCTTAACTTCTACTAGCTGGAGTTCATTCTTGACACTTGGATGATAAATGAACGTATGTCTTGACTCACTAATTGATGGATCAAGACTTCTTGGAAAGGCAAAGGTAATGGTAGTTCGAAACTACAATGTTTCTCACTCACTTGTTATATTAATGACCTCAAGTTTGGGTTGGAGCACAACAATGAGAATGTTAGTGCTATTACAAGATTTATATCTTGAGCATCTTTCCGAAGAGGTAGAGGAAAATGTGAATCTAAGAGATCTTTCACTAACATATTTTGAGTACTTTAATAAAGATGAGATTAGCTCTCTATGATGTTTTCTCATTAATGTTTTCAAAGCCACCACTCACGCTCAATGTATAAACAAACTATGTTACGGGCAAAGAAATAAAAAAAGTTAACTCAACATTTCAAAATATATTTTCATCAATTCTAGAGATTGATAAAAGTCGCACATTGCATCTTACTATCGATGTAATATGTGTCCTTATTTTTTGTTCTTTATGTCAGTTGTGTTTATAACCGATGTAATATTGATATATGTTATATTAATTGAAGAATCAATGTAAAAAGTCATGTATTTCTACTTCACTTGCATCAATATCAGTTGAAGAACCATGTAAAAAGTCTCTTACAACCGATGTAAAATTTCTTTTTTGTACTTGTGTTAGGTGTAACTAATGGACTAGTAACATCATCTTCCTCTTCACAAAGCGCTACAGTAGTCTAATAACTGTCACTCCTCCATGATGATAACTATCACAAACCATGATAAAAGCATTGGTGTAATTTGAACACAAATTCTAAAAAAGTTTTATCACTATTTGTTAACTGGATGGTACAATTTTTGACTCTCCAATTTAGATCATCAAGACACATTTTTTTCACTTGTATATGACTTCAATATTTTAATAAAATTGCTATGTCTTCCTGAAATGGGATTCTTTGAATATATTTATTATAGAGGAAGGTCCATGGAGCCTAAGGATGAGGAAAAAGTAAAGAAAAATTTTAATTCCAAGACTTCTTATAGACTCTTGAAGATGTTTAAAATTGTTAGACAAGAATGTCCGAATGGATTGTAAACAACGTATGGAATAAACTCCTGGAAAAATGGAATATGCCTCCCAACAGATCTAAGTGTGATACAACTAAGAAAAATTGTTTATCCGATAAAGGTGGCAGTTTGCACACTAAGGGATCCATTGGCATGCACAAATATGTCATTTGTTTGGTATGAATTCTTTAATATGTGTTACTATTCAATTATGATCCAATAATAATTTACTAATTCTTTACTTTTTAATGTTTTTATTTTCATACACAGGAGCTTGGTTGCTTAGTCCATAGAGACTAAGTCTTTCAACAGACACAAATAAGAAAGAGCACTAAAGCATTTGTCAATAATCAATCTAGATGGACGAATGTGAGTTTCTTTCATTACATTTGACTAAATTTTTTTTTACTACTTTTATAACAAGTTGTCTTGTCTGTGTAGGAGGATTTTGAGAGTTTATATTCTCAAGCAATGTTTGAGTCTACTTCTATTATGGTCGTCTTAGAATGAAGTCCCCTAAATCCTATTGAGGAGGAAAGACTAAGGAACAAATGTTGGTTAGAGGTTGTCGATGAAAGATATAATGGACGAGTATACGAAATTGGATATGTTGATTCTCATTATGAAAGTGTTGAAGTTTCATGTAGTAGACACAAACATGTTCCAGTAAGTAAGTTGAATCTGAAGAGACCACTACACCATTTTTTACTTTAGGAAACGACCAAAAATGTGGTCTAAAGCCAAAAGACCGTGGCCTAATTTTAGGCAACAACTTTCCAGGTGTGGAGTATATGTTCGTTGCGGTAGATTATAGACAACGATTTTTCCTCTAAGAAGAAAAAATTTATAAAATTTTTTCCCATAGTTTACATTAGACAACAAATTTGGAACAACTTTTGAACAACGCTTTTACTTAGGCTATACATTTTTAAATATTGCATATTGTTTAAACATCATTTCATAAAATATTGCTTATTGTTCAGACAACGTTTTATAAAAATGTTGTCTATTGTTTAAACAATATCTTATAAAATGTGTCATTGAGTAAGACCACCCTTATTTACATATTGTTTATGTTTGACTTTGTTTGAGGCAACACATTTTTCAATGTTGCTAAATATTAAAAAGCATTAGACTTTAAGTAACATATTTAAATTGGCTTTTATTGTATATTTATTCCACATTTATAATATTTTTTAAATTTTAATATTCATTTATTTTATAATATTTTGAAATTATGTATAAATATAATATTTTTCCCAAATACACAATAATTTAATCAATAATTATATGAATAAAAGTCAATAAATGATATTAAGAAAAAAATCAATAATAATAATACTAAAAAAAATATATTTCAGTGAGTAATTTGAATTTGTTTTGAGTTACATACTCACAAGATGCTTAACTATAAATTTTAGTCATTAAAAGTAATTAGTTACAACAACAATTCATTAAAAGTAATTAGTTACAATAAAAGTTCATTAGCCATGCTCCTATACCTTGCTCCTATCTTTTCAATTTCCTCCTATTGTAAAATGTATTTTCTGTCATATGATTTGCCATGTTGTATATTTTTAATATATTTATAGTATAGACACTTTGTTAAAACACAAGTAAATAAAATTATATTCTACAACCCACACACAAGTAAATAGAATTATATTCTACAATCCACATCAAATTAAATTGCACAGCCCAATAACCACAATGAAGCCAATATCAAATTATTCTACAACCCAACAACCACAGTCAAGCCAACTTTAGTTTATATGACGAATTCTTCCTCTACCTCCATATCCTCTTCGTGCACCTCCGTACTCCATGTAAAATTACTATTATGCCCTTAAGTTAAAAATACAAAGGCAAGAATACCCTCCACCCCCTTCATCTTCTTCGTTCAGTGCATGCTCATCCGTGGGAATCTTCAATGTATCAAATCTTGGATTAAAGTTTGAAGAAAGTTGAAGGTGAGTAATTATTGATATTTTTGAGGAATTTGTGAGTGGTATTGTAGATATAGGTGGTTAATTTGTAGTTTTGGATGGTGGTTAATTTGTAGTTTTGGATGGTGGTCAACGACGAAGGGCGACATTGAAAATGGGTTTGGTATGAATACGATGACTGTCATCCGATTTACATTTTTTTTTAAATATAAACCAGATGACACCTCATCCGATTTACAAATTGAAAACAATTGTAAATCGGATGAGGTGTCATCCGGTTTATATCCGGTTTACATATAAAAAAAATTGTAAATCGGATGGCACCTCATTCAGTTTACAAATTGTTGCTATGTGTCTATTTGGTTAAATTAACGGTAACACGATACAAGCCAGAAGAAATAATGCCACCAGCCCCGCACAAATTATTGGACATGAAATGTTTTAACGTGGAAGGGAAAGATGATGGAAAAAGGAATTGGAAATCACAACTACCTAAATTAGGTCCTTATTTGTCATAGTTTTTTTTATTGATACCGTGAGTATGAATCTTGGAAAAATGGAATGGAAGGCTATGAGCACACACGAGCTCGTTGCTCGTCCCTCTCTTCCAAGGTTGCAATTAAGGAATTTTCATCTTTTTCAGCTAAACATCTTTTGTATGGAACAAACCCTCTTGCAGGCTTTTGGGGTGCAACTTCTTCCCCTTGATATTTTTGACACTAAGAATCAACAGCATCTGAGTTCTTGCCTTGGTTTTCCATGTCACAAACTGATTCGGTGTTGGAACTAATGCAACAACTTTCCTCCTCTCTTACTCTTACCTTTCAAAGAGGGCCTAAGAGGCATGGGATTTAGGATTTGATTGCATGGGCTGACGCAGAAAGCTGGAAAAAATTAAAAGATTGTAAACCGGACACCACCCCGTTCGATTCACAAAAGCATACTATTTTTGCAAGTCGGATGGGTAGTGGGTGGACCCCATCCGATTTGCAAATTTTTTTAAAATGTAAAAAACAAGATGGGGTAGCGCCTAGTTTGCAAATTTTTTTCAAATGTAAACTGGATAGGGTGACGTCCGATTTACAAATTGTAAACTAGATTTCATCCCCTAATTTCTCATCCGATTTGTAATTGTATACTGGAAGTCACCCCGTCCGATTTACATTAATTTTTTTTAAACCGGATGCCACCCCATCTGGTTTACATTTTCTAAAACATATGCCCTTTTTCATCATTTTAGTAAGGGCATTTTCGGAATTCAAATTTCTATGGAGGTGCAGGACGAGATCATGGAGGTGGGGGAAGAATTCGTCAGTTTATATTTACAACCCAATAACCACAACCAAATCCAATAACCACAATCAAGCCGACATCAGATTATATTGTACGACCTAATAAAAAGAATAAAGCCAACGTAAGATTATATAACATAATATAATGTTCATCAATTATATCACTCCAACCTATTAATGCTGAAAATGTAATATCAGTGTTGATCAGCTTGTAAATTTATTAAGATTGAATGCAAAGTTTTTTATATGGTCAAAATAAGGAGTATGAGTGAAAGCGAATGATTGTGGACCAAATAGATTAATTGACTAAGATATGACTTGCAACTAGTGAGAACTACTTGTTCACTACTAAGGAGTAAATTTGTCAAATGAACTCCTAGTCCATCGACGCATTTATTGGTGTAGTCCTCTAATTCTTATCTCCTCCAACGATAGCTACCCAATATGTTTTTCAACAACGAGATGGTCACTAATAAAATCAACAGCAGGAGAATAAACAACCACAAGGCGGCCAACATAATTGGCCCTATTTTACTTATTAGTTTGTAAAAGAATATAGTGCTTGGATACTTAAATGAGACACGTGTTAAGATATTTTTGTTCTCACTTTAAATTTTTATTATGTTTCAATTTCTTTTATTACGAGGTGGAGTATTTTTATTATGCTTGAATTTCTTTTATTATACCGTTCTTCTTCTAGATATTGTTTTTAAATTTATTTACAAAAAATATTTCACTATTGCTTGAATAACATAGTATTCCTTCAATGGATATTAAGAATTTATGAACTACTTGAATATCAACTTACTGTTTCAATGGGTATCAAGAATTTTTGAAGTGTTCTGAAATTTCAAAATGTTGATTGCATACGGATCACATCCGTAAGTAATTATACACAAATGATTACATATTCATATGTAATTATCTATCTTAGGTAATTACCTACGAGTATCATTCTTTTATGTAATTATATATGAAAGTTACGTAGGAATTTAGCTACATGAACTTATATATGGATTTATATGAATGATTGGGATTTAAACAAAGTGATGTCTATTTTTTAAGTGCTCATGTAATCTTTAAGTAAGTTTAACCTTGATTATCCAAATACAGTTGCGGTCAAGCTTTTCTATTCTCACTTACCATAAAAAGGCCTTCTTGTTTTAGACTTGGGTGTTGCACGCACTTTCATGTGTTTGTTAACACAATAAAAACGGAAAGTAAAATTCACATTTAATTATATTCTATTTCATAGTGCATAATACATGTGAATTTGTATGTTTCTAGACAAGCCTTATGCCAAACGAAGACTTCTGAATTAAACAGCCAAAGACAAGTCTTATACTAAATTCTCCCATCTG
>Ga0099825_1007333_pt1 | contig 13464 bp, 9 predicted proteins | sample SiratroredBW_FD_76838 | JGI IMG/M metagenome (GOLD analysis project Ga0099825, IMG submission 76838) | Root nodule microbial communities of legume samples collected from California, USA - Siratro red BW | ecosystem: Host-associated > Plants > Roots > Nodule | place: USA: California | collected... | reverse complement strand
TATATATATATATATATATATATATATATATATATATATATATATATATATATATATATATATACATTACTCATTCAAAATATATTAATAGCATTATTTTTTAAATCATATTCAGTAAAAAAAGTAAAAAAAATATATTAAAAGAACATATAAAAGAAGTAAGAATTATCTTGAAATAAGTATTAAAGATTATTTTTCAACAAAGAAACATACTCCAAATTTAACATATATAATGTCTGTAATTGATAAAAAAAAACGGATAAGAAAATAAAGTATGAATTATCTTGAAATTAATATTAAATATTATTCTCCAAATAACAAACATACCTCTTAGTTTAACATAATGTTTGTTTGACAGTTGATAAAAAAAAACGGATAAGAAAATAAATTAAGAATTATCTTTAAATTTATTTTTTAAATAATTAAATTGTTTAAAAAAATTAACATTATATTTATTTTATAAAGTTGTATGTATTTTTTTAATTTGAATGAGTCATTTTATCTAAACTATTTTATTTAATGAGTATTAATAAATTTTAATTCTAATTTATTTTACACATTATTTTTTATTTATCAAGTTAAACAATTGTTATATTAATTCTTTTTTACCATTTTTATAATGTATAGTTTTTTTTATATATATCATAATGTAATGAAATATTAGTTATTTCAATTTATGATGTTAAGTTTTTTTTTTTTAATTTTAATTGTATAAAAAATTTAAAATTAATCTAACAAATAATAAAGTAGTGTAGAAATTATATCTATAAAATTAAAAATATATAATAATAAATAAAAGATTAAAAATAATAAAAGCATTAAATATAAAATTAAATAAATTAGAAAATAATTAAAACTTGTAATTAATAAATTAAAATCTTTTAATTAAATCTTAATTTAAGCATTAAATGATATTTAAGTAAAATTTAAATTCAATTGAAATTATGAATATCATAATGTAATGAAATATCAGTTATTTCAATTTATAATATTAATTTTTTGAATTTTAATTATATAACAAATTTAAAAGTAACCTAACAAATAATAAAACAGTGCAGAAATTATATCTATAAAATAAAAAATATATAATAATAATAAATAAAAGATTAAAAATCATAAAAAGCATTAAATATAAAAAATTAACGAAATGAGAAAATAATTAAAACTTGCAATTAATAAATTAAAAAAATGTAATTAAACCTTAATTTAAGCATTAAATGATATTTAAGTAAAATTTAAATTCAATTGAAATGATGAACCGCGTGTCCGGTTTCTCCTCCTATAAAAATGCATTTCTCTGGCACAGTTTCAGAGGCAAAAAATTTGTAATTTTCTTGTAGTGTCCTATAAATAAGATCTTTCTCAGGCTTGTTTTTCTCTGTAACAAGGGCGGAAGAAATTGAATTATCCAAGACGGAAATGGAAGCAAAAATGCCGAAGCAGGCAGAGGAATCGGAAACGCGCACAATGGTGAAAGGAGAAACGAGTAAGGCTCCCATTGAAGAACTGGAGAAGCTCACAATCACGAAGAAAGAAGAAGAGGAAGAAGAACCAACGATTAAGCTAGAAACTAAGGAAGGCATCATCTACGAGGTGGAAGCGTCGATCGTGAGGGAGATGGAAACTGTGCAGGCGGTGATCGACGCGGTAGGAGCGAAGGCCGACGCCGTGATCCCTCTGCACAACCTAACGAGCTGTGAACTGGGGATGGTCCTGGAGTACCGGGCGAAACGCAGCCGTATTGGGAGCGACCCGCAGAAATTGAAAAAGTTCGACGAAAAGTTCATGGCGAAGCTGACGACGGAGCAGATGAAGGAACTGTTCCTGACTGCTAACTATCTGAACATGACTCATTTGATGGACGTGATATCCAGGGCACTCGCAAACTTCCTCAAGAACAAGAGCCTTGAGTTTGCAAGGGATTTCTTCGGCATCGTTAGCGATTACACGCCGGAGGAGGAGGCGGCGTATCGTGAAGCCAACGCATGGGCTTTTAAAAACTTAGACTGGGATTCAAGGTAAATTAGATTAGCACAAAAACTATCTTTAATAAAGGTTATCACTATTTTGTTTCAGTACTTTTCATTTTTATCCAAAGAAATTGCAATTTTGTGACCAATCTTATCTTTTTCTTTTATATCATCGTATTCATCAATTGAGTTCAAATAAATTGCTTCACTCTAACTAGTAACTATAAACATCTATCGCTATCAGTTGCATCTTCCACCAGTTTTTTATAAGTTGCATAAGGTTTATTAACTTTTTTCTTCTAAAAATATATCACATATTAATTTATTATATACTGGTGGTACAATCCACTAAAATAAAAAATATTAACTACATATACTCCTATAATAGAAATTTCTGGTTTAATGAAATCAAAATAATCGTGAAGAATAAAATATTTTTGTAATTTTACAATCACGAGTATTTCTAACTTAAATATTATTGAAAAAAATTTATATCAAACCTTTAAGTTTTGGACTATCAAAGTAAGGTCCATAAGATCTCGTAACATATTTTAACTTTTTATATAAATAGTGTTATATTGGGTGTGGTAGGAAGAGAGATGGAGATAAAAGTACTTCAATTGAGTTTTATTTTAATTAAAATTACTCACCCAATAAGATGTTAAATGTAAAAAAGAAAACACTCTTAATTTCAATTGGATTTAAAATTTATTTTAATTAATACTATTCATCCAATAAGATGTTAAATGTGTAAAAGAAAACACTCTTAATTTCAATTGGATTTAAAATTTATTTTAATTAAAACCTAATACTCAAAGGAAGTAAGCAAAGTTGAAAAACAATATGAAATTTAATTGCATTACTTTTTAGACCTTTTAGTAGATGATGTTGTAGTTGACAACACTTAAAATTTTTATTCCATTAATGAATTTTAATTCCATTAATGTTCAATTAGTCTTATGTTTTAGTTGAATTGAGTTTATTCACTACAAGAAAAAAGTTATTTAGAAACCAATTTTTAGTTACCAAATGAAATAGTTGCTAATTGTGATAAAAATAGTCACCAAATTAGATTTTGGTTGCTAAATAAGTACAAAATAGAAATAATGATTGAATTTAGTGACTAATGAAGTTAAATAATTGGTATCTAACATTAGCTACCACGGTTTTAGTGACCTATATTATTATATTCTAAATTAATCTCTAACTTAATTAGATACCAATTTAGAATCTAATGACATAGGTCACTAAAACTTTGGTATCTAATATTAGATACCAATGTTTGACTTAATTGGTCACTAAATTCAGTCATTACTTCTATTTTGTACTTATTTAGCAACCAAAATTTAATTTGGTGATTATTTTGATCATAATTAGCAACCATTTCATTTGGTAACTAAATATTGGTCTCTAAATAGTTTTTTCTTAGAGTGATTTATCTAATAAGATGGACAATTGATTAGTGCAGTGGAAAATTTAGAATAAATCATGATCCACATGTTTTTACAATTTTATATTTAAAGGATCATGCATGGAATTTGAATCACAAGTATACATGCACACGATCCTACAACCGATAACAATTAAAATCTCGATTTTAATTATCTTAGATAGGTGATAGATGGACCCTTATTTAATTGAATTTTTTATTTTCAATTTTCTGTTTTTGAATTTTATAAGGAGAGGAAGAGATGGATATTAGAAGTGTCTTAGTTGAGTTTTATTTTAATTAAAACTCATTAATGGAACACCGACCAAAAGTGAAAAAGAAAACACTATTAATTTTTAATTGCTTGAAGTGTGACACTCCACATGACACCATCTCCACCACTACCGCCCCATCCATTGATCTTGAAATAAGTGTCTTTTGGCCATTGGTTACTCTACATCTAGGATTTTTAAATTTAAATTTTTTCATTCATTTTGGCTCCAAGTTGGCTGACTTGAGAGTCTATTTGAAATATTGATGTATTCACCCCTTGAAATTTAGCTTCAATGAATTAGTGAAGTGTTGCACATTTTCCAACCCACACTTGTTTGAGCTTCTCTCTAGGTTAACCTATCTTACTTAGCCTAGAACCCTTGAAGAGTTGGCCTAACCTCTATTCCCTTTCTCTCCATTTCTTGATCATTTTCCTTCATTGAAACACCTTATCTTCCATGCCTTGAGCTACTCCATTCCAATGCCCCTCCTTCATCCATTCATGGATTCCATCAAAGACGCATAACTATAGCCTTGGAGACTATCATTTGGTATCTAGAGCACGGTTCCTTCAAAGATAAGTGTTCTATATTTCCAATTTTTGTATTTCCATATTCTGTTCATCTTGTTTTACATGTTGCGTTGAAGTTTCACCATTCACTCCTTTAATTTTTTCATTTAATTGGTTTAAAACATCCATAGCTCCTTAAACTGTCCAAATTGAGTCATTAAGTGTTCTACTAATCGTATTATGTGTGCTTTTATTTTTGCTTGAGTCTTTGTTCATTTTAATTTAGTAAAACAATTTGGTTTGTGTCTTAATTTTGTTTTTAAATCGGTATCCATGTTGTCTTAGCCATGTGCTTCCATAAATCATTAGTAGAAAAATGACATTTTACGACATGATATCACCGCAGTTAATAGGAAACCGTATTGAAAAGAAGCGTGATGACATTTTTGAAATTAAGTGCAATGATACCACCGCGGTGGTAAGACAAAAAATAAAAAAAAAGGGAGATACCATCGCGGTTGTTCCCTGAACCGCGATGGTAGGCAAAAAATTGGAATTTTGAATTTCTCTACAAGGACATACTATCGCGGTTAGCCAGAACCGTGATGATATGTGGATACGACCGCGGTTGTACCTAGGAACCGCGATCGTATTGACTCTTACATATACCCATTTTTGTTCATGCAAGAGCGTCCTCTCACTTCCCTCTCTGTGTCTCTAAGTTATGATAATGTATTTCAGCGATGGCTCCTCCTTGGACCCCATGTTTTTCGGCACCAGTCTACAGTCACTCCTCTCTCTCGACCCCTCCCTCTTTGTCGATGGCTTCTGTCTCTTGGTTTCCCTAACCGACGACCCTACCTTAAGAACCCCCGTCGTCCTCCCCTCTCAGATCCGTCATTTTTCGGCTCTCTCAAGGCAGCGAGGTGTCGGCCGACAGGAACTATCTGCTCACGACATTGCAGAAGGCGGTGGGAGGAGAGGAGGTGGACAGGCGTGAACTGCGGCGGCGGACGGTGGCACGGTTGTCGGAGGATCTCGAATCTGTGAGTTTCATGGAGAGAGAAGTTATCGATGACGCGATTCAGCACATATACTTGCCAGATTTGAAGAATGGTTGGGGGATTCACGTCGTTCAGGAGGGGTGATTACAAGAAGTCAAGAATATGCCTAAAAAAGGAAGAGGTGTTCAATGGCAGTCCTGGCTGTGTGTAGGATGAGGCTCCTCTTGATTTATCACTCCCTAACCCTACTTTCTATTTTCTCCTTTTGCCTCTTCAATTATTTTCCCCCTTCCCCAATGCCTCTTTCCACTATTTCTTAGAACTTTCTATACTTCTTGTGGTTAGTAGGCCACTGTTCTTCACTGTTTGCTCTTTCATTGGTCTACATTCTTTATTGTTTCGCTAATTTAATACGTCTGTAATGTCCATTGAAGGGTGTTTCGGTTTCTCATTTTATTGATTTGGTTTTCTGGTTTCTCTCTAAAGTTGGTTTCTTTTTCTCCAAGGGGTTTCGAAAATGGCAATGTTTCAGCCTTCTTGTAAGAGGGATGGGATTGAGGGCAAACCAAGTGGTTGTGATTGGTTTCAGAAGCAGACCAATGGGATTCTTGATGTGGACTGTTTTGCTTAGATGGACTGGGCAGTAGCGAATAGCTGCTGCTATTTAAAAAAAGTTGAATTTAATACCGCAATTGTAGTAAAAACCGCGATGGTATTGGACATACCACCACGGTTGTTTGTTAACAACCGCGGTGGTATGTCATTTTTTTTGCTTTTTTTTCCCATTCTAGACATTTCTTATCGTTGTTTCTTACGAACCGTTGTGATATGTTATATTTTCTATCACGGTTATACAACCGTGGTGGTAGCTTCAGTACTTTTTATCGCAGTTAGATCTACTACAGTTTAGAGCCGCGGTTGTAAGCCCCGTAAAACCGCGATTAAATGTGTTTTTTTAACTAGTGAATGTCATAAACTTCCATGTGTAGCCATTGAAAATTTTAGTTTCTTAATTTGTAGTGTAGCCGTAACATTGGAGTTGACGAATTGTATGAGCTGATTTGGTGCATTTTTGATTTCAAAATTGAGTTCACATGCTTGTCATTAGATCATTGATGAGTTCTCTTGAAAAGCTTCCATTATGTCTAGTAGTTCATCATCTTTTGTTTGAATTCCTCTAGGTTTCTTCATAAACTATTTGCTGAAATTTCACTAGATTTAGAAAAATTACTGGGAGCAATATATTGCATATTTTGAGCTGAAAATTTTTGTATTACTACTTCAAGATGTGTACAATAACATGTTAAAAAGGCGCATTCAAATTAAAAATACAGAAAAAAAATGATAAATAGAAAAGGCTGGAATGCCAGTATTGAAACAAAAAAATGAAATACAGAAAAAATGATAAATAGAAAAAGTTGGGTTGCCAGTACTGAAATAAAAAAATGGAAAACGTTGTTGATTGCTCTCGGGTTTGGATTTATTAAAACTTTTCCAGTGATTTTTTTGATCTGATTTATTTTTGTGCATCTTCCTCATGATGTTGAGGACTTCTGATAAAAATTCACCTGAAAATTCAGTTTAGAAAAATTGTAATAAATTCGGGAAGCGTCACTGCCAGTTGTTGTTACGTTCTAGAAATTTATTTGCTGTTTTAAAATCTAATCTAGTGCTTTTCATTGAGAATTCTGTTTGAGTGCCTACTTTTCTTATCTACCTTAATTTTGTGCTTGTCATTATAAGTGTAGGTTATGTCTGTGCTGATGCATCTGCGGTCTGTCAAGGGGTGCTCCAACGTCAAGAGTGAATCCGGCTAATTGTGAATGGAGCTAGTTTGAGTGGTGTACGGGATGTGGAAGATGAAATGGATTGCACCATCAGACTTATACTCTCTTCTTGGCTCAAGGTAAATGTGGATGTCCTGGAGACTGGTGGTAGGTCATTTGGTGCTCTAGATGGCTTAATTTCAGCTTTATTGTTCTGGGTCTATTTTACTTGCACTTTGAATGCATTGTTTAAGTTGCTTAGGCTGTATAGTAATATTATGTAGGCTTGTTGTTTCGTTAGTGGCATTTGTATTGTATACACTACCTAGTAGGCCATCTAGTAGGAAAAAGTAAGCTTTGGTCTTGAGCTTTGTATTTGTGCCTGTGAAGATATGGAATATGTGTGGGTGATAAATGAGATGGTGTGAGGTAATACATTTCCTACAATGTTCATGCCTTACATTGTTCATCTTAATAGTAGTTATTTTTATTGTAGGATCACTTTAAGGGTAGTTAAACCATAAAATCTGTGAACCAATCTAGTGCCCAATTCCTTTAACCCGCAAACTAGTTTTGAGTTAGCTAAAAGTTTAAACTTCCAACACATTTAATTGAGTTCAATCAGAGTAATAATTCACTAATACGGTAATTAATATTATTGAATTTCTATATATACCTATACACACTAATTGAAAGACTGAAAGCAAATGCACCACTATCAACAAAAAGAAGTACTGATAACCTGTAACAGCCACTTTTGTATTTATGTACTAATTAATGGAAGAATATAGAAAATACGTCAATGACTCAAACTATTGTCTAAGTCTGGCCATGTGATTCAGTAGTTTACTGAAATGGATGAACGTCATTCAATCTAATTAGAGATCAAAGCAGGCAACTAAATGCACTATGCAGAGTTTTGAAGATCAGACCAAAGCAATTGCATTACGTTTACTATTATTTTTTTTTACTAATTTAAATGAACATTTAATATATATCAATTCAGTTTCTATAGGTAATATAATGTATGCTTCGCTCTATTATAAAAAAAAAAAATCATTTTACTTAATTTTATTTATTATTTTGATCTACCCTAATCTATTAACTAGGTCTGGAGTGTTTTCAGAAAAGGCTTTTATACCATGTGAATTGTTAGATTAAATAGTTATATTACAAGGGAATTGTACATAATGCAGATAAGTTTTTTTTTTTTTTCAAAGAATATAACACATTTCAAAATCTAATTTTGTTTGTCACCTATTCAGGGTTCGTGATTGATCATCGGAAGTTGGTGATTTTAGACAGACATCAGTTATATAACTCAACTTCGTCTCGATTGACGAACAGAAAATCTTGAATTTATCATAGATACAAGAGAGAAGTTAACATATATTATAAATAATTTTTTTTAGCAAAAGTTTAAGGAAGAAGTGAGGATTTTCTGAACATAGGGTAGAACGTTTTATTCAATGAAGATAGTCTTTGACCAAACAAACTTTTCTGCCAACTCCTGAACTATATAATAAGGATATGTAAGTAATGCAAACCAAGAGTTATGATTTATTCCTCAGCCACTTTTGTGAAGAATACCCAAAAGCAAACCTTTTCCCTCACGCTTACTGCATCAATATATACAAATAAATATCATACTCCATATTCAGTAGCAATTAATACAGCTATAAAGTATAGACACTTTCTTAAAAACTAAATAAAGAGATGTTAATATAATTTTCAAATAATACAAAAGAAGAATATAGAATATTTCAAATCTGTTGTGAAAATATTATAGAGATTAAATAATACGCATTGTTATATCAGTCTCAGCATGAATCCATGTAAAACATTAGCCTTCTAACACCACGTGACTTTAGTAATTAATCAACTATAGAAGCAGTCATAAATTGGTATTTTTGCACTATTAATGCAAGTTGCTATAAGGTCAGTCAATAATAGAAAATAATTTTATGTAAACATCTCACTTTTCACAAATAAAAATCTTTAATAAACAAACACAAAGCAAAATGAATATATATATATATATTAACAAGTGGTAAGTTAGGTTGAATGTAACTGAAACAACACTACACTTTGTTAGGACATTGGAAAATGGCAAAATATCTTTTTTACTACACAAATTCCATGAGTCTCTTTAGTTGCACTGGAACTAGGTACATTTTTCTTTTAAAACTGACTTTAATAATATATTCAAAGTGTATAATGGAGCATTTCAGGAAAAGAAAAATATATAATACTGCATCAGGCTCTTACACTTCAATCCTTTTCTCATTTTCTTTGTCCCTGGTACATTAATAAGCATTAACACACATAACATCATGCATAACGTTTCTTAATTAGCCACTAAATGGTCACTAATTAGTAATTACCTCATGAATGTTGAAGGTGGACAGAATCTGCAGTATGGGCATGACTTGTGGCGTTGAATTCCATTCCAAGAGGCACGTTGATGGAGGTGGAAATTGGTGCAAAAGGAGAATCAGAGTTAGGAACAGTAAAGTTAATGCAATCAATTTGCGGTGTTGATTGAAGCAACCTGATTTGTCTCTTCAAGAACTTGACATAGTGAATGGCTTCATCAAGCATGGAAGCAGTGTCCATTTTGGTTCCACCGGGGACAAGTCTTTGGAGGATGCGGATTTTCTCACTGATCTTCTCTCTTCTGTGGCGTGCAGCCACACTCTGAGGGTCATCGCTTATGCGGACGTTTCGCCTCTTTGGTTTTCTGACGGTGGCAGGGTCTATGTCCACCGGTTGCATCACTGCCATTTGGTACATCATCTCCTTCATAGCTCCCAGCTCCTCCTCCTCCTCTTCATCTTCTTCAAACTGGATTCCCAACACCTCGGTTAGGAAATTAGTTGAAAAAGAGGAAGAGGGTTGTGTGTGAAAAGAGTGGTGGTGATTGGACCAAACTCCAACATCCATTGGAATTTGGTGATGATCGTGAAGGATGGTCTCGTGATTGTAAGTGGTGTTAACGTTGGTGAATGTAGTGTTTAGGTTGGTATCCATGTGGGCATGCAGAATGTGTTGTGTTGGTGTTTTTAAGGTTAAGAGGAGTAAAAGTCTAAAAGGGTTTAAATAGGAATGAGAAAATGGCTAGAAAAGTAGAGCAGTTATAAATAACCTAAGGATATTTAGCCGCATAAAAGGGTGCTAGCTGTTTGTAACAAGGAAGGTTTGTAGTTAATGAGTTAACTTGGTAGCTTCTTGTGTTTTCATCCCTCACTCACAACATACAATGGTTTGAGAGAGGCTGAAAAAAAAAAAGGAGAGATGAATAATAATGAATAAAAAGAGAAGGTGATGTAGTCCCATCTCAAACACTTCTCTCTCTAATTTGTTCTTATATGTGTAATAATCCTTGCTAGATAAGCTAGGGCTGCCTCTTTCTTCTAACATCATACTGTTTCCTCTTATTTTTATTTTATGCATTTATAAGAACAGTAAATAAACTGAGGAATATGGTTAATAAGCTTAAATATGTAGTATATATAAGCTGTATTTATATATATATATATATTCTTTACTTATAAAGTAAAAAATTATTTATTTTTTTACATATAATAAGACTTTCTTATTTTTACTTGTCTATTAAAAAATATATTGATAGTTATATATAATAATTTTTTATTTTATAATTAATTTTTAATATTTTATAATACACTATTTATTTTAACCAGTGGCGGCTCAAGGTTTTAGAAGGCCTAAAGCGAATAAAAAAATAAGGCATTTTTAAATTAATAAAATAATTAAAATTATGATATTTTTATCTAAAATTTATTTTTTTGAGCTTTTTGTGATGCAAAATTATCTATTAAATTATCATAATTAATTTCATTTAAAAAATCTTTTTCAATAGATAATAAAGCTAATCTCATTAATCTTTGTTGAGACATTGTTGATCTTAAATAAGATTTTATTAGTTTAAGTTTTGAAAAACTTCTTTCAGCTAAAATAACTGATACTGAAATTGTTAACATTATTCTATATGTTATATATGCATTTGGAAAATAATTTATTCTTTTTATATAATTAAGAATGTCAATTAGTTTATCATTTTCCAATCTTATAATCTCCTTTAACATATTTAATTTTGAAAAGAAATCTAAGCCATTAAGATCCAATAAATTATCATGTTTCAAATACTTTTCAAGGTTTAAACATTTTTCTTTCAAAAGTACACAACCCAATAACTTTAAATTTTTAATACTAAATACAAAAACCAAAAATATCTTCATATATTTTAAATTGTTCAAATCTATTTTAGAGTGTGGTAATTGCTTTATCTAGAATATATAAAAAATAATCAATTTTAAATGACTCTTAAGGTGATTTAACAACCTCATGTTTCTCTCTATTAGACAATTTTTGGATATAATATGGGACAAAAAAGTGTCAGAGTATTTATCTTTTGGAAAATCTAGATCAGTTATCCTAATAGGGGAATTTTTCTACTAATAAGTCTCTTAATTTTGTATCAATATCCTTCCATTGACTTGGATCGTATATATTTCTAATATTAGAATCATTTTATCTTGCAATTTCATTCTTGTTATCCTGAGTTTGTGAATTAGAATTACTATCATGAGTTTCAGAATCAAAATTATTATCCTGAGTTTGAGAATCAAAATTATTATCTTCATTGACTACTTTATTATTGTCTTCACCTATATTTACATTGTTATCTTCACCTAAATCTATATTGTTATGTTCTTCATTCAAAGAAGACTCACCTGTATTTTCTCCCTTTTTGTGATTCAACAAAAGTTCAACTCTTTCTTTTTTTGAAATTTTGAATAACCTGATTCAATTTTCTAGTTGTCATATTTGTATATTTTTTATATAAATTAAAAATTATAATATATATCACACTGAATATAACTTATAAGTAGATAAAAGAACTCTAAGTTAAAAAGATAAAACCTGATTGATCTTGTCCTTTGGTATGTCTTTAAATATAATTTGTAAATTTTAAATTTTCTTCCTTAAATCTGCACAAATTATTTTAAGATTAATTAAACAATAATAAAAAATAAAAAATTGGAATTAATTGATCAATCTCATATTATTTTTACCTAATATTCATGCACTTAAAAAGAGCTAAAGTGAACACAAACTCTTCCTCAATCAAATCAATCTACTACTCAAAGTCTCCAAGTAAAGACACGCGCATAAATACACAGTATAGAATAAATGATCAAATATGAAATGAAAGAAACTTGAAATTGAAAAAAAATTGAAATAATATCATAGAAGGAACAAAGAGACAGAGGAAGAAAAGGAGATAAGTGAAGAAAGAAGGAGAGAAGTGAAAGAGTCAGACAAATGATAGGACGTATAAAGAGATGATATCAATCCCTTGGAATATATGAAGAGATAAATTAGAAAGTTTTGATCAGATTCCTTGACTGTTCAATTCTTTTTTAAATATTATTAATTTATTATAAGAAACTTTCAAGAATATTATTCATTATATAGTTAGTATTTATAGTATCAATATAAATTTAAAGTTAAAGTCAGTCAAAATATTTAAATTTTTAATTAAAATTTTGTTAGTATAATTTTAAAATTAAATATTTTTTATTTTATAATAATATGTGAGTATTAAATTTTTGTGAGACCTTGAGGCCTAAAGCATATTAAATTTTTTTGAGGCCTTTGTGATCTTGAGGCCTAAAGCATATTAAAATTTTTTGAGGTCTTTGAGACCTTGAGGCCTAAAACGGTTGCTTTAACTGCTTGGGCCTTAAGTCACTTCTGATTTTAACCATTATACTTGTAATATTTTTTATTTCTTTTTTATGACTTCATACATTGATATTAATAATGGTATTATTTTATTACTCTTTTCTATCCGTTAGAGTAATTAGCACAATGTATAGTATGATTTATACTTAAAAGTATGTTATTTCTACTTTATTTTAAATTTGATTAGAAAATTTCAGTAGTCTAAGATGAATATTAAATACTCAGTATGAAAAATATAATAATTAAAAGTAAGAAAAAAATGTTTAACTATATGTAAATAAAAATGTAAAAAGAATAACTAAAAGCTAAATGTATAAATACAACAAAATATATTTTTTAATAAAAAAATTTAAATGTATATAATTTAGCACCAAACTTAGTATAATTTTACAAATAATATTGTTGGTGTTATTATCTAATTATTGGAATTATATTTGTTTTTTCTATAGAAAACAATCTAATACATTATTTTTATTAAACATTAATATAATTATTGAGATAAAACTTTAATTCTAATGAGAAAATAACTCTAACAGCACTGTGTATGTAACTTGTATTCATTGCTTTTACTCATAATTTTGTCAAAAGTTTATGTTTTAATGAATTAGTTTAATAACTTTTACCTACAAACTACTAATCTTAGCTATTAAACTTTCAACCAACTTTTGTGAAAGTTTAATAGCTAAGATTAGTAGTTTGTAGGTAAAAGTTATTAAACTAATTCATTAAAACATAAACTTAG
>Ga0099825_1007330_pt1 | contig 13470 bp, 7 predicted proteins | sample SiratroredBW_FD_76838 | JGI IMG/M metagenome (GOLD analysis project Ga0099825, IMG submission 76838) | Root nodule microbial communities of legume samples collected from California, USA - Siratro red BW | ecosystem: Host-associated > Plants > Roots > Nodule | place: USA: California | collected... | reverse complement strand
CTTTAACACCTCCAAATGTCACTCTCCCTTGCATCCATTCCTTCTTCCTCTTTTTTTTTTTTTTTTTTTTTTTTTTTTCTTTTTTTTTTTTTTTTTTTTTTTTTTTTTCCTTTTCTCATTTTTTACAAAAAAGTTAAAATAAATATTACTGTTTCCATTTCATATGGTTTTGTTAAGGTTGAATATTCAATATTGTTATGAAATTAGTTTTAAGAATTGGTAAGGTATTTTCTGAAAAAAAATGTAATTTTTATCATTAATTTTTATACTTATAACTGATAAAAAAATTGTTAGAATCTCATTGCAATATAATTATTATAAAAATAATAAAATTATGGAAAATTTTAATTTCTAATAAGTAGACCGTTGATAATCTTAGTAGTTGGATGTAATGATTGCAAAAGAAAAATGAAATAATAAATATTATGATAATTAACTGATAAATTAAAACAATAAATCATGAATAGTTCAAACGTCAAAGGAAGTTGTGGGTGTAGTTTGTTTGGCGGATGCGTAGGAGGTGGTGATTTGGCGTAGTTTGAACTATTATGTCCCCAAAATTAGAAAGTTAAATATTTCAGCCAAATTTCCTTAAATTAAAAATTATTATAGCAAATGTCAAATCTCAATCCCACTCATGCGGAATTGCAGACAGATTTTTTAATAAAATTAAAGAACAGTCAATTGTATGTCATACGAAAATCGAATTAACTGAGCAAAGTGCAAGTTTTACCACAGCATCTAACAAACCATGTTTCTTTTTTCATCTCAAAGGAAATTTTGAAACACTGGTCACAGTCCTAGAGCTGAAAACCAAACCAGAACTCATGATTGAAATTTTATCATACCATCTGGCTTCAGTGATTTCTTGATGTTATCAGACATTTCTTGATGTGGTTATCAGATAGTCCGTCCACCAAATAAATTTCAAATGTTGTCTAGTTACGCCTACCTTTGACTTGTCTGCTGCATATGGCGATAGTTTGCAGGACTTGCTATTTTCCAGATGGTAGGATAATAAGATTTTGACTTGCTCAAGACAGAAAAACACACCAGTCCTTTGTTTTAACAAAGACCACACGTCAAAGTTCTATAGTACATAGTTCCTAAATACAAAATACAAAACCAAGTTTAGACATAGCAGAAATACACATAACTGGAGTTTCATGCTTTTATTTTCACACAAAGATAGACACACAATTGTCTTCTGCTTCAGGGTATCGAGTCATTAGTTGTACCATGTCAAAGACACTCCGGTGCAGAAGGACAAATTAATACAGGTACATTGAGCCAAGGATGAGTTGCCTACAGTTACAATGAGCCAAGGATGGATTGCCAAAGTATGAGCCAGGGATGAATTGCCTAGACCAGATGCTAGGACGATCCTACAGAACGAAACTTGTCACAGTTGACACAGCCAACTGAAATAAAGCTTCTTCATCTGGTCTCGTCAAGGACGGGGTTGGTGCATCATCGAAGAACCAAACCCCCCTTTGATTCTATGCCAGTCAAACTTTAAGGTTGCAGCAGTTACCTGCTGCTGCACCCCATTTGGTGGGGATGATCATACCACGCCCACCATCTATCATGTCCACCAGAGTGTGGACAGAAGATCCAAAATGATTGAGGGAAAATCTGTCAAGACCTCCCCGCGAATACATGCTAGTCACTTCTGAGCCCGAAATATTTGGACTGCTGCCATTAGTCTCTTTTGATGAATTCAAAGTTCCAGCCTCAGACTGAAGGAATTCAGAACTCTGAGAACCACTGGAATGCAATTGTTCACCAACAGTTTTTTCACGCACTTCATTTCCAGTTTTTCCGTTTCCATTAGCAGATTTCCTTGTGTTCAAGAAGCGACCTCCACATCCTCTTGGTCGCCGCATTGCATGGAGATGGCGCGATTCATGCATATAAGGCTGCAAGACAGATTTATAACTCAAATAACTACAAGAGTTAAAAGGAAATAGTACTGTTTCACAAGTAATCAATGTCAGTGATCAGCATAGAATGCGAGTGATTGGATTCTTTAATACAGAAACACCTTAGTGATCAAATTTCTTCTGTTAAAAGAATTTTAAACGTACTTGATATCATAATTCATTGTCATATTATTTATGCCTGTTAAAATCACAAAAGAATAGAAGTGTATAGCTGAGATCATCTAAGTTTGTGAAGCTCATTTAACAATTTAAACTTTTATGTCTTTTCTATTTCTCTCATGAGAATTGGTGAAAGAAAAAGAAAATGAATAGTTGAATGAGTGATTCATATAAAAAAATTGCACAAATTCATTCATGTATAGTATGATACTACGATACAAAGTCACGTAAGATTCATCTTATGATATAAATTGATAAATAGTCAAATCCAATCCAATGGTAGGTTTTGAACTGTGAATCATAAGATTTGAACAATTATGATAGCTGCAGCATGCACCTAACAATTTTGCCATGGGTATATAGTACACGCTACTTAAAAGAAATAATCCACCACTTTCTACAAAAGTTAGGCCAGAGACCCTATCATAAGTCATAACTACTTTGTTTCAAGGCCAGTGAGGCTGAGGCTACAATATGTTCAATAGTATAAGATGAAAAAAAATATTTGGGATACCTTGCGACATTTAGTCAATTTGTGATGAAGTACAGCTTTGGCACGAGACTGCCTACGCCTAATGATTCCATGGTACTGCTTAGCATTTACGTAAATTGGTCCATCATCAGATGTCATGTTAAGTGGCAGCATTATACGTCCCTAAATTGTTACAGATGGTACATAGATAATTTAGTAAACAGAGAAAGATTACATTATATTACCAAATGATAACTAAAGGCAAAAGCATAGTGAGAGCAAGTATAAGCTTGGTGAAGTAAAAGACAAACCGAAATTTGAGGTGCATAAGCTGAGAAGAGCCCATAAAATTGATCCGTATAAGGATATTTTGCACATATCTACAAAGGGAAGGATACCAAGAAAAAGCAAATATGTTTAATCACACAAATAAGAAATGCTGAAATATCAAAGTGGTTACTTTTGAGAGAAGATTTCACCATGGGCTGACTAAATCCTATCTCAAAACGAGAGTGAGAGTCAGCTAGTGATGGCTGCAGCGATATGGTTGTCTGAAGCGTTTGTGCATCATCTGACATTTTGCAATCATCTGAAGAAGAAATATCTTGAGGGTTACCACATGAAAGTTGACATGTCAAGTACAGCAAACACTGTCACTTATAACAAATGAAAAACAAAAGCAGAGTAGTTTTCTAAACAATCAACAATTCTAGAGGAGTCTGTGATAGAATTTTAGATTCAGAATTTAATCCACGAAAAATTCAGTTTCAAGAGTATTGGAAGCTAGCACATGGGCCTAAAGGGATAATCTCATTTTATCTGTCTTACAATTAGACAAACAGCATTTTGATGAGCACAATCTTAATGGAATTTTGGAAGACAGCGTGAGAAGAGAGAAGAGGGGATCAGAATAATTCTTCATGCAGGAATTGGCTTCATCCATAGTACCAAAAATTTGAAAACAGTAGTTTAATACTCTCTGTGGTTGAATGTGTTTCTGCTACTGTGTGTGAAAGTGCGAGATGATATATCTTATTAATGGTCTTCCTTCTGAAGGCTATCAGTTGCTAGAATGTTTCGAGTTTCAATCATCTCAGCTAAACATATTGATTATCTTAGCTTAAATACACCAGCAGTCTCCTTTGAGGTGCCTTTGGAAAGCGGTTTCCTCAAAATTCAAGCTAATTAAGTACTGAAATACCGTCCACAGATTTTTTTTTTAAAATCAATGATTTGTTCCCTATAGTTTTCACTCAAAATTCAATTTAGTCCCTATAGTTTAAATTTTAAAACCATTTGAGAAAATCCCTACAGTTTTCCAATAATGGTAATCAACCATGTTTATTGGATTTATTCTCTGTTTAGAGTGAAATTATTGAACTACTCTATGACCATTTTTGCATCGTTTGAAAATTATAAGGGACTTTTTAAAGGGTTTTTGGACTGTAGAAACCTCATTGAGTTTGGAGACGTACTACGGAGACGATGTGAGTACGTTAACATTTTCATTTCATTGAGAAAAGGGGTAAACTCTAAAATGTCGTCTGCAATGTTTTCAGTGAGATCATTTTTTATTTTACTTTCACCAGTTCAAGTCAATAAGCACAACTAATTACACTCTAACGTTAGTAAATCAAGAAGAAAAATTAAGTTGAAGTCCTTAGATCTTTCATATGCATAATTTATTTCCTTGTGGTGATGGTGGTGAGTGGTGACCCACCATTCTGAACATCAAGCTTCCGTTGTAGGCATATCATTCTTCTTTCAATCGAAAATAAGTTCCAAAACAAAGGGCCAGACCCACATATTGAAGTTCTTTTACCATGTTATGCGTTCATGGCAAAAAATAAAACTAGTTGGCTGTACACATATTTGTTGCAAGGTAGCTTTTTTAGCCATCCAAAGTTTAAGAAGAAATAAATAACTTTTTGCTTTTTCTTTGATTTCTCAAACTATGTGCAGCTAGTATGTGTTTGTATAGGCATTTCCCACCGAAGGACATTTTTAGGAATCAAACCTTACTAGAAATATTTGGTAGATTCACACGTTGAATGGATTTTCAACCATTTTTCATCAACACACCCCTAAACTGATATCTGCAGCTTCTCTCCCTTTAGATTTTCCCAACATAATTATGATATCATTAACTTTTCCTTTATCATAAAAGTACCCTCACATGATATCCATCTCCCAAAATGTTATGGCAAAAAGATGCACAGGAACTAGTTGTAGTGATATCTATGTATATTACTCATAACAACTTCATCAATAGTTAATTTCAATTACTATTTTGGTGAAAACGCATTTAACTAAGTTGTACAACTTAACCAGAGAGATACATCCAAAACTAAATACCTGGAAAGATGGTAAACTGAGTTGTATGTCCTTTGCCCAACACTTGTTCAGTTCCTCTTGCCGAAGGCTTAGTGGCAGCATGTTGGTCTATGCAGTTAGGAAGCTCCAATGAAAAGGGTTTCATTTGGCCACAAGACTCACCCCCATGAACAGGTTGAGATCCAAAAGCACTCCACCAGGGTGCTGAAGCTGCAGATGACAAGGCCCCCACAAAATTGGGTGCATTTCCTTCATGTTCTTTAAGATAAACAGTTTGCATCGCCATATACGCCTCCAAAATATGATTTCTGAGTTAATCGTATTGGTGTGTAGAAAAAAACTTCCTGTAACCAAGCAAGGATGGAATAAGGCCAAGGGGAAGATACAAATATACAGTTCTAAAAATATCATTTTTTCCAAGAAAGAAAAAGAAAAGAGGGGAGAATCAGTACATAAATAGCGTGTACCTCAGATTTTTTATTCAGTCTTCAGCATAAACATCAACAGAGAGGAGCTGAATTGAAATATACATCAAAAGACAATTTCAAATTCCATGTCGTACCAATAAACAACTGTAATACTAATAACACACAAAATAAGTTAATTAGAGTATTCTAGAAAGGCAAAGCAATAATCAGAGAAGACCTTAGAGCTTGAAAGGGGACACAAAAGTGAAGATAATTAGAAGAAGACAAAAGAGAGATGGGAATTACAATCAAGAAAAGCACATCCCAACAACTATCCCAACAGAAAAGTACAAACAATAAACTAGATAAGAGCATACATACCAAGTACAAAACTCAGATACATAAACCAACCCGAGCTAGAGATACAAGAAGAACCAAAAAAAAAACAAAATAAAACACACACACACACCCCATGAAACAGAAAAGTCAAGTTCCAAGGAGTTTTTCATTTTTATGAGCATCAAGTTCCAAGGAGTGAGTTGACAATAACCGTTAACTCCAAGAAGGAGAAGAGACTAACATATGAAACTCAGTGATTATAGAGAATGAAGAAGGAGTAGCAGCAGCATCGAATCCTACGCAGAAATAGAATTAACCCCATTAGATTGGAGTGATGTCGGTAGAATATGAAGCAAAAGTAAAGGAGAGAGAAAGTGGAAGTGAAGAGAAAGAAGGGAGATGAAAGCGTACAAGTGTAATGGAAAATAACACGCCAATGAGCTTTGGTTTTCATGCACACCAAGGTCCCTCCACCACCTCCTTTTAGTACTATGCCACCCCTTCTTTAATATTATTTTATTTTTCAATGAATTATGCCATCACTAACTGCCACTAATACTAATCTTTTTTGTAGTATCTTACATTCATTATACTTGCTTTTCTACCTCTCTCTTCTCATCTCTCAGTTTCTAAAACCCAAAATAGGATGGTGGACAAGCTGTGGCAATATTTTAAGCACTACCCTCTCTATTTGTGGCAATGTCCCTTAATTTTATATTCTCACTAATGCAAGTTGAGGAGGCACCTTATGCTAAGTTTATAGATATTTGAAAATGTGGTCCTTTCTTGTGTTGTGGAGTGTGTGCATGCTTATTAGGCTTTGGTTTGGTCCATTAGACATTATACTATTTTAGTTGCACACATACCCTTTGATTGCCCCATTTTCGTATTCACAAAATTTGGTTGCTCAAGAAAATTGTCTAGATCTCCCATTTTTCTTTAGTGAATAGAATTGTTGTTTCCAACACTCAAAAAGTTTAACCGTTCACGCCCTTCGAAAATTAAATTGACTTAACTACCTTAAAGTTATCTATCACTTTCGTTTGTTGCACTACTTTTATTCATATTTGTGGGACACCAAACCATATATCACCCTTTCTTGGTTTTCCCCGAGCATCCCGAGTTAAAGACTTGCTTATGCATAATCATTATTTTAGTAATGTACGTCTTATGTGTTGTTTGTGTAGTATCTTATTTTCTTAATTAAAGAAAAATAATTAGTTGGTCGTCTTATTAGAATCCAACCACTAAATAAATCACTTAAGAATACGAAGAATCCAATTCAAAAATTTAATGGTGGTATGTTAGGCATTTAAGTGTTAGTCTAAGTCTTACATTAGGTAAAAAAGAAAAAGTTGAGTCATATATAAGAAAAAAGATTCATAAACCTAATGCTTTTATGGTTTTTGATTAAAGGTTGTGTCTTTTTTTTGGCTCATTTCTCATTCTTAAGAGATCTTCCGGTTATGTCTCCTCGGATTCTCCCAACAAGTTCTATCTAAGTTCCAAAAAGACCTATAAACAAAACCTTGTTAGGTATCCAAGTGTGAGTCTAAGTCCCAAGAAGACCCATAAACAAACCTTGTTAGGTATCCAAGTGTGAGTGTAAGTACCAATAAGACCCATAAACAAACCTAAGATTGGATTGAATGTGGTATTTGGCCAACATGATATTGAACAAACTTAATAAAATATTAAATAATAATTGAATAGTATATAAAATGATTTTAAATAATATAATTTCATGAAAGTTAAATAAAATATTATTATATTGGTTTTTGATATTCAAATATGTGCCTTAAATAAAATATTAAAATATACATAAAATTTCAAATAAATATAGATAATGGAAGGAATCGAAAGACCTATGTTATATTATTCAATAGTTTTTAATTGGGTTTTTTTTTCAAATCTCTATTCGAAATAAATTATGTTAATATAATATATTAAAACTTGACGTAATATATACTTTTTAAAGTATACCGAATACTAATAATCCAATTATTTTATTATTGTTTTTTACATAGATAATTGTGATTTTATTTAACGGCTGGATTGATAAAATTTATTTTTACATAAAATCATGAATTATATAATATTTGATAAAAGTTACGCGGATGTAATTTGATTTTTTTTTTCTGTTATAATACTTCAATTTAAGTTTTATCATTATTGAATAATATTAATTTACAACAATAAGTTTATATCTAAAAAGGTAAATAAGTTTTTAATGTCTATTAAATTTACCAATATTAATTGGCACTTTAAAAAAATCAGAGATTTTTATACCAAATATTTAATAAATATGTAAATTTGTTCACGACAGTCTATCACTATTGAATTATGGTTATTGACACGGTAATTTTGATAGTAGAGCATGTTAGCATATCTGCAAATATCTCATTTTTATCTTATCTTATAAATATTTGAATTAAGTTAAAAAAATATTTTTTTTTTTTACTGATTTGACAAATTCTATTCTACTATGGTCTATGGTTTTAGAAATAACATAGAGATCACTGGATAAAACTTCGATTTCAGTGATGAAACTAAATGGTTCAGAAATAGCATGGTACAAACAGTGAGTACAATAAAAAAGAAAACATTTACACATCTAGAAATCCACCAACAACGCGAACAAGGAATAATACTATTTATAGTGGATATTCCCGAGTTTTTTGATCTCTTTGGATTTAGCTTTCACCATAACACTTTCGTACCAGCATTGTTACATTTTCAATAAATTGTTAGATAGAAACTATTGTAATTTGCTTAGTTGGCACGGGTAAACAACCACCAAGTGTTATTATACAAGGAAATTAATTTGGAAAGCATAAGAGAAAAATAAGTGAGGTGATGAGTTGTTATCATATTTGATTAATTAAATTCTTCGTGTTCTTATCTGGATTTCATGATGAAATAACGATGATGAATATTTGACTATTGGCACTATTAGTTCTTTGAACTCTAAATCCCTAATCTCCTTTAACCTAAGATTTATAATGTTAAAATATTGTAAAGGGTAAATGGTTTATATAATATTCTTAGGAGTTGTGTGAAGAAGCCATTTGAATCTTAGCCACATGTGTAGATTCTGTTCCCTCCACCCTATTATTCAACTTCATTTTCATTAGCCGGCTATGTTGTTTGTTTTTAACATGTTCCATGAAAACATGTTTTCTAATTTAGGTAGCTCTCTAAGATAACTGTTGAGCAAGACCTCCTTTTTCATCTTCCTTTCTTACTTCTTTTTCCTTCTTTTTATTATAAGAGGCTTTTCAACAAATAATTGTACACTATTTAAGTGCACCACTCACCAAAAAGACACGTGTGAAGAGAACCGGAAAGGAGGGAAAAATCTTACAGAAAACAAGTACAAGAAAGGACCACAAGTTATTATCCTTTTGTTGGGGTTGTCTCAGTCCCCCTCTCAAAAAGAATATTCAGTTATTGCTTTTATTTCTTTATTGGTTTTAAGATGGGATCAATGGAAATGCTAATACTAATTATCTTCATTATTCTGTCCTACTTTTAGTCAAGAAATTACTATATATGTGGATCTCTATTATCATCTCATTAGGTTATCTGTTCTTTCTAATTTGTTTTTGTTCGTTACTTGAGATAATTTTCAAGATGAAATTGCTGAAACAGTCCTAAATTTTTTTTACAAAATCTATAATCATTAATGTATCGAAATTAGGGGTGAAAATGAATGCTTTTGATATATTTAAACATAACTTTTGTTAAAATCACAAAGTTTGAAGTGTATAAGTATTTATTAAATATAAAAGAAAATGTTTTATTATATGATTTTTAAAAACCTATTGAGTTTATTGTAGTATTATTGGTCTAAAAAAGTTCGTTAATAATATGTAATATAAGTATTATGTGTTGTGTGTGTGTGTATATATATATATATATAATTATGTATATACAATAATATAGTAAATTACTTATTTAGAAACCTGTTTGTAAACTCTTTAATTAAGATAAAATGTATCCTTTAATATTTTTACAAATTTGACATTAGATCAACATATTTAATAATTAAAAATAAATAAATGAGTAACTTTAATACATTATAGTAAATTTAATATAATAATATCAAAAATTTATAATTTATATTTACTTTAATTAAATAATTTGATAAATTTTAAAAAAATGAATAATCTTAAATTTTTTTATCAACTAAACTTTCATATAATTTTAGATGCGACTTATTTTCTAAAAATATATTGTGAAAGTCTAATAATGGAGGAGGTGTTACACTCGTATGGGATTATTTTCATTTTCTTTTTACTCCTATATATAATACACATTTTTTTACAATATTTTTTTTCCTAACGTAATTTTTAAAAACAAAAAAAATTAGTAGTGTTTCAACTTCAGGTCTATTGAGATAATATCTCTAGTGTCAATCACAACATTCGAGATATTATCCATTTTGAAATTCAAAACTCTGTCACGATTTTATCCTTAAAATACGCCTAAGTAGGTTAAGAGAGGAATGTATATATAAAATGACATTTGTCTTAACTTTTAAGCAATATGAGACTATTGAATGTACCAGAACAAGCCTTAGTCGAGCGCTAAGGGAACGAGGTCCTCACAAACAATGCTAATGTTCTGACCTCAAGTCCGTTAAGATAACATCACTCGCAAACAATGCTAATGTTCTGACCTCAAGTCTGTTAAGATAACATCGCTAGCATCCCATATATTGTTCGCTATGGAACTCAGAGCTCAATTTGGTCTTTAAAAGGTATAGGAACAAGTGGTATCTTCAAAATTATATATATATATATGTATATATATATATATATATATATATATATATATATCCTTATTGGTTATAAACATATGTATATCATACATCATTATTTTTTAATATAAACTTTTTATGTAAGTTATTTTTAATCTTTTTGTATTTAATTTATAAATTGATATAAAAAAAGAAGAAGTTTTAACCTAGTTAATAACTGATATAATATGTGGATTTCTACATTATTAATGATTGTTATAAGTGACATTAATGATCTAGTGGGTAAGTTAGGTGAGGGGAGAGTTACAATTAAATAGTGACACTTAGGCTATCAAACTCTTAAATAGGAAAAGTTGCATATTGGTTATAATTTTTGATTTAGTAGTATCACTGGATCCAATAATTAGTTTCAGAGTTAAGGAATTTAATTTCCAATGAGATAATTATTGAATAGGAGATTGTTACAAGTTGTACAGTTATCTTGTAGGGTAAATTAGGTGGACTAAGTCACAATCAAATTGTGACATTTGCACTAATAAGCCTATAAAGAATTGTATCTCTAATACAAATATAAAGAGTTGTGGCCTAATCCATATAACAATGAAACTTTTCTATATTAACCATGTGTTTAACTGATATTAAGTGAAATATTTTTAAATAAATATATTATATTATTTTAAATTTGTTGATATACGAAGAACTATGTTCAGAAACTTAATAGTCATATTTATAAGAATGTTAACAAACAAATTCTTTGCATCTAAAAGAAAAATGCACGAAAATTGTTCATATCTAAAAATCTAAAATACAATAAGCTAGAATTTAGGAGAGTACAAAATTACAAATTAGAGTGTGAAGAGTAATATTTAAGTATATTTGAAATAAAGACTGAGTGTATAAGAAATTAAAAGCAAAGAGCAATTATAATAAAAATTGTAAAACATAGAGTAGTGGTGACAACAACAAGAAAGTCAAATAGAAGAATAGGCATTATGAGAAAAAAGGAAATTGGTAGCACTATGTACAGGAAGAGAATACATTCATGAAAATACAAACAAAAGAAAGTGAGAACTAAGATAACGAAAGAGTAAAGACATTTATAAGAAGAGAAGAGGGAGTGAAAATTAAGAATAATATAATACGTACTTCCTTTTTTACTATAAAGTAAAATATTCATGACTTTAAATAATAACATATGCCTACACAACATAGATTATCATATTAATTATATAATTAAAATATCTTATATCATACGATATAATTTAAATCTAAGAATGATTATGCTTATAAATTTATTTCACTTTGACCTTCAATGTCGTGTTTACTTGTTTTTAATGTTATATTTAGATGTTTTACTATATGATATATTAATTAAGGGCAAGAAGATGAATCATATATTATGTGATACTTTCCTATTTGTCTTGTTTTTTTTTTTAATATTAGATATTAATTCTTATTTTAGTCTAAAATTTGTTTTGAATTTTAATTATATTATTTTTATTTGGATAGTGTCACAGTTTACAAAAACATATACCAAGATACATTTTTAATTACATTAATTTTTAATTTAAATTTGATTTTGACTGAATTGATTGACCGAAGAAGGTGAAGTGTTATTATATATAAAAAAATCACTATGATTATACATATTTTACAATTTTATTTGACAATCTATTACTAATATATATAAATATAAAGAATAACTAGACATGGTCTAAACTTTAACGAAAATTAGTATAAATTTATTATTATTTTTCTCTCTCGATAATTGAGTATTTAGACACTTTTAGTAATATTTACTAAAAATGTCTTAAGTTTTACCCAATTCCTTTTATATAAAGTAAACATGTTACATTTGGCATGTTATTTATTTATTATTTTTTACTTTTTTTCTCGCCATTCTTTTATGTTTCAGATTTCAAATTCACATTATTTTTATTTTTATCTTTAATGGAATATTGTATAAAGGGAGATATAATGACAAGCTAGATATCTTAATCCTCAATATACATTATTTATATATATATATATATATATATATATATATATATATATATTATAATTAGAGATTTATTATATATAATCATAAAAAGGTTTACATGTTGTTGTGAAATAAAGGAGTTAAAACAAGTTTAAATTTGTGAACTAACTTGATTCGTCATATATTCAAGTTAGTTGAATTGAAAAAAATAAATTTTTTTAAATATGAATTAGAGTAAATTCAGTTTTATTTACCTATAAGTTAAATGAGTTTAAGTCAGGTTACTGAGTAGATTAAGTGGTAAATGACCACCACTAATTATTGTTTTGATTATAATTGTTTGTTACTTTTAAATATATATATATATATATATAATACTTTTAAATATTAGAATATTGTTCCGTAATATTTAAATGCTTAATTTACTTGTTTGTTTAATTATATAAGTTGACACTTTGATTTTGATTTATTATCTTTATAAATTTATAATTATTTTCTAATTGTGATTAATTTTTGGTGAAACATGTCAAGACTTTGATTGTACTATTATAAATACATAAGTTCACTCAATCCATTTTGATTATACTATAATAAATACATAAAAAATAAATTAAAAAAACAAAACATGCTTAAGCAACACCAATATATGGTGGGTCAAATTAAGTTACAAAATTTATAGTTCACCAAAAAGTGAATTGGATTAAGTTGGTTTATTTTTAACTTAATTCATGATAATTTTTATAAGCGGATTTGACTCACTTTAATACTCCTATTATGATGTGAGTTTTGAGGGAAATCTAACATTGAAGAAGCTATTCTAAAATGAAGAGTTAATTTGAATGTTTTTCCTATATTTCAATAAATCTTTTAGGTGTATAAGAGATTTAGATAGTCGTATATGATAAAAAAAAGTTTATAATTTATTTTCTGTAAAAGTTAAATGTTTTTTTTTTATAAAAAGTTGTTTTGAAAAGATTTACGATTTTATTCTTATAAAAATTGTAGAAGAGATTTTGTAATTTTCTATTAACAAAAATTATACATTCAATAATAAAATACTTTCGTATGAATAT
>Ga0099825_1007329_pt1 | contig 13471 bp, 10 predicted proteins | sample SiratroredBW_FD_76838 | JGI IMG/M metagenome (GOLD analysis project Ga0099825, IMG submission 76838) | Root nodule microbial communities of legume samples collected from California, USA - Siratro red BW | ecosystem: Host-associated > Plants > Roots > Nodule | place: USA: California | collected... | reverse complement strand
CAAGAAGAATAAAAACCATTAAAAAAAAACATTACAAAACATATAAAAACCATTCCAAAAAAAAAAAAAAAAAAAAAAAAAAAAAAAAAAAAAAAAAGCACAATCTCCATACCAATATGCAATTTCAGCATTACTTACCCGCAGCATGCCATCTGAGAGAAAAATATATTTCACATCATTCCGTAAGGAGTTCGTAGAAACTTCTCGGTTTGAACCACTCTCTACAGAAAATTTCCCACTCCTGTCATATTTTCCATATCTATATGTGGATTTACTGTTAAGGAAAAATATAAAGCTCGATGAAAATAGTGACTGTAACATATGAAACTAATAACACCATAATTTCTTCATATAGTTTCTGATGAAGAGTCCAAAATGGATATCTTATTGGAAAATCACTCCTTTGCATCACACATTCAGCTTTCCAGACAGATTCACCAAAATAGCTGAGTTTTAGTCCCTTTTCAGCTTTCCACTGACCCAACTTTGTATTGCTACCAATGACATATATCTGCAAAAGTTAAAGAAAGGTCACCAATTCTAGGTAAGTGGAAACCTTTTAACCACAAATCCTAGATGTATCATTATACACATATACATGTTTCTAATGAATTCACAGTGCATGCAGATAAACAACATCAGTCATTTGGGACAAAAAGGTCTCACTGATGAGTCTTTCTCAACATTAGGGCAGGAAATTTTGAATTGGACCAAGACAGCTTCTCCTAGTCATCAGAAATATATATAAAAAAAAAAAGAGTTAACAGCAAAATAATAAACAACACTCTACACACGTTCACAACCTAAAAGTACCAATAAGAGATTAAAAATTTAATTTGAAAAGATTTACTTTCTGGTTCAAAATTAATGTGGTTGACTCCTACAGTTGCGTCGTTCAAATCCCAGCTTTGCCGAAAAATGACATGTTTGAAAGCACTTCTGAAAGGGAGGGCATCTGAGGCAGCCTGCACAATGTGGAAAACGAGAAAAGCATGTTGGAGTCTGCACAATGTGCTCAATATTGCTTGGGTTAAAAATATATCTTTCATTCTTACAGCTGTCAGGTAAAGAACACACTGAAAAAGGTTTATTACGTGTAACATCATTTAACAAGATGAATCTAAATTTTTTATATCAGGAATGGCAGTAAAACTAGGACATTTCTCTACAGAAGCAACAAAAAGCAACCTTAGAAAGAATTACATGAAATGGTGGCACAGAAAAGTGGAATGAGAAAAAGGCAGCACCTGCCAAAGATCATGGAACTCGATCTCCTGTCCACTCTGAACACCTTCAGGGAGTATCAGTTCGCGCTTCTTCCCCATCTCCCATCTCAGTACATTTTTCTTATCATCTACGACATAATAGCTGTACTGGCATTGGAACCCTCTTGGCACTGTGATGCTTCCACCCCAGATGAGCTCACTCCCTTGATGAACAATACTGAGCAACAATCCCCTCTTCACATTCCAGCCACCAAGCACGGGTACAGAGCCACACACCAGCAAGCTCTGACCCCATTGTGTAAAATACGGTATCCGAAAGCTTACTTTCACCGAATTCACGGACTTATTCCCAGAAAAAAATCCTGGATTCACCATATCTTCCAAAAAGAATAATGACAGAGCAAAAACAACTCAATTTCTGACCAAAATTTGATTTTTTAACAAAAAAAAAATAAAGTAATGAAAGATCAAAGTCAGACTGCAAGTTCTGGGCACTAAGCTCACATTCTACGGGACTCATACCAGCAAGAAAAGGAATTAGGCAATACTCAAGTTACCCGTCTTTAAGTATTATTATGAAATCCTTCAATTCATTCATAACATGCCATTGCCTTGGATTCCAAATCACCACATGCCCATTGAACATAATTCAATTCAACAGAGTCCCAGATAGAGAAAGTCTCACCATGAAAAACAAGTTGAATAAAAATCTAACCTTTATGTGAAAACAAAGATGGGTGGAGAGAGAAACAGAGAGAGAGCGTGATAGAACTCGCCTTTTCTTCAAGCAGAAGATATGGTATTGGGGGTCTTCACAAGGGAATATAAATATTTAAAATGGAAGTGTTGGAGAAGCGTTTGTCTGGTTCGAAGAGAAACAAAATGGGAAGATATTTGATGGAAAAGTAGAACGTGCAAATTGAGAAGAAGGAGAAGAAAGACGCTTCTAGCTTTGAGTATAGATACGTAGTGTGTGTGCGTGAAAGAGAGATAGACAATATTGTGATATTTATTTATTCATATGAGTGCGGGCAAGAATGGGTTCCTAATTGCTGTCAGCGTTTCATCACTGATGTGATGTAATTCGGTAGCTGAATCTCCCTAATCCTCGCTCTCTAATGGACTTCAGGAATTAACGGTGAAAACGAAAACGTTTTTTTTTTTTTTTTTAAAATAAAAATACAGAAAACTATTTATGTAATGTATAACGATTCTTTATTAAAAGCAATAATAATGAAAATAAATAATTGGATTCTAAAATCATTTGTTGTTGACTGAATGAGTAAATGATCATTTGATCCTGCAATTGATTCCATGAAAGAGATAATATTATTTAGTCATACATTGGTTATAAAATGTAGATTGTTACCTAAAGTTTATAATTTAATGTAGATAAAAAAGTATATAATGGTCAAGTGCAAGTATATAGATAGGAAATATTAGCATACATAAAATGACAATACAATTGGAACTCAATTACCTTCAGTTAAAATTTAATGTTGAACATTGATTACATCACTCCTCTTATGGTAATAGTAGTTATATCACTTCATGTAATGTTGAATAGATTATATGTATTCTCTCCCAATTGTAGAAGGATCTTTCTATTTATAGATCTTTAATACATGTCTTAATTTTGAAAAAATCACTATTAAAGAGATACATCACAAATTCACTTTTTTTTTATAAGAATTGGTTACTTTAGAATAGAAACATGAATTTTCAAGCAAAACTAAATAAATTTGTAAATAAAAATTATTTTAAACATAACTAAAGTGAAAATAATATATATATATATATATATATATATATAGTCAGTTTCTTGAAACTTATTAAAAAAAATTGTTATTGAAGCAAAATTGGATATAAAGTTTTTAAAAATATAATATTATGAGACGAAATATGTATAAGAGAGATTATAAAATATATGACCTAGACCACAAAGTGGTTTGATTGCAATGTCGTATGTAAAATTAAAGATATTTAGTTTTCTGAATTTTGTAATATAAAGTATAATCTAAGTCGATGCTCGAATGATACATTTTTTATTATATTTAATTTTTAATATTATTCCTATATAAATTAGTTTAGGGGTTTAGAGATGTAAAATTGTAAACACAAATTCAAAACGTAACAAAGATGGAAAACTGAAATCAAGAACACGAAAATATATCAATCTACATATTCAAGAACCAAAAACATTCATCTTATCACACTTTTCTAAAAATTTAGTTTCTTGAACAATTAATCAATTTAATTTATCAACTAATCGATTATATGAATCAAATCAAAATATAATTCAATTTAGACCATATTTAATTATCAAATCAAGATTCAATCAATTTTTAATCTGATTCTAAAATTAGAAACACAAATTGTAATCATAAATCATAAAGTGTAAAATCAAAATTAGAAAAGAAAATAACAAACTCAAAATGTTAAACTATCAGTACAAAATTCAATTGAGCTTGTTTGATCTGAATTATGTGAATTGATCATCAATATTTAGTTCTTTATGGATAAAGAACAATAAATAAATTTCAAAGAAGAAGAGAGAAGAGGAAAAGTCAAAAATAGAACTTGAGAGAAAAGAGAATGAAGAGACAATTTCTAAACTTTGAAATTTAGTAAAATAATTCATGTGTAGATTGTAGCACATTTAAATAATTCATCAATATCTAAGCGAATCTCATATAATCATCAATGATTAAGAAAAAAAAAAAACCTTGCACCTCCCAGTGATGAAACTTTCGATGGCCTCTAACAATCAGCATGGACATCATCCATCATCACTTTCGTCTTATGCAACCTTCATGAAAAGTTCTCCATGTGTTGCTTTCCAAAGGCATATTATTCATGAAAGGAAAAACATTCACCTTCTAGTTACTCAGTTTGGATAAGATATATACATTCATGCATCCTAGACGCATGTGCCATATAGACTTAAAATTGAAGGTATCAAATTTGATTATTGCAGTAGACAAGGTTACAAATGATCCTTGAAGGATAAAAAATTTTCTACTTTGGTTACTTTCATCACTATAAATCATTTCTCCTTATGATTTTCATCACTCTACCTTCAACACAACATCATAAACTTTCACATCCTTAACTCCAATAAATATAAGGTTCTTCTTCAGCTTTAGGGCATATTGAACATTGGTCAAAGTTCAAATCATGTCATCATAGATACGTATTTAAAGAGAGCTCATCGAATATTCTTGCATGAAGTATTTTTTTCTATCAACATGTTGTCACCAACAAAATCTTCAAATGTAGTAAATTAATCCCTATTAGGCTCATAAAAGGAGAAATAAGAATTCACCCTTCATTGATTAGAGAATTTTTATTTAGAAACAATAATGAGTACCAAGTCAGACTTTGATTAAGCCTCCCTCTGAATATTAGCTTCTATATGATCTTGATTTACCAATATTGGATTATCTTTACTCAAATATTTTAGTTTCTTGTAGAAATTGTTTGAATTATCCTTATTCTTCCTCTAATTCTCAATTTTCTTTTTCTTCTTGAAGACTACTAATCCAAAAGATGATGCTTCATCTTCATTCTTATATATCTTATTGCAAAATTCCTTTGCATTGAGGGTAGACTTACCATCTTCAATCATAATGCAGTTTCTTATTACACTCAAGAATTCACCTAGTTCTCATAAGATGGGGGAAAGAGCCCAGTAGAATCATTGTTCCACATTCATCTTCTACTTTCACGAATATGTCATGAAGTTCTACACAAATTGAATTAATCTTACCAATATGAGCCTTTAGTGTTGAATCCTCTTTCATACATAATCCAAAGAGTTGCATCTTCGTCAACAACTTATTGAATATGGATTTTGTCATGAATAAGCCACAATGTCGTCTAAGTTTGTTTTTCGATAAGCTCACTTGACAAAGAAAGAGAAATCATCAAATGAGCCATTTATTCTTATATCTCCAAAACATGTCTCTCAATGCATGTCATACTTCTTAAGAGTGGTATCCACACGCCTTCCTCCTTTATCAAATTGTTAATCGTCATCCTCCATAGGTTGAAATCGTTGTTTCAATTGAACTTCTCGATCTTGAAATGATATTTGTTAAGGCATTGACGTCCGATAAGTAGATAGATGATCCATCATAGATAATTTAATCTCAATATATCAATATGGTCTTGTCAAAACTACTCGTGTTTTTTGTTCATAACAAATAATGCTAAGTTTTAGTGATTTAATCATATTTTATCTAAGTGTGTATCAAGAAAAAAAAAAGTCTTTATATCAAAGAAAAACAAGATGAGATCACGCAAAGGTTATCATACTCTTGAAAAGCAAGAACATTTACACAACATACTAAGACATATGTAATACAAGACACAACTTGAATTTGTTATATCATCTACTCTTCACCAGTATTGTGTCACAAACTCCAACATTGATGCTAACATAATAACCTGATTATTCCTGAGATTGTATGCTTAACTTAGTACTTTAAGTACTAAAAGGGGATGTTTAGAGAAAAAAAAATTCTTTGCACAACTTGAGTGTAATAGAAAAAAGTGTTAGCTAAAATGCTATCATCCTCTAATAAAGCATTAACAAAAGAATAAAAATTTGCATCCAAGCTTCAACTATGGTTATAAATAAAAGGTTTACCTTACAAAACAAACTAATGAATATATGTGAAAATCAACTTTTTGCATGTACTTTTGCCAAATTTGTTTTAGTGCAAGATCAATAAAGCATCTAGAAAAATAATAGTGTGTCCCTCTTTATAAAACATTTACTCTATAAAGTTTATTCTCTCAAAAAGGAGTTCTTATTTGTATATCCTGTCATAAGAAAGTTTCCCTTGTAAACTATCAAACAACTCTTTTGTTGTAATCAAGATGCAGACAATAGAATACTCGTTAAAAGTAAAAAAAAATCCTTAGTGTTAAAGAACACTTATTCTTTTTTCAAGAAAATATAAAGAGGATAGTTATAAGCGACTTTGTGTACTCCTTCTAAGCCAGAAGTGGTAGTGAAAATACTTAGACACAACTCATGTTGAGGTGAACCAATATATAGATATGAGTACATCGCTTCTTCATTTATTTCAGTTGTACCAGTCTACTGGTTATCTTTAACAAAAGTCTTTCAGAAACTTTTGAAATAATTTTCAACCATTAGTCGATCACCCTCAATCTGTCCAATCATCATTGTCTTCCAAAAAGTTTGTGAAAAATATTTTAAGATATATTCAACTCTCTACTTTTAGAGTCAACTTGATTTGTTTTTCCTGTAATAATCTATCACCAACAATTGCAAAAAGAGATCAAATTATCTCTAATACTGGTTTGTTATTCGTAGGGTGTTGAATGAGCGTTAAATAATAATGAAAGAATTGTGAAAGGAATGAAAGTCACACTAATGGAGAAGAAAGACACAATATTGAATTATTATGTAGAAATGGATTATACATAAGTATACAATTGTCAAGTTATCGTTGTTGTGTCACCAAAGATCGCATACTACTCACCTTTATATAAGGGACACAATAATTAAGAGCTAGTTAGAGCAAAACTAAAATCTAACTAAGGAACCAAATAATACAATGATTATAAGACATTAAACATGTTAGCATTCTGTCATACCGTCTTTTACTAGATGCTCTAGCTTTGGATTATGTAAAAGTTCATTACACAAGACACTACACCAATTGTTCTTATGACTTCTAATCAACATACCGTCTTTTAAAGAAGGTTTTGATACTTTCTTTGTAGTTGTAGTTAATGCATCTACTGATTATAGAAGGATGATGAATCTTTGACAAGAGTTTATAGTAAATCTTAGCCCTTGGAGCCAAATTGGAGACTTCAATGTCATCACTAGTTTACAAGACTAAAAGGGAAAAGGTTAGCCATACAAAGAACAATGTTAGAACTAAATGGATGGGTAGATGATATGAGAGGCTAGACAGAGTTGTTTGCAATCCAAAATAGTTTTATTTTTTTGCAAGATGTTACATGTTGCACCCTTATCAAACATGTTTTGACCACTATCCATCATATTCAACATTGTCAATAAGGAAGATTCTCGTTTTTCATCCTAAAATTCTATGCAGATAAAGCATCTTAAGTGCAAGAAAGTAGGAAAATTATTAAGGAAGTCGGGGCTACAAACTAGTTAAGATGTCATGTATTCATCCTTAATAAAAAAAAAACTTAAAGTAAAAACTAAAATCAAACATTAGAATAGTCAATTCTTTGGAAATGTGCATTAAAAAGTTAAAGAAGTTGTCAAAAGGGTCATACATATCCCAAAAAAAATAAAGATATTAAATTATGATGAATATTTGATATAACAAGACAAACAAACAATTAAAGAACTATATAACACAATCATATTATGAGAAATTCTAGAAAATTTCTAGAAAGAAAAATCTAGAACTAATGGTTTGTTGAAGAGGATAGGAATATTAAATGATTCCTTTGAAAGGCAAAAGTAAGAGTTGCTACAAATAAAAATAATAATTATTTGTTTATTAATAAGATTGGCAAAATAGTACTTGTTGTGAAAGATATCCAGCATTTTTCATAATCTCTTATATTTGTATGATGATCGTAATATCATTAAATTCTCGCAACAACCTACTTTGCTAAAAAAAAAACAGACTATCTTCAATCTCTTTTTCAGATAGTACTTTTAATCTAAATGAAATTTTTAGTGTTATCTATCAAAATTCTTAGGATATTATGCACCATGATGTTCAAATTTTGTTTTAGAGGTTTTTGGAGATGGATGAATGTTATAACTTCAGTCATACTACTTTAATTCCAAATAAATATAATGTAAAAGACATTGAAACATTTAGACCAATTATTTCATACAAATTTTAATATGAGATTATTTTAAAGATTTTAATTAATAAATTAACTTTGATTATAAGAAATATTGTCTTTTCTCAATAAAAAAATTCAATAATGGAAGGAATGTCACTTATTGGATTGATAGAGCGGTAAAAGTCCTAAATCTTTTGGATAAGAATTGTTCTTTTCAAAATATGATCTTCAAGATTAATATGAGTTTTTGATACTATTAGTTAAAATTTTCTCATATCTATTTTAAAAAGCTTATATTTTGTATTTATGTTTCGTAATTGGATTCCTTTAATTTTAGAATCTACAAGTTATCTATTTTTATCAATGGCAAAACAAGTAATTTGTATACTCTAAAGAGATATGAGACAAAATAGTTTTTATCACTTTTTTATCTTTCAAAAGAAGTGAGGATTGTAAGTTTAAATTTTCATACATTTCCTACACGTGTTTTATTTGTCAATGATACTATGATTTTTTTTTAAGTGTATTATGACTTTTTATAAAGCGTATTGAGGCGAATTACTAATATTATGATTGTCCTCAATAAGCATAACATATGTAATTCTTATAAATAAAAAAGGTTTTATTATTTTTAGTAATTCAGTTATAAAAATAAAAATAAAGAAAGAAAAGTCTATACTAACATTACATTAGTTAAAGTGAAGTTGAGTTGATATCCGTGAACAACTTTTCGAATTCAAATATTATAGATAAAAAAATGTAATTAAAGAATATTTGTTATAAATAAATATGATAATATAAAAAAAATAATATAATCTATTCCAGTAACTCGTAATGCTTGGTTTCGAGAGTGTCCAATGTATTTCAGTAAGTATAAAGAAAAAGTCACGGATGCGTACATTGAGAAAAAATAAAACTCACATGTGTTCTTTCTATTGAGCCAATTTCTTATTTAAAAACAATGACAAGACTTTTGACAGATGAATATTCAAACATAGATGTTTGCAATCATAAATTATGGACGATCAATAGCCTATACACTTGTTTATCAGACATTAGCCAATTCTCAGAAATCAGAAATATCTAGACAGAGAAGATAAAGATGAGATATTCAACACCCTTTAAGATCATCATGTTATTATGTTTTCAAAAGTTGGTTTCATTCATCAGTCCAAAAAGTCAAAGGCAATTCACATGATAGTATCTTTCGCCTTGTTGTCTTATCTTTGAAACCGTAAGCATAAAGATATATTGTATGCTTTTTTTTTACTTTATGAACAAGAATCATGTGCAACTTATTAAATGCATCAAATACAAAATAGTAGTCACCGATTGAATTTGAAGGTTCACAAGCCTTCCAAAAAAAATGAAAATTTAACAGATCAACCACATCCCTTAACTGAAAACACATGCATCCCATATTTTGTTCAGATTTTTTGTGATCTTGTAGTAGGAACGGTATACAAGCATACTTTGTTGCTGTTGTTATGTATTGAGCTCGTGCATGGAGAGAATAGGATGTGAAGGGGAGAGAATCTTAACATCAAAACCGTGTTACATAGCCATCATTGGTTGAACATTTTTCCTGGTCATGCTCGGCCAACATAGCCTTTGGCTGGCTTACAGAAGCATACACAATGATTTTATTGCAAGGGATGATGAGAAACAAAAGAAAATTGTTACTTTCTTCTTCTTTTTCTTTCATTTTTTTTTTTCATCTTACATCACAAAAGAGCAGTAATTTGTGTGATCAAGGCCTGCCACTTGTGGACTTTGACCTGAAAACACTTACAGCATGTGGATCTCTTTAATCGACTATTTACACGCATGATGATGACAGCTTATATCCACTTAGATGGATGTGCAGAAGCTCGCCTTTTGCGCAGCTCACATTTGTAGTACTCTAGTTTGTTTGGCCGAGTATACAACTCCAGTACTATGTTATACCCGTAACACAAGTACTATAAGCATTAAAAATGACCATTTAGCAGTTCCAAGACAACCTGCGGAAGCTGCAAAAACATGATATTAGTATGCAAGAAACAATATTTCAATATGGATTTATAGCCATATATGTTGAACTCCACCAGCAAATTTGAATACGCTACTTCAGAAACACTTGTAGGAAAGAGAACACAAAGAAAGAATAAAAAAGTTTCTCCATGAACTAAATTAAGTTGTGCATAAATTAAAAACCATCTTTCTTAATAAACTAACTCGAGAAGACTGACTACTTAAATTTTCTTTTTGTTTTTGCTACTTAAATTTTTCTCCTGTAAGTGCTTCTAGAGAAGTTTATCCAAACAACTCCTAAGAACTAAAGTTATCCTGCTTGCTGGTTAACCTAGAATTAGATGCAAAACCTTGCAGAATTTGGATACGAGAAATATCCAACAAAGAGTTGCACATATGTATGATCCAAGGAAAATATGTACTCAAGTTCCAAGGTTCAAGCAATCAAGAAAAATGTGCTCAAACACAAGAACAACTTCGAAAACTATTGTAATCTTTAAACTATATAACTATTCCCATATCACTGAGCATACTTACATGATGATGGTCCAGGAATATGCGTGTAATAATGTTCTGGGGCAAGTTCATTCTTAGGAGGGGGCTCAGCATGAGCAAAAGCTACATTCGGTAAAGGACTCAAGGCAGGTTCTGAATGAGAGACATGTGTCGGGGGATCAATATGAGATTTTGGTGATGCAACAGGAACAGGATGATGTGCATTAATAATAGGGGCAAGTGCAGGTGTTGGAGGATGAGCATGCTTCCCAGAAGTATGGGTAGACCTTTTTCTAAAACCAAATCGACAATTCGGAGGCTGAGATTGAGAATTTTTCCCCGGTGCAGGTGCAATTTTTGCCACAGTAGGAGAACCAACCTTGGGTGGAGTCACACCCTTCCTCGCTGTAGATGCAGGCGTAGGTGTAGGTGTAGGTGTATGTGCATATGTATGTGCGTGTCTAGGTGTAGGTGTAGGTGTTGGTGCTGGTGCAGGTACATGTATAGGTGCAGGTAGAGGAGAAATTGCAGGAGAAAGATGGGCATCATGGTGATGATGATGATGATGCCGGTGTTGATGATGGTGGTGGTGGTGTGGAGGATGTGGCAAAGGAGCAGGAGAAGGTGACCATGCAGAGCCACTACCATCATTTCCATGAAGGGAGTGTTGCAAGACGGATGAAAGTCGGACCTGCTTAACCCTACCAAATTCAGTGTGATTCAAACCTAGATTATGTGGTCCCATGATGGTTTGTGCCAGTCGCTTTAGCCTCTCTTCCGAAGGAGCAATCCCAACTGCAAGAAGAACTGTTGATTGGACAAGAGTAGGAGCATCAACTGTTGAACCTTCAGAATTCGATAAGCTGATATACAAGTTCTGCAACCACCGAGAAAACTCAATAAAAATCAGCATGGGACATCCTATGACAAGTATTTCATCATTCAAGAATCTTCAACAAGTACTGAGGATAGTAAATTGTATCTATGTGTATAGGGATTCCCCCCTAAATGACAGTTTTCTGCAACACCAATAAAGACAATACTCATGCTAGCAAACAAGCTTGCTCATACTATCAACATGCAATGTTCTTTCTTACATAGTCCAATGCCAGACATGAATTGCTCAAAACAAACAAATCCTAGAACAAAGCCCTTACACAAGAACAGTGCAGTGATCATTGACACATAACATATAATGAAGAACAGAAAGTTGACCTCAAACAAAAGGTATACAAAATGATAACCATAAACAGTTAAAAAAGAAAAAGACCAACCTCAAAGGATGTCAGATATAATCCAGACTTTAGCTGACTAGTCAGCTCCTTAAAATTGGATTGTATTTGATAAATGGGGAAATTCAATTTAAAGCTGAATTTTGCCTGCCCTTTCTGCAGAGGAAATGCATTCTGTTGTGGAATTATAGTAATTCCTCCCTTCAATTTCAGCACTTCAAAAGAGTAGGGATCTCCAAACAAGGATGAAGAAGTAAGCTGGAGAATTGATTGGCGTATAACCAGGGATGTAAATGATGCTCTTATCAAACTGATGACAGCTGAGGACATTTCTGTGTCTTTATCTTCAGAATCAACTGCAAAAACCACTCTTGTCTTGTTTGGCCCAGGTAAGGATTCTAGAGACACGACAGCTACCTGGACAAAAAAAGAGAAAGTATTAGTATGTAAACATTAATAAAGGATATGGAAGGGAATATGAAGAGAGGTACTTTGCTAGAGGGAGCATCAATCTCATCAAAAATTTCATCTGCGAGCTGAATCTTGTTATCTTCTAGCAAAGAAACAGATTTATTGACGATAAAGCTAGCAACAATATCATGATCTGCAAAAGTAAACAATGTCATTAAGCAAATAGAGCTTACAACATTAAAAGAGTTTGACTTTTCAGGTAGTTATTGTCATAGTAAAACTCTAAGTATAGCACATACAAATGCATGGGGCAAATTCAATAAAGCACGCTAAACTGGTGAAGAGTATGGAGATGCTTGTTATAATTTTCGCAAGACAAAGGAAGAGAATGAGATTTGAAGAACCATCTTATGCAAAGGTATTAAACAAAGTGTATATCATAATTATTACGAAGGAAAAACATTTACAACCACAGTTTCCAAAAGCCACAATACTTAACCAACCAAACAATAAAATTGCTCTATTGCACCACTTTCTCCTACTTCATCCCCCCAATAAACGACATTCTTATTCTTCAGGTAATCACTTATATGTTATAGGCTATTCATTTAATCTTCCAGTAGTAAGAAAATATCTGTGGCAATTGAACACTTAGAATCTCTTATGGTGGAAAACATGATGAGCACATTGGCGGCATGAGGTGGAATTTTGAAATGACATCTAGTGGCTAGGCACATGGTGTCACAGTGCCATAGTAATAATTCTACGGCTATTGTAACTAAATTACCCAAATTCAAACAAAAGTTTCACAATTTCAACTTTTCAAGATTACAAACGAAAACTACGAAAAAAATAGCAAATAAAGTTGATCGCCATATTTCCATCTCAATCATAATAACGCAAACAATGCTTGGGTAGACCAAGTCATTCAACTGGAATCAACAGAAGTCATCATAAATCTAGCGTCACAATACCCATCATTAAGAAAGAAAATCTCTTTCTATATTATACAATTTACACCCACAACTCGTTTATAAACATCTCAAAAGAATAAAATTACCTAGTTTGTAATTTGTGAATAAACACAGTCAAAAGACACAATCAACAAATATAGCATATAAAGAAAAAATAAATAAAGTCGCACAACACACTAAAAATCTCCAAAACCATTTTGAAAAAAAAAAAAAAAAAAAAAAAAAAAAAAAAAAAAATACCAAAAACCTTAAATAAAAAAAATATAATAAAAGAAACTTCCCAAAACAAACAAAACAAAAT
>Ga0099825_1007327_pt1 | contig 13473 bp, 3 predicted proteins | sample SiratroredBW_FD_76838 | JGI IMG/M metagenome (GOLD analysis project Ga0099825, IMG submission 76838) | Root nodule microbial communities of legume samples collected from California, USA - Siratro red BW | ecosystem: Host-associated > Plants > Roots > Nodule | place: USA: California | collected... | reverse complement strand
TATAAAAATAAAAAAAAAATAAAAAAAATAATAAATTTTTTTTTTTTTTTTTTTTTTATAAAATATAAATAATTTTCTTAATTTGTTAAAAAAAATAATTATTTAGAGATTATGGAATTTATAGAGTTGTTGTAACACCTTAGATCGTTGTCTTTAACAATTTAGATTATTTGAATCATCGTGCTAGAACAATCAATCTAAAGAATTATATACAAAGGTTTAAAAAATGCTTCAAAGCAACTATTAAATGAGAAACATAGCGACAATATATGGCTAACAGTCTCTCCAAAATTTTTGTTATTGTTGAATTTTCTTTTATTGCAAATCACAGTCATGTAACTTGATATGTCTCTGTTCATTTGTACTAAAGTTTAATAATTAGTATTTTTTCCTCACTCCCTCCTAAGAAAAAGTCTCTTCACCTTATTAAAATGCTTAAATATTATAGTTGATTTTTTTTTAAAAGTAAAGACAGATATTATTCCTCTCAGAAACAAGAGAAAGAAGCACAAGGAGTGCCAGAGCATTGGAAGTGATGTACAATAACCAAACAAAATCATAGCATTACAAAACATAAAAATGCAAGAGCAAGCTGTCATCAAAAGTGCTAAACACAAGCAAACAAAAGTATCCTGAGTCAATAGCGCTGAAAGTATCATAAAGACTAATTGAAAGTTTTACAGAAAACTTCAAATGTAAGTATACCACAGATTTAGTTTTATGGAACTTACCAAAAAGAAGTGTTTCACAGTAGTTTTGAGTTCATGATAGCACTAACACAGATACTATTTGTGCTCATGATATTCAAGTGATACAGCAAAACAAAGATTGAGAAGTCTCAGATGTTATCCCTTTTTCTCTCTTTTTTCAATTTCCCCATCGAAAATAATTTTCTCAGCCATGATTATTCTACCTTTTCCCAACCATGCATATGCCAAATGGAAGCAAAAGGTCGAACAAAAATGATTATACCTCATGCGTCCGATTCAAAAAGCAAGACTTTCATATGCATTATTATTCTAGCCAATTCGCGCTAAATTTCACAACTTGTCTATTCTATAATGTCACACTATATATTATAATGTATAATTCTTCATCTCGTTTAATCAAGCTAGATATTTTAAAATTACATTTTTTTTTTCTATTCTTGGGATATATTGTTATAAATCTTTTTACATTTTTTTCTCTGTGTTATTATTCTCTTTATTTCATATTGATTGACACTTTTATTTTGAAGGAAATATTAAAATTTTTATTCCAGTTAAGTCTTCAATTAAATAATTTTACAAATACTGAGGAAAAGGTAACAATTTATCTCCCTAATTTAAAACATGTGTTGTTCTTCTTAATTGTGAAATTAAAAACCTTAAACTCAAGTAATAAATTGTTAGTTTGAAATAAATGGACTTGTATCCTTGATCTCAATATATAAATGAAAAATGTGAAAGGAGATATTCATTTAAAGATAGTTAATAAACTTTTCAATAAATATTAATTATTAATAAAATTACTAATATATTTTGCACTATGGCAGAGACAAAAGTAATATAAACAGGGATTCCTATCTTGATCATAGAAAAATTGTTAAAAGTGTAAATATAATAGAATTTTCGTACTAACAAAAGTTGAGTCTAGCAAAAAGATTAACTTTCAAAAATTGAGACTCAAATCCCTACTAAGAAAGGTGCTAATATCTTTAATGTGTGAGTGTAATTTAATTAGGATTGCTCTAAAATAGGATTTTTTTAAGAGGGTAGATGCTACCAATCCGCATTTAAAATATTGACTAAAATTGATCGAAAATCATAAAGTTTAGAAGATTTCCTTCACATTTATTTTAAAAAAAAAAATATGGATAGAATTTCTCTTAAAATTATAACCAACTACCTGCTTCCAAACAAACACACACAATGAGATAACATGGGGAAGCCAATGAATGTCCAAGTTTGTGGGGATGGAGATGAAAAAGAAAGGAGAAAAATATTGTCTTAGTCATCTTCCAACTCCTACAATGTCCCTTTACATCATAGTTGTGAAATCCTCATTGACCAATTGTGCAAAGCTATGATACGTAAAGACAGACTTTCGGAGAAGAGTAATGAGCAAAAGTCACTATCTGCTATAACAAACAAACCTTGTTTTCGTGTAGATTGGACATGATGTCTAATACACTTCATGAGCGTAATGGCTGAGCTATTCTCTCTTAACTTCTTCATCAAGCTCAAGCCAATTAAGAACCAATTAAAATTTCACGGTCCCAAGCTACATGCATGCTTGGAGGGCTAAATTTTCTTTAAAAAAATGGTGAAAGTACATTCCATTTTTGGGATGTATAAGAGGACGAAAGAGAGAAAAATAAAGGAAGACAGAAAAATATAATATATGTAGCCAGAAAACCAAAACAAAAATAGAAAGAAAAATAAGACAAAAGTGGAAAAGAAAAAAAAAATGAAATATCTAACAACACCACTTTTTTTATGAACACTTACAAACTTTATCATGTTTCTAATTGGATTAAAGTGACTAATAAGAAACCACAAGATGGGTTAGGGTTAAAATTTACAAGAAAGCTTGACTAGTTGGTGACTTTTTTTGTAAGCCATGTTAGATTAACTTAGGAGTTCAACACAGTAGGGTCGATATATCGGACTCACAGCTAATAATGTTTTAATTCTATTGTGTAAAGGTTTCTTAGTTTCTTTCCTCACCAACCACAAAGGATAATTAACTCTACTGTGTTGAAAAGCTCTAAAGAAGCAACAATCTTTTCTAACTGCCCAAGTTTTCAAATGTATCATCATCATGGTTCCAAAATGAACCAACCTTTTTGTTCTTCCACAAATCAAAATCAAAATCACTAATCCAAGCAAGCAAAATAAGAGAAAGGTAAAACCGAAAGCATATCTAACCTCTTAATAAAATCTAAAAATATTCATATTCTTCTTCCCTTAACCCCTCTTCCGAAACCAACTCCACCTGTTTCCAACTAAGATAAATTAAAACCAAGATTTTTGCTAAGCTAGGCAGATAGAATCATCCACCTTAGCTTTTATTTAAAGTGACCAAATCTTCTTTTGGGTTTGACATGTTTGAATAAAAGATTTCGATATATATACATAATGGGTGGCAAAAGCACCGACCTTGTGTTATCCTAATTCCATTTAGTATACATTCAATATTTCTGAACTTCACTTTAAGTCATGAGAAAGATATAAAGATCGAGAATTTTGGGAATATACCACTTGTCAACATGACCGTTTCTAGCTACCTCATCACTCTCTTCGCCAAAATTTATTCGTTTCTGTCCTTAAGAAAGGGTTCTTGTTGAGATATAATTTTGGACCTCAAACTATTTCTTCACAACTGTTTATATATATATCACCTTTAATAATCTTTGAAAAAGATACTGATGTTAACAAGCTACCACAATTTATCATGGGATAAAAAGTTTTTGCTATGAAATAAAATATTAATATACGATATACAAACCCTGACACAATGATCTCGATGGTGGGTTGAGTTCAAAATCGAAAATGGTGTCTTTGCATATGCATTATATATAATGATTCTCTCATATTTTTACATAACAAGAAACTTTCTAATGCTGGAGTGGGCTGGGTTTTTTTTATATTTTTAATGTGATAAATAATTTATTTTCTAATTAAAACTTTCCCCTTTAAATATTACTAAAGGCTTGTCTTACTCTTACCCACAAGTCTCTTCAGAGTAAGCAGCAATTCTTGTCTATTATTTTCTCAACAAATAAAAACCCTCTCTGTCACCATCCTTGTGTTTGGACAGCAACTTATTGAACATAGATATAAAGTTTGTTCAGTGAATTATGGAAGACAACGAAAGATCGTAGTAGAATGAAACACTTTTTTTTCAATCAGCTAATCAAAATAAACTGTGCATTTCCAAATCGTCTTTTCTCAGATATTAATCTTCTTGCAATTGGTCCGACATTTTATCAACTCTTTTGTGTTGAAGCAGAAAATAAGGTACCAACAAACCATCGAAGGGTTAATAGAAGCTCTTAATGTCTAGAAATATTGCAATAATATTTCACGTTCTTTGAGAGACATAATAAAGATCTTGGAAATCAATTAAGGGAACGATGGAATTAATTAATACGTCAATCTTGATCCAAGATTCTATCTCTTTCTTGCATGGTTACTGTTATTGAAGCATATATATTTATATGGACCATTTATGTAACAAGGGACACAATTATTTGCTTTTTCATTGATGTCTCCAATCAGCAATAAGGTATTCGTGTTTGATAAGGCATCAAATGTGGCATTATAACATGGTGACAGAAAGAAACAGACCAGTTATCATTCCTCTCCTCACCCATCATATGTTGCACAAAATGTTTACCCAGAAACTTCCCCTTTACACTTGAGTAAAATTTAATAATTATTGTTCATTTTTCGTTTTCAAAGCATTCCTTGAATCGTGTCATTGCTCAATAATAGACATAGAGCTTCATATGTTGTGACCACGTGATTCTGACAGTATTGTTATTCTCACGATCAGCGCCTCTTTTAACCATTGATCCAAGGACAGAAGCAATAAAACCATGAAACCAAGGTAAAAAAGATTGCGTACGACGTTCTGCACAATATGTGTCGAAATCTATCTAACCTAATTTAATACACACTTATAAAATCTTCCTTGGTGGCTACTAATAATGTTTTTGAAACTGCGATTTTGGCCTTAATTCCCATATTTATCTCTAATTCCAGAATACTTAAAGGTTAATGAAAATGTTGCTACAAATCTCATTTAAAACTCTGGTGGCTAACTTAGATAATCATATCTACAGATGTAAGATATATATATATATATATATATATATATATATATATATATATATATATATATTTATTCTGATACCATGTAACGAGTATTGGGCAGTTACCATACGTTGGAATGCTTTATCTTTTTCTCATTTTTCACCTCAACTAAGTACAATACTTTCACAGACTACTCATGATGTGAAGAAAGTTTTGAACATTTCACAATCACAATCTGCTATTTTCTAATAAAAATACCTTTCACTAAAAATTTACGGCTAAAATAATTTTGAAACCCATCTTATTACGTTTAATGGTTTGAAATTATTTTACTCAACATTAAATCAATGGTATAATCTTTTCACAGTGATTGTACTTTCTGTGTACAGCCTGTCTAAACATATAGTTGGTAATATAGGAACCAGTGAGGGCTGTTCATGACTGTGTAAACACTTCAATTTATTTTTCACCACAAGAATATATGTGGTTATAGTATTAATTAACATCCTGGTAAAAAATCCAAATCCAGACTACAAATCTTGAACACGATAAAATAAATATCAGATATGTCACTCTCCCCAATCCAAGATGTTATAGTAACAATCCAGACATAAACATCTGATATACAAATTGACGTTTTAATTCTCTTAAATTAATGTAGTCGCTTGCCCACTAGCAAGACTTTTCTGGCTTAAAAATTAATTAAAAAGCTAATCATATGTTTTCTGGTTATTGAAAGGTATATTAGCATCCTTTCATTATATTAATGGACCACAATGTGCTCTACGAGAATAGTGCACCGATTCCATGCTAAAGATTACAAATATGAGCATCTTTATTAATGATACTAAATTGATTGTTGCGATAATTTTATATAAGTGAGCTAAAACTTTGATGAGATCTAAACAATAACTTATATAAGTTACGTACACAAATTAACTCACTAAAGAGTAAGATATGTTTTCTTGAGTTTAAGGTACTAATTTTATTTATTAATTAGGTACGGTTATTAATTATTTATTAGTCTTCTTAAATCCTTTTAAGCGTATAGTAAGACGAAAATTAAAATTAAAAAAAAAAATGGACTTATAAATGCAGATTGGTGATGTACAAATTTTGAATGGTAGGAAAGAAAAGGAGAAGGAAAATTAGTGGATGTGAATTTATATGAGCAGTTGTAATGTGTACTAAGTGAAATAATTTACGTGAAAAAATAGCAATTAAATATGAAAATGTACAATATAGGAAGCTGAAACAGCCAATATATATATGCCCTTAAACGGCGCGTCAAGCCTGAACAAAGAGACGGTTACACTCACTGAATTTCAAGCCGAGCCGAGCCAAGAGGTCACGGCGCAGCTGGCGCAAGGCTAAGGTGCAAGTCCAAGCCCCATGCATCATCAAATTTGGGCCCACCATCCGCTTTGGAGAACCTACTCAAAGAGGGCCCATCAACCGTAGCGTGGTGGGCCCGGGCCTGCACCTGCACCGTTGACAAAGCTAATTGTGAATCACCTACAACGCCAACATAGGGAAACATCCCTGCACCCGCGGATTTCACACCCGTTATGGTAACGTTGCTATTGTTATTACTACTCAACCCGTTGTGGCCATTCGCCGACGGGAACGCACAACCGTGCGATACTGACACGTGGAAAGGAGGAGGCGCGGCACGTGGTGGCACGTACACCCATGGAGCAGCCGGGACCACCATGGACCCCGGCGGAGCCAGCAGGTGCGGCGGTGGGGCGAAGGCGGAGATCATAGGGTTACGCGCGAAGGAAACGGCGGCGTTTCGCGTGGCCTGTAATTGCGCACGCTTCAACTGCTGACGCTCTTTTTTGTGCGCGTTCTGGTGTCCACCAAGTGCTTGTGAATTTGCGAACTCTCGGCAGCAGTATTGGCACTCGTATTTGCGGTCGCCGGAGGACGGAGGTCCGGAACCGGCACCGGCGGAGTCCGGCGAGTCAGATGGGGAAGTGGAAGAGGCCTTGGTGGTTGTGTCTTCGGCGTCATCATGCATGACGACCTCGTCTTCCTCTTCCATGGTGATGTCTTCATGGACGCTGAAGCCAAAGAGCTTCAAGCTCGTTGGGGAAGTGGGGTTTGCTCTTTTGGTTTTGTAGTCAAGTTGGGTTTCCATGGGCGTGATCTGAGTTGAGTTGAAGAAGGGGTAGTGAAAGTGTGGAACAAGAAAGGTAGGGGTAGTTTAATGTGCTTGTATTAAGGAGTAGTTTGTTGCATTTGTTGGGGTCTATTTATACCCAGGATTCAATATGGGTTTTGACAAAAAGCAAATTTTGTGTAGAAATTTAGAAATAAAAGGTGAGGAAAGTGGGGTCCTTGCGGATGTCCCAAGGAGAAGAAAGTGTGTGAAAATATGGGAACACCACCCTAGAAGACCCACAGCCAAGGGACCCAAAGGCTTGGAATTTGTCTCTTGATACAGTTTTTATCTCCATTGCCTTTTAACTCCTTTCTTCAATTTACAAAGGTGTCCCTCTTAAGCCTGTGTTCAGATTCATAATCACTTTAATGTAATTTTAAATAAATGTTCTTTATTTGGTTTAATCTTGAAATTGATTATAGAGATAAAATTGATTCAGACTTGAAACAGTTTTATATAATATAATTTTACATAAAAACATTCATTTTGAAATTAATTTCTTTCCAATTTTTGTAATATTAAAAACACAGAATTCATGACAGTCTGAATCAAAAAGAAAAAGACAGTAACGAATATTGATATATGCAAAAAATCGGAGGGGAATGGAATGAGGGGGAGGTTTGAGAATGTGATGCATGTGATGGGAGTATGGCACGGGATGAAAGTCTTAATGATTGGGTTTGGAACGAAGCCATATATCATTCTCTTTTCTGCTTCACACACTTAAACTCCCTCGTGTATGTACGAGGCACTGTACATAAAATTATGTATAGTTGGTGTGACTCACCAACAAAATAAAGGGTAGCTATTTTGAAGGGCAACTCATAGTCTCTTTCAATCAACTTGCATTTGGTGAATTATTTATATGTAGCAGCATCAAAGGCATTAAACTAGCTCACTAACATATTCAAAATTTAATAGACAGTTGGACCCATTCCCTGGTTTATCATCCCAACCCATCACAGACTTTAATAATTGGTATGTCTAACTAAAATCAGTAGAGAGAGAGAGAAAAAAAAAAAAAAAAAGAGTCATTGGAGTCTCTGTTTATGAATTAGGGTTTGGAGAATTTTTAAGTTATGCTGTCTTACTATAAGTATTATGTACTTTCTGAGGATGTACGTTATGTTAAAAATAAACTCTACATTTATACATGTTTAGTTTTAGCATGATGTCTAATATTAAACCCTGCCTAAGGAGCTTTCAGCAGGTTAGAAAAGTTTCTGAGATATTTGGCATTTTTCAACCTAAGTTCATGCATTTGAACGTTACTTAAGATAGCCAATCAAAAGCCTGCCACCTTGCATAATGTACTGATAAACATTTGTTAAAGGTCTGACTCAACATGAACTTCAGCTCATTCAGAGCCAATTCCTTCATGACACGTACACACATATATCACTCCATAATGCTCATGCCACCCTTTTCTCCATGACTTTATTTAAGATTGCTAAACAATTAATTAATCAGGCATCAGTTCACAAAACAGATGTTCCATTTGAAATCGAAAGTTCTCTTTATTGGACACTTTTGACATAACATATTCTATCATTTAAAACATATTATTATTGAATAATATTTAGACGAAGGAACAAAACCCAATGAACCACCGTGAAGCCCATGTCTCTATCCTCCCACCCTGGCTTCTGCTGACTCCAACTAATTCTGCAGCTGATACAAAGAATTATGAAAGCTATTGAATGTCCCAAAATCACATATTGAATCCATCCATACCTCACTACCTTATTTTATTTCTTTCTATTTTTAGCTTCTCTCACAGCATCACGTGAACGAAAAATCCTACTACTTAACAAAATTTATAGAAAAGGCATCTGAAAATTTAAATATTTCACTGATATATATTACTAGTATTTGTTGGCTCAATCTGTGAACCGACAGCTTCACCCACCACCATCGCACACATCTCTCTCTAGAAAAAGCAGAAGGGGCCCTACAAGTGAGATAGAGAGAACAGCTTTCATAGTATAGCATCCAAGATCCTAAACCAGACCATATATGGCGCTCAGATCTAATTAACACCGCCCCACTAATCACTGCTGCATGTCCCACGTGTCAACATCGTATTCACTCCGTATTCATCTCACCCTAGATACGCTTCTTTCAGACAAGGGATGTGTTTTTTGGTATAAACACAAATGCTCCAAGCAACACCTACATCATCTATAGATATTTTCTATTATAATATATCAGCTTCCACAATTTTTATTTCATAACTTGGTTTTCTTTAGTTATTAGGTCAAAATTTTAATTTAGAAACAGTGATATATCTTAATAATCATTCACTATTGGATCACAGGCATATATAGTCTTCAACATGATGAATAACACGACTATTTTATTTTTCATATCTTTTGATATTTTTTTATCAGATCATATTATATGTTCATTTTTTGCAGTGCTCTTATACTGATATCTTGTGTGTAATTTCAGGAAAATGTTGTGAGGGGGATATGAATCTGCTGTCTGTCACAAACAGGAAAGAATTTGCATACATCTTTATCCTTTCACATTATTCCAACTTGGATTCTTGTAACACATGCCATCACTAGCCATGATGGTAATTTAGTGAATAAAGTCAAAGTTAGAAGAATAATAAGCTTGGAACTTGGCTGTGTGGCTCATACTAAGTTTTGGGATAGAGAGAAACTTTACTTATTGTACACTTCCCAGTTGGGGTTTATGACATGGAGGGCATTGAATTGAATATTATAAGGTTCAGGTGTGTTTGCGAAACTTAGGGTTTGGGTCCCCACCGTTACGTGTTGATGATGATGAATTATTGTTTATGATGTTTGCGTGATTGACGTTGAAATCTATATAATTTATATATTGGTTTTAGCTTTGAGAGAGATCTCTGCGAATCTTACTAACTCCGAGAGAGAGTGAGAGTGAGAGCTTTTTGTAGGCTTGTAGTCTCCCACTTAAAAAGCATAATTAATCATAATCCTAATACTTATACCAATATTTATCACACCAAATTTTAAATTAAAAAGTAAAGCCTTCTTCAATTCTAAAGTTTTCGTCACAACTCCTACTGTGACCCACCCTGTCCCCTCCTTCCAATATGCGTTATATTTTTAAACCATTCCATCCAAATTAGTCAAATTTGCAAGAAAAATATATATATTTGCAGTATCCCTTGACACATATAACCTTTACAGTGAATGTTTATATTCCTTTTTAATTGCTGCCTAGATTCGTAATAATAAATTATCATTAGCATAATCTCTCTGTCGGCTTGAATTAATTAAGAAGATGATGGATCGAATTCAATAAACAGACACAGTTAACTTAACCTTCAAAAAATCTGTTTTATTTGATGACAATGGAGAATCAAAATAAAGACGACAAGTTCCAGAACGCCATGACAAGGTCCTACGTTAATACATAACATGATTGGTCTATTTAACTATTTATTATGTGATATGATTGATAATAAGCTCTTGTGTATTTGTAATAGCAACTTCTAAATATTTTTCAATATTGATTAAAAATATGAAGTTGGAGTTTCTGAAATGTACCCAGTTATAGATTTTTGAGAAGAATTTTATCCATATGATTTAGTTTGAATAATATTAATATTTAAAAGTGAATAGGTTGGGGAAAGTAGGTGTAGGTGGGCACTAAAATTGGAACATGAGGGAGAAGAGTGAGGTTGTGTGGCTACAGGCCCCCCTCAGAAATGAAGAGACAGAGAAATGAAAAACCATATAGAGCGAATTGACAATCTCATATTGATGTGTGTAGTGTGATTGAAAAAGGTTAAAAGGACTTTCACGTAGAGACAGTAGTTGTTGTTGGGACCAGGGGTGACCAACCAAAATGTTTGTACCAATTTTTGGCTTCATCTTGTGTGTTGTTGCCTTCCATAAATGGCTTTCTTAATTTCTTCTTCTACCCACTTCGCTTTAATTTCTTTGATTAGGATGTTTCACACTGCTAAGTAATTTCCAAATCATATCCTAACATTTCCAATCTCCCCATCTACTATCTTCTGTTTCTCTCACCATCCATCCAAAACTATTATGTGTAGACTTTAGTTCACAAACTTCATTTTCACCAAAATTAATTTGAAAGCGATATGATTTCTATTTGAAGCTTTCCTTCTAAAACACCATCTTAATAGTAAAATCCGGAGTAGTTCTTTATTTTTTATCCAATGAAAAACTTGTCCAAAATGACTTCAAACTTTCTATCAAACCAAAGCATATAAAATTTGCATAGAATCATTTTTGTAAGAGATAATATTCTATTTCACATTCAGTTAAATTTATAAAAAAACAATAAATTAAAGGTGATTTTAGGATTTAGGTGGTGAACGGAGAAAAATTGGTGTCGGTTTTTTTCTCTATTTATAAAATTATTCTGTTTCCAAAAGAAGACAAGCTAGTTTAGTAAGGATTTTGAAAATTATTTAAAAAAACTAAAATTAAAAAAAAAACGTGTCTAAACTGTTTTAATTTTTTAGTCTTCTACTGATCATAATTTTTTCTTATATTAACATTTTCTTTATTTCACTCCTATACTTTCTAAAAGTTAGCACACCCAAAAACTATTCTCTTATATTTTTTTAAACAAAAAAAAAAGTTTGTATTATTATGAAGTCTGACAAGTTGATACCCAGAAATTAACAATCATTTATCATCACATAAAAAATTTATTAAAAAAAAAGAAAAAAAAAAATATATATATATATATATATTGATGTTTTAGACAATATTTATTGAATATGCTGAAATGTATTTTACAATGAGTGTTTTGATCTTGGATTTTGTAAAAGTTATTTTAGTTCCTATGAAATTGAAAATAATTATTTTTATCTATATAACAGTCGTAAGTTACTTATATATTGAACGAAAGATTAAGTGTTAATTATAAATGTTATTTACAATGCAGGGTTAGTAATTAAGTAACGTCTTAAAAAAATTAACACGCAAAATAGGAAGTAAAATCGTATTTAATTTTATTAAATAAAACTTAGCATCGTTAACAAAGACAAAATGACGTTTGACGGTGTTAATATAACATTATTTTGATTATATGTTGTGCTTTTTTATTTAGTCCATATACTTAAATAATTATTTTTGGCTTTTATCACTATAGTTACCAAATTTTAACATTGGATAAAGCACGTTTTGTATCCCTATTAAATTTCTAAAATATTAAATATATATTTCTAAAAAAAATTGTATTATTCATGTTTGTCTAAAATTTTAACATATTTTATATCATTCTAAAATTTAAATACATTTTAAAATATTATATGTATATTTCTAAGAAATTTTGTAATTATTTTTGTTTGTCTAAAATTTTAACATTTTTTATGTCATTCTAAAATTTTATAAAAATATTGTATTATTTTTGTTTCTCTAAAATTTTAACAATTTTTTATATCATTCTAAAATTTAAATTTATTTTAAATATTATATGTATCTTTCTAAAAAATTTGTAATTATTTTTGTTTTTCTAAAATTTTAACATATTTTTTATGTCATTATAAAATTTAAATATCTTTTTAAGTCTATAATAGTAATAATGATAGATGAATAACTAATGTGAATGATAATCTTAAAATAACATTAATTATATATTTAATCAAAATTACTTTTAATATAAAGTTTTCATATTAAAATTATTATCCATATAAATTTTTCATTTATCATCCTTACTACCAAGACTTAAAAAATATTTAAATTTTAGATATCAAAAGATATTATAATGTTTATTATATGTTTATTTTAAGATGTCAGTTAACTTTTCCTAGAGATAAAATACATTTTAGTCCTTTAATATTTTAGTCTACACGATTCCTTATATGTTAGCAGTCATCAAAGCCGTTTTTTATTCTTAAATTGTAATTTTGTATTGGAAGGTTCAAAATAAATATTTTTTTTTTATTTTGTAAAAGAACGTGAGCTAAACACAACTTTGATTAAAATTTATAGAATGTTAATCCTTTTCTATTATACTGAAATCCTATGATGATAAGATTTTGGTATGGTGTAAGTTAAATAACTGCAGTCGAATGATGCCGACATAAATATTTTATAATAAAATCATGTCAAATTGGCATAATTTATGCATAATAAAGAAAAATTTATTTAATTTTAATATTATAATGCAAAATTACATAACTTAAAATAAAAAACTTATCCTTATTTTATAATCTTCTCTTTTTCCTCGTTAGCATTTTCTTTTTCTCTTTTAAAGCCTATTGGATTACTTAACATTAACCTTTTCGACATTGCAGAGTTTGGACTAATTATTTTAATAAGACCAAGTAGTTTGGGATTAGCATTTATATGAGAGGTCGTTTTTCTTTCATACAGTAACCCTATTGATGGATTAATTCACCTAATTTATGCATGCCACCTAGCAGTTCATATATCAACTACAACATCTTTTACATTTGTTTCCCCTCTTCTTTTATTAAATACATATATATACTTTATTTTCCTTCTCTTTTTCTATTATATATATATATAT
>Ga0099825_1007325_pt1 | contig 13475 bp, 10 predicted proteins | sample SiratroredBW_FD_76838 | JGI IMG/M metagenome (GOLD analysis project Ga0099825, IMG submission 76838) | Root nodule microbial communities of legume samples collected from California, USA - Siratro red BW | ecosystem: Host-associated > Plants > Roots > Nodule | place: USA: California | collected... | reverse complement strand
TATACACACACACACACACACACACACACACACACACACACACACACACACACACACACATATATATATATATATATATATATATATATATATATAATCATATTAGATGTTGATATCCTTAACGTTCGAAATTAAGATAGTTTTAATGAAAATTTAAAATAATTTAAATGACACTCCCTAATTTCTCAGGTTGTTGGTTTAATGGAGATGTTAAAAAGGAAAAGGGGAGGTTAAGGGTTGGTCCCCAATATATCAAAATCAGAAACTTTGTGGTCTCTTACCCCCATCAAAAGAGTCACTCTCAAGTCCAGCAAGAGGAATAAGGAAGATTTTGATTGAGGAATATCATAACTATATCAAGTAATCAATTGTCATCCATAGATATAGGTATGTGACTCTTCTACTAGATTCTGACTCTCAATAATTTTATCCTTCAAAAAATTTATTCTAACAGTGGGAAGGTAGAGTTAGTACTATGTAGTCATACACTATACAAAAACAAAAAACAAAAAAAAAATCATAATCAACTTGAAGATCTGATTTGGAAGACTTGTCATGTTCGTGCTTGATCTATGTATCAAAATGTAAGAAGCGAAATATATCATTACTGTTGGTGAAAGATTGAAATTACTCGCTATGTTTCATAATGTTATTTTGTGGAAGGAGTTGTTACTGTAACTATTGTATGCATTCTGCTATTGTATCAATGTTTTTTGTGTTGTAGAGCTAGGATTCTTTATTATCACGTGTTCGATGTGTTTGGATCCTATGGGTGACCAAAAGTCATTTGTGTTTTACATGGCTTTTGATCTAGTTTTCCTCTTATAATAGGAAGAGGATTGGATTTTCATTTTCTTATTGTAATGGATTTGAAACATCTTTAAAGTACTCCTATTTATTTTATTAATCTTGGCAAATAAAAGATTAATTTTCTAATATTTTTTTTTAAAGTAAGAAGGATAAAACTTAGTGAATTCCTAACCTTCTAAACTTATTTGTCTCTTTTGCTTTTAATGTTCTATATAAATTTAACCTAAATAATAAAAACTCGCAATTATATTGTTATTTACATTATTCATACACTACATCAATATTTTTCTTATTACATTCACTAAAAAAGAAAACTTCAATTATCTACGAAAAATATATACGGGTAAAAATCCGTATGTAAAATTTGTATTACATATGGAATTTTATTTACAGATTTGTATCCGTATGTAAAATTAGAATTACATACGAAATTATATATGAATTCAAATCCCTATAAAAATCAACCTTACATATGGATTTTTGCATACAGATTTGCATCTAGGATATTACATAGGAATTTAATCCATATGTAATATAATCCATATGAAAAATAAAGATTACATACGAAATTACATCCAGATTTGTATCCAGGCTATTACATACATATTATAAAATAAACTAACGAACAATAAGAGCGGTTTAAAATATTTGAGAAAAACTATGGGATTGAACTTTATCTATCTCACTCATTCATATTTTGGTAAATCATGACATACAACGTTTATAACTATTCAAAATTGATGCACAAAAAAATGTCAAACATATTGATTCCTCAAACATGAGATTTATAAGGAAATTTCCTAAATACAGATTCCTTAGCTATTTAGCAAATTACCCAACATTAAGAAAAGATGTTACGAGCATTCAATATCTTGAAACCTATTCCTAGAATCCCAAAATATTGCATATTCTCCTCTAGGTCAGAAACTTAAAATTATTTTCTAGTCAAATTAAAGAATCAAGATCAAGAATCAATTGATCAGATAAAATCTAGCATTAAGCATGAGAGGAAAACACCAAATCTGAATAAAAACTAGATATTATATGTAAAGATCCCAAATTACAAATGAGTTTGAAAATATTACATTCAATCCCAAAGATGAAGAATTAGCTACCTATGGTAGCCATTACAAACTAAGAAAAGGAAGATTGCCAGAGAAGAAGAGAATTTGTGCTTTGCTTTCGTCCCTGTCATCTGCCTTCATTCCTTCCCTTTTTTTCTCCCTCCAGAAAACCTAAAATTGCGCTTTTAAACTCGTTTTCGAACCTAGGGTAAGTGACTTCTCGCCCAAGCGAGACCACCTCGCTCAAGCGAGGCCTTAAGTAAAATTTTGAATGCTCTTTGGACCATTCTCGCCTGGGTGAGCTGTTCCTCGCCTGGACGAGCTCCTTGACGTCTTGGCGAGCCAGCCTCTGCACCTTCTTTACGTTCTGGATCATTCTCGCCCAGGCGAGCCATTCTCGCTTGGGCGAGTCTTAACTTTCAGCATTTTAGTTCTTTTCTTCGTGCATCTTCCAATCTTTCATTTTCTTCATTCTTTATTCCTGAAATTTACACAAGAATTGTGATCAAATGATTTCCTTTAACTCAGGACTTGGAACCTATATTTGAATCCAAAAACTCTCAAATTAGGGGTAATTACTATCTTAAAAAACAATTAAAACCAAAAGTACCCAAGTTTTCTCATGTATAAAACACTTAAAATTAGCACTTATCAACTCCCTCGAACCTACAATCTTGCTTGTCCTCAAGCAAAGTAATTCGATCCAAAAAAAAAGATTTTTCCTAAAGCAAAAGTAGTGGTTGCTCACAAATCAGACTCGTAGTTCAATCGCCATAACAACTTTCATATTCAAAACAAGAATTAAACATAGGAAAGTGCAGTGATTCCAAGTTCAATTAAAGCAGGAAAAAGACACAATCAATCTACAAGAAAAACAACTCAAACAAAGATATAATAATCTAATTGAGGAACTTCTCTCTTAATATCTCACCAGATAATGTTTCTCTCAACTTCCACTAACTCTGAGCAAATCAAGGTTGCCTTTCTTTTTTAGTCAAATCACAAACACACAATCAACATGGATCTTAAGGTCTTCTAAAGGTTGTAATGAGGTTGGGATATCAAGAACATTGGTTTTTCAGATAACAAAATACACACTTTAGATAAGGAGAACATATTTACAATTGAGACAAAATTTCCTTTGGAAAGAATTAATTTACCAATTCTTGACTTCTTCATTTCACAAAGTGGAAGGAAGGAGGTAAAATTTTAATAGTAATCCTTTATGTTGATGGTTTAATATATACTAGAAATGATAAAAGTATGTGTGATGACTTGGATTCAATGATGTTGGAGTTTGACATGTCTGATTTGGGAAAAATAAGGTACTTTCTTGAAGTTATTCAAATGGAATTTTTATGTGTTAGAGAAATTGTGCACGTGAAATTTTAGAAGGTTTGGAATGGATAAAAGCAATTCAATGCAGAATCCCCAATTCCCAAGACAAAGTTCACAAAAGATAGAGTTGGAACCAAAGTTGATTAAATTTAGTTTAAACAGGTGGTTGGTAGTCTGATGTACTTGACTGCAACTAGACCTGATTTGATGTATGGAGTGAGTCTTATCAGTAGATTCATATCATATCCAACTGAATCTTATTGGCTTGCAGCAAAAAGACTCCTAAGATATGCAAAAGGTACAACCAAGCTTGGAATTCTCTACAAAAAAGGTGAGTGCTCTGATTTGGTAGCTTACATGGATAGTGATTTTAATGGTGATCTGAATGATCGAACGAGTATTTTGGGCTTTGTTTTCTTACTTAGTTCTGGAGTTATTTCATGGTCTTCTAAGAAACAATCTGTTGTGACATTGTCTACTACTGAGATTGAGTATATAGCAGCTAGATATAGTGTTTGTCAATATATTTGGTTGAGAAGGATGTTGAAGCAACTTTGTCACATTGATATAAGGTTCCACTTTCTCATAGACCTAACAAAAGATAAAGTTGTGGAGTTGAGTTACTGTAATTCTCAAGATCAGGTTGCAGACATAATAATAAAGTATCTCAAGTTAGAACAATTTTTGAGGTTACTACGCATGCTAGAAATAGTTGATGTTTCAGTAGTAAACTAGATGATATTAGCTTCTAGTTTAAGGAAGGGAATATTATAATTACTTAATTTATTTTTCTAAATTTAATTTACTATTTATGGTTTCTTATTTATTAAGAATATTTAGATGCAGGTTAGCTTATTTTTACTAGGTTATAAACGTGAGTTAGTTTCTTTTCCAGCTTTTGAAAACGTCAACTAAGCCAATAGGAATTACAGAAAGTGCATCTCTATATGTTATGTGTGCATCTCTGTTTTTCAATTCACTAAACTTCTCTCTCAATTTCCTACAATTATTTTGCTTAGCAGTTGTTTTCCTTTAACAAGCAAACTTGAAGAAAATAATTGACAAAAAACAATGAATGGTCTGCCTCCATTTTTGTTACCATCATGCAGACGCATCCCAATATCAATTCAGAGCATGTCATGTTTTTCCAAAGGTAGTGATAATTATGGGAATAGTTGTATTATGGATGAAAGAACTGAAAACTGGGAAGTATTAAAACATGTATGATTCTAATATTAGTATAAGAACATTTAACTAAAGGTTGTATTTTAAAATGAAGATTTGGAATTATTGATCTAAGATACGTCATTGTCTAACATGGGTTATGGAGTACGAATGTTTTGAAGATTAGTTGCATAGTTATCTGGCCTATAAAAGAATAACGGTTATTCTACCGGATATATAATTGTCAATTTTTTTAAAAAAATATTAGGATGTAATTTGTTGGACTATTCAAAATATATATTTTTTTATATGAAACACTTTCATTTAATATAATACACTAATCATACCTACATATTATACTATATATATATATATATAATATACAATTCATTCAAATTATAAGTTTTAAAAATTATTAAAATACAAAGTACATATATATACATCTCAAACAATTAAAAATGTTCTTTTAAGTATTATTTCACCTCTTACTATCAACTACATCTTAGTAATATTTGTAGGATTAGAAGGATGATTTGATTATTTTAAATAACCAAACAACATTTCATATATATAACATTGATTCCATGTCAAATATATAACATTGATACATGTCAAATTGAAAGTAAAAATATTTGCATGAGTTACATACTTATAAAAACACTCACACTTTGTATGGTCGAGTTTAGATAATTTATATTACATGCTAGAAAAATAATATGATATTAAAGACGGTAAAGATACATCTTTATGTAATTGTGTAACTGTTAAATACTCACTTTTAATTTTTAATTTATTTCATATTTATGTTTTCTCAGGATGGTTATCTTAAATTTATTTCAATATAACATGGTGAGATAAAGTCTACTTGTCTACCAAACAACATTATTAATGTTGTTATAACATCTCAAGCTAAGCTTGAAAATATTGGTGGAAGATTCTATAAAAAAAAGTAAAATATCTTTAACTGATCAGTCATGCAAGTTAAGCAATAATAGGAAAATCTAAATATACATCCATGACTTGCTCAATATACTTATTTGAACCATAGATTTTGCATTTAAAGAAAAAAATATGATGAATAATCTCATCAGCTAACTTGCTAGGTTCATCTACCTTTGCTCTATTACTCTTTTTATTTTCTTTTTCTTTTTGTTAAGTTTAAAGGTTTTTTTTTTTAAGTTGTTCACTCCAAAATTGTTTTCTCTAATCATCTTTTTTTCGTTGGGTTTAAAATTCTATCATCTAAAATGACATTTTTATCAATTCATTATTTTGCTTTTCTTCACTTTTTTTATTTTCTATTTTTCTCAATTACCCATACTTTTATATGACTATATTCAATTCATTTTTATCTAACCTCCATAACCATTTAGCTAGAAGAGCATCATTAAATTTCTTTTTCTACAAGTGATGAGTCATTATTTTCTCCTATTTACTTGTCTTACCTAATTTAATTAGTGATTTGTGCTTAACTACCTATCATTTCCTCAGTTTCACTGTTTAACCTTCATTTACCATAAATTTGTAATTTTAATTAATTCGAATTTCCTGACTTAATTTTATTATTGTTTTCAGGGCGACTTTGTTATTTCATTGAGCTCGGAATTAATTTCTGGAATTAAAGAGATTTGCCACGTCTTTTGCCACATCACCACTGCCTCCACGTCATATTTTTCCTTTTCTTTTATTTCTTTTTAAAGTTGGGCCGGACTTGTAAGGGGCTTAGGCCCATTACGGTTGAAAAAGGTTGCCCTAGCTTATGTAAGGGAGAGAGATGCGAGATTTGTAAAGGGTGGCAGCTAGAACCAAGACGACATTTTTATTTTTATGTTTTTAGAACCTTCTTTGTTTTCGTTTTTGGTGCCTTGAATACAGTTCACGTTTTTTTCATTATTCCATTCTCGTTTCTTCTTCATCTTGTTTATTTGCTTTTATGGAAGGCTAATTCGTTTGGGTTATCCTCTTGGTTGAGATTACGGAAAATGTTTGAGGTTTTGTGCTTAATAATCTCGCCTCTTAACTCTCGTCTATTTCATTTTTTGTCCACTGTTTTCACTGGACCGTTCATGCTTAATGATGGGAAATATGATCTGTTGGGTTGGGATGAATGGTTTGTCTGAACGGTTGCTTGCATAATTAAACTCACTCTAATTTTTACTTAGTCAATTATTTAGGGTTGAAATGAGGGTTGAGCGTCAATATGAATTTTTGCAACCAATGATAACTGGACTGCAATTGAAATCAAGGGAATAATCTATTTTTAATCACTGGTTTACGTTTCGTAATTAAATACTATTTTGTTGAAATATGTCTAACCCCCCCCCTCCCCCTCCCTTTTTTAGTGTGTTTTCATCATTTGAAGAGAATTAGGTCCTTGGGAGACGACCTAGAGTCACTTCCTAGTACAACACTTTACTGAGATTATTTGATTGGATCCGGCTTCGATCAACATGTTTGACACCCAACCATCAATAGAGGCACAAAATTTGTCCCACGCAACCCATGCAACTATTTTACCTTCGAAACCCCAGCCCTAGAGAAATTTAGCCTGTATTCTTCTAATAGTTTCGCACACACCTACAGGCGTTGTTTAGAAAGACATATAGAATAGAGGTATAGCAGTAAAGACTGCCTCGACGAGACACAACCTACCAACAATAGAGATTAACTTTCCCTTCCAAGTCAACAATCTTGTTTTAATCTTATCAATAACGGGCTTCCAAAATGCCAACTAGGGCTTCGTGAAGAATATCATCATCATAACCCTTGCCAATGGCTTCAATTTCATCTAAGATTTGTTGTCTTTTGAACTTCTCCCTAACGAACACTTCTCCCCTCCACGACTTAATCTCCTTTTTCAAATCTTTAAGCTTATTCTTCAACCTCTACAGACTCTTGCTACGATGATCGTCCATATTCTAATCCATCCACACATTCTTAACCATCTCCTTGAAATCGTGTTCTTTATGCCACACATCAAACATTCTAAAAGGTTTAGAACCGCAATCAACTACTCTGTTCTTAACCACCAGTGACCAATGGTCAGATACTTCCCTACTAAGAATATATTGCGTCGACCCTGGCCATGTCATCATCCAATCATTTGTCACCAAAACTCTAATATTAATACTGATTGAACTCATTTAGGTTGGGTACCTCTCTCATTAATGCTCCTAGGCATCTCACTATCTCTCGCTTCTAGCTCAACCAGTTTCTCTAAGACTCCACTCTCATCCCCCGAACACTGTACCCCCATTCTCTTAACTAACTCCCACATCTCAAGCTCCTCACCCTCATTCACTGGAAACCTAAACCTCCTAATACAATTAGAAATATTACTGTCAGAAATAGTGTTCGAAAGAAGGGTATTGACTGACCTTTTGTAGCGAGGATATATATTCCAGAGATAGTGGAGTCAGTCGCTTCTGCTTCCTATGACCTCTCTGTTTGCTCGATTCTCCATTCCAAAGGGGATGTCTATTTTCCAACTCCTCTAGCGCAATGCTCACTTTATGAATAAGCTCAAACCCCCCAGTAGAAGCTTTAATTTGTTTACCTCTCGCTGCCTCACTATCGTGTCCATACGCCTTCACCAATGCAGAGTCGACCTCTGTACCCGGATCGTGTGCAGTGTTGCCTCTCTCTAAAGCTACTTGTAAGCAATCCACGTCAACTTCCCCTATTACGCATGGAACAGGGTCTACGTTACTCGTCCACAGGTCGTTCATTTAGGACGGTGTGTGAGCATCCAACACTTTTCCCCCTTCGGGCCCAGTTGGGCTGCACTCGACTAAAGCGAGGAATTCTTCCTCCACCCTAATACCTTCTTCCTGCACCTTTATAGTTTAGTGAAAAATACAAACATGTCCTTAAATGATAAATAGTAAAAGGCTAAAATACCTTCTACCCCTATTAACCTCGTTAACCACTCTTATCCAATTCATTCTCCCTTTGCTTGCATCCGATTCATTGTTTTATTGTAGCATCCGGTTCAGTCATTGTATTTGTTTTTCACCTTCACCGTCAACAAAAGTGATCTGTGCGTGTGGCTGAGAGTCTGCAATATTCGCATCGTAGATCTGAGAGGAGAAGCTGCGTATTTGCTTCAATCTAAATTAAAGCTTTAAACAAGTGAAAAGTAAAAAAAAAATTATGTTTATTAGCAATTTGTAAGTGGTATTGATGATTAGGGTAGTTAATTTGATGATTCGGTTGCCATCAACGGTGAATTTGCATCGGAGAAGATGAATTTCATATGAACCGGATATCCTGCATCTGGTTTACATTTTGGAAAAAAATCAAAATGTAAACCGGATGGGGGGCCATCCAATTCACATTTGTGAATCAGATGACCCCCATCCGGTTTACAATTTTCTTTCCAAAATGTAAACCGGATGGAGTGTCATCCAGTTCGCATTTTCATTTGGAAATGTGAATCGGATGGCCCCCATCCGGTTTACAAATTTTTTCAAAATGTAAACCGGATGGAGGGCATCCGGTTCAGTAATTTTTTAAAAAAAAAATAGAAGGTAATTTTACTCATTTTTACAGGAACAATTTTGACATTTTAAAAACTTATGGAGGTGCAGGACGAGGGTATTGGGTTGTAGAAAGAAAGCCTCCTTTGCAACACTATAGTTCTCCTTGGGCCTTAAGCCCACTCCCACCTCGCCCTGAAGATATGTTCTGCTCCACTTCACAACCCAAAACCCAACACAAGTCACAACTGAACAAAAGTTTTGGTACCGTTACTTCATGTTTACCTTGTATTTCTTGTTGCCCACTTACACTAAAATAGTAGTCATCACTTTTGCTTTCGGATTTTGCCACAGTTGATTCTATATAAGCCTCCTCTGCACAACCAACATGCAAGTGTTGAACTACGTCAACGGACATATTTCCCATATTTGTGCAACGTTCTGCGTAAGTTTCTGACACATACGGATTGCACTGGCCATATTCCCGCTTTAACAAACCACCACTGCAAACTTCATCCATACCGTTCTGGCCAGCGTCTACGGAGAGTTCTTCTACACCACCGCCCTGAAGATGGGGAGTTTTTCTGCACTCAACCAGTGGTACTGATACCCCCTTCCAACTTCTATTCTCGTCATTGGAATATAAGCTCTCAGCCACTCTAGACTCCATTGACGAGCCAGACTCTGAAGCAGATACCTCGGTTACCCATCGTCTAGACATTTCATGATCCACCTCCAAAAACTCTTCCTGCAGCGTGATGCAGTAAACCGTGCCATTAATCTGCAAGTGCTTTGTCATTTTCACCTTACACGAAACAGGAATTATCACCTTCAGTCTTGCAAACTCAAGACGTTCCCACTGGGCAGTTGCTTCGTCCACATCTAAGAGGGTACCCACATTGTCAGCAACCTGTTTAAAACAATCCATATTCCATAGGTGCAACGGTAGTCCTCTACATCTCATCCACACTACCTTATTCCCCATCATAATATTCTTGTTCCATGGTTTAAGCACCTCAAAGAACTCCGTTAAAGCTTTCCCGTTAGCACTAATGCAATCTTTCATGAGAATACCGTCTTGTCCAGTAAGCAAGACATCCTTTTCACCAAGATATCTAGCTCTAATGGAACCCATGCCTGCACGTAGCATGTCCTCACGCAACACCTCCATAGTTCTGAACTCCACCATAGTTCCAATCCAGCTCTCTATAAGCCACTTTGGTTTTACAGTTTCTGCATTAAAGCTCTGGCCTTCCCAAACAGTACCCTTGCTACCCACGTTGCTCTCCCTTCCAGCCTTACTCTCTGCATAAACATGGTTTTCCCTACTTCCCTTGATCTTCCACACTTTCACCATTTTCCTCTGCCTAGGTTGTTGCATACTATCTAATGTTTTTTTTACATCAACCTCCTTCCTTGTCTCTTCAAAACCTCTCCTGTATCTCGGTAATTTCACGTGCATATTCAGAGACCCAATTCTAATAGAATCCAATTCTTTCTCCAGCTTCCTAGCATTCTTCACATCATAAAATCTAACAAACCATACCTGGAACCTGTCGTGTTCATTTTTCTCGCTATGAATATTTCATGCAGTCCTCCCCACCTTTGGAAGATCTTCCAAAGTTCCCACTCGCCAAAATTAGTGGGAAAGTTAGAGAAAAAATAGGCTGTAACATTCCAAGGTTTAGCTTGGATATTCATGATAACAACCAGCTAGAGCCACGAACCAGAACAGACCAGAGAAGAGAAGAAGATGAAGAAACCAGAGAAGAGAAGATATCTTTTACAATTATGAATATTTTTAAATTTTTTATATTATATTTTATTTTATGTTTTCAATATCAGAAAATAATATAATTATATTATGTTTAAAAAGTAATTTATTAATTTAATAATAAACAATAAATGAAATATGTTGATTAAGATATATTAATATTAATATATTAAGGATTTTTAACTAACAAATTGGCATACTATTAATTATTGAAAATCTTACTCTCATAAGCACGTTCATTTATTATTATTAATAAGACTTGTCATACTATTATTATGTTTGATGTTGCCATAATTACTATGAATAATAATATATATTGATAAAATGTTAGATTTATTAATAATATTGTAAAATATGAGTTTAACAAACTAATTAAGTAAAAAATTGTTTTACATTGAGTATATATTTAGTAAATTGTGATAAAAGGAAAAAAAAATTGATGGTAATGATTTTTTATGTCATTGTTTGAATTGATTATAAAATACAAATTTCTTAATAACATACTCAAACAAAATAAAATTATTATAAAAAAATAACATTCAAATCAAATAAATTTAACTCTAACTCCTTAACTTGATTTAATCATCATATGTGTTTTAAATTTGAGACAATAAAAATAAATACAAATAATATTTTATTCATTATAAAAAAATTAACACTAGAAAATATGAGAAATATTATTTATTAAGCATGTATTGGCTTCGCTGACGTTATTGTCAAAGGATGGGTTGCATCAACCTGACTGACCCTAATCATCAATGAAGGGTTCGGTCGGCTTGGTCGAATTTAATGTGGGCTCCTTTGTGTCAGCTTGGCTGATGCTATAGTCCAATAATGAGTGGACTATGTTGTCCATTTAGTTAGAAATAAGCACAGACAATTTATGAACTTCAAAAACTGTTTATGAATATAAATGCTTGTTCTACCTTGCAACGATATGATAATGAGTACGTAAGTTCATAGGCCATTGTCATTATTTGTCTATAACTTGAAAGGGTGTGGTGATTTGTTGGTTGATAATTTCATAATGAACATGCAAAAGGATGGATTGACAGTGGATGTATGATATGCTTAATTCTTCAAGGAGATTGAAGCAATGATTTATGGATGGAGTTTTTGAATTTGTTTCAATGGCAGTGGGCCAACCTTTATACATAGAGATAGAAGGGATAAGGTGTCCCTATGTCAGATGTATTTGTCAGTAAATCCTTAAATATGTCAGGGCTCATCTGTTAGAGTATGGGTTTCAACCTTACTACCATGTATGGATTTATCATGGGGAAGATCGACCAACTAATGACAACTTAACTTGTGCATCCACCAGTTATGATAACATGAATAATGGTGGTCACTTTGGGTCTATTACCGAAATGGTCTACGAAGCTGACATAACAACTCCGAAAATGTCCAAAGTCAAGAGATGCATGAAGGAGAGTCCCCTAACGTAAAGGTCCATTAGGCTTTTGATGTCTAGAACCAACTGACATACCATGAAAAATGTTTAGATCATTTCATACAACTATTGCGTGATATTTCTCCTAGACAATATTCCATCCAGAAGAACTTCTATGAGGTGGAAAAAGTTGTCTCAAGTCTCGGATTGAAGTCTGTGAAGATTGAATTTTGTCACGGCAGTTGCATGTTATATTATAAAGACAAGAGCAAACTAACTGATTGCAAAGTATGTGGTCTTCCAAAATATTTGCCTCCCAAGGGTCAAAACAAAAGATATCAAGAAGTGTCAGTTAAAAGAATGTTCTATTTGCTAATCATTCCAAGATTACAGAGACTATATGCTTCAACGAATTCAGCTAGTCAAACAAGATGGCATTATGAAAACAAAAAGGATGATGGTTTATTACGAGTAGGAGTGTTTTCTCGTGCTTTTGTTAAAATAATTTGATTAAATCTCCAAATGACTACACACGTCATACCGAATTTCATTTGAAAAATTTTCATGCTATCGTTTAGATATTCAAATGACCGCACATGTCAAGCAATATTTGATATAAAATTCTCTCTTTAAAAAATACATGAAAATATTTGATTCCTAGGAGTATTAAGCATGGTTGTTCATACCTCCTTGTACACCTGTCAAGGAATCATAAGTTTCCAAATTTTTTATATCAAATTTTCAAAAATTAAAAAATATCAAATTTTTAAAATTAAAAAATATCGAATTTTCAAAAAATAAAATCATAAAATTTTCAAAAATTGAAAATACCAAACACCCCAAACAAAAATTTTTAATTAGAATTACGTGATTCCTATTTTTTCATTGTGAATGGAAATACGTAGGAGCAAGGTTAATCCTTAAAAAAAATACTCTCTTTGTTTTTATTTGCATTTTTTATTCTCTTTTGGGGAAAATAAACATTTTCAAAAATGACACTCATTTTGCTCATTTAATTAAAGGTACCGTCTAAAGGAGAGTGTTGTAGGGTGTTAATACCTTTCCCACACGTAACTGACTCTTGAATTCAAATCCATTTCCTTTCCCGATTTTTCCATAATTTTTTGTAGTAAACTATGGTAGCGACTCCCTTCTCTATTATTTTCGAACTTTAATAAACTATGGTGGTGACTCCCTTCTCTATTATTTTCAAACTTTAATTATTTTTCTTTGGATTGTCGTCCCCGTCATTATTTCGGTTGCGACAATAACGATACAAATTCTTCATTTGGACCCTCACACAGTGGACACATGAATGACGTTATCTTCCTTTGTCCTATATTTCTTTTATCAATAATATTATTCCTTTGTATTATATATATATATATATATATATATATATATATATATATATATATATATATATATATATATATATATATATATATATATAT
>Ga0099825_1007324_pt1 | contig 13476 bp, 6 predicted proteins | sample SiratroredBW_FD_76838 | JGI IMG/M metagenome (GOLD analysis project Ga0099825, IMG submission 76838) | Root nodule microbial communities of legume samples collected from California, USA - Siratro red BW | ecosystem: Host-associated > Plants > Roots > Nodule | place: USA: California | collected... | reverse complement strand
CATAACAAGTGATACTATAGGTCCATCAAATTTCACTATGATAAACTCTCATATCATATTAAGAAGTTGACAACCTAATTCAATATTGTAAAATCGACTTATAAGATTATATTTGCAACTACTTATATACTAATTTGTTTATTTCTAATCAATGTGAAATTTTTAACATAACTATTTTTTTCGGTTTTTAAATTCATGATCTACTAGAAATCTAAGATAAGTAATGATAGTTTGGTCTTGGCTGATATTATTAAAATATAGAAATTCATGTATAATTTAAGAATTAGAAATTTGAATAATTTGGAAATTCAATCGTTTGGAATTATTTTGATAATGTTGTTTTGGACCTTATAGTCTGGAAATGTTGTTTTGGATAATTTCTTTTAGTTTTGAAATTGTTTATTTTAAATTGAGTAAATGTTATGATTTTGTTTTGGTTGAAAGCAAACTTTAGGTGATCAGGTATCACTCAAGTGAACATCACTTAACAGATAACATGAAATTTCTTATTTCAAATATTTTATTGAAGACTTCGATGTTGTGTAATTATATAATATTGTTGAATTTCAAGAAGATTTATAGGTTTAATTAAGTGTTAAGTACTTGGTTAATTTGTAATTAAGTCCTTGTTAATTTGTAATTTCAAACAAGTCTTTATTAAAAAAATTGCATTCTATTGAATATCCTAAATTTATATATTTTTAACTGAGTTCCTATCAGTTTGATTTTGTTGTCAATAGAAGTAAAATGATTGTTACTTTGCATTTTCATAATAAAAAATGACCTAATTAAGTTTCAAGTCTTTCATAAGTTTTAGTATTTTCAATTGAGTTTTGTTAAAATATTTCATTCTATTGAATATTCAAAAATTTTATATTTTCAATTAAATTCATGTTGATAATTTGGGATGATGTGCTTATTTGATTTTACTGTCTGAAGTAAAATATTACGAACTTGGATAATAAAAAAAAAAAGTGAAGATTTGAAATCCTAATTATCTTTGTAAAAAAAAAAAAATTTATAAATTAATTCTAAACAAAAAATAAATCAACAATGTGGAAACATCAAACAATATTTGTTTGATAAAGATAATTATAGTTTCATAACTTCATCTTCCTTATTGTTCAAATTCAAAATGTTCCATTCAAAACTGTAAAAATAATAATCACATTACCTTAGTTAACAATAAGGGCTCAAATTAAAAAAATATAAATATTTATAAACTTAATAAATAAAATTTAACATAAATTTTAATTGAGACCTTTAAATTTATGAGAGACTTAAAAGTTAATTAAATCATTTATTTTTTCTTATATTTTTTCATTGTCCACACATACAACATATAAAGAATTGTCAACAAAAAAACACATAAGGAATGACAATGACAATATAACATAGTATCAAATAAAATTAGACAAAGAAAATATTATTAAAAATTATAAAAACTTTAGATATTTAATAAAATGAAAATCTTTAATAGTGATTAGAAATATTTAAATTTATAAGAAACTTAAAATTTAATTAAGCCTAAATAAAATTTGTCCATAAAAGACAATTAAAGTTTGAGGATGGAATGAAATAATAGTAAAATTTATTTATAAATATTTATAGTTTCACAATTATAAATATAGTTTCAGAATTTCATTTTTTTTCATTGATCAAGTTCATAATATTCTGCTTAAGACTCTAAAATTAAACAGCATAATATTCTGCTTAAGAGTCTAAAAATAAACACTCACTTTATCCTAATTGACTATAAGGACTCAAATTAAAAAGTATAAATATTTATAAAATTAATATTATTATTTTTAAGAGATTCTTAATTAAAAATATTTAAATTTATAAAGACTTAATTTTTTTTTTAATTTTCTACAAAGATACATCTAAGGAATGACAATATAACATAACATCACCCTAATTAACAATAAAATTTGACAAAAAAAAAATCTGTTAAAAATTGTAAAAGAAATTTAGATATTTAATAAAATGAAAATTTTGATTAGAAATATTCAAATTTATAAGAAATTAAAATTTAAGTAAACCTAAATCAAACTTGCCATGAAGGGATAATTAAAGTTTGAGAATGGAATGGAATAACTGTAAAGTTTATGTTTTGTAAACGCAAAAATAATAGATTATTTTATACATAATTCATATGTATTGCAGGTGAATAACATTTTTGCATCAATATTTGATTGCAATTCACTTTATCGTCGCATGTAATGACTGAAATGATAAAAAAAAAAAAGATCAATTACATTGATAGTATATGAAAATTCGATTTTTAAATAATCTAATTCAAACAAATAAAAGTGCTTGGTAAAATAAGCTATTAAGTTTGCTTTCATTTTGTAGAAAAAATGTTTTATGTAATTATAATTTTGGGCTTTTAATTAATTCTATCTCCTGTATTTAAAGAAAAAACAATTTTAATAAAATAATGTAACAATTACAATAAAGAGTACAATATTAAAGGGACATATATGAAATTTTTTATTTAAATCCGAGAGTAGAGATAAGGAAAGGTAATGAATTCTAAACTCACACAATTAAATAATTTAATTCAAACAAATTCACTCCTATGTAATAAATTAGAGTTCATTTTGAGAGTAATTTTTTTAGATGGTTTCATCCCTAAAATCTACTCGTTTTTTTTTTTATTTTAAAATATAGTTAGATTAATTACCATTACATATTTATTTTATGTTAAAACTATCCTTTTTGAAATGGTAAAACCCCACTATGGCAATGTGTGGACTTGTTATTAAAGTCTTACATAGCAATTATCCACGTGCAACAACGTTTACTAAAAGACAAATTGTTGAAAACAACACTTTACAAAAAGAATTGATTTGATGCCACGGAACAACGTATGGTGTAAGACAATGTTGTACAATAAATCCTTCTCAGAAAATAATACCATTTGATGCCATAACACGACGTGTGGTGAGTGCGTTGTCCAAGAACATCCTTGTTTTGCTCCCAAACATCTCTATGCATCAACTTAAGATTTTTACTAAGAAACTTGTGGCTTAAATCTTGCCACCTAGAGATGGATCCTGCTGGTAGCATCTGATTTAACTTGAAAATTCAAAGGCAAAAGATAATTTCAAAATATTAATCAGCATATATAATCAATAATAAGATCTTGATTCTCTAAGCTTCTTGACAAATATTAGTGAAACTGATTAGCAACAATATAATGATAAAGAAAAGTCAATATACATTCAAAGCAGTGTTTGCCTGCATGCATCTTTACAAAGAAATTCAGCAACCTTTTCTTTCAAAACAGTAGTAACATTCTCTTTCCAGCCTTTGTCATTGCCAAATACACTAGCCATGCAAGTTCCTCATTTCATAACTACAATGTCTATAAAGACTGAGAGCAAATTAGCATAATTTTAGTGATGATAAAAATGGTGTTTCTAGCCAACCAACATTCAGTCAGGATATGTACACAAATCCATTGGATCTTTCTCTTCCCAAAAGAAGTGCTTGTTGTTGTGTATAACTGTAATTGATTAGTACCACTCTTTAGTCAGCATCACCCCCTCAACTATTTTATAGCCTTGATGATCAATCCAACATTGTAGCATGCTCAAGCTTTATGCTTGTTGAGGATCCTAGTGCCACTCTTGGAAAGAAGAAGGTCTCTCATCTCTCTGTAACCCCTGAGCTCTTCAAGTGCATCTGCTGTCTTTCTTGGCATGAAGAAACCAGAAGCAGTGGCAACTCCTCCATCAAGTTCGGCCTTTGGGGAATGGGATGAATAGCAGCTTGGATCTTGGCGCAATGGAGGTGCTGTCCTCAGCATGTGCACAAGAACACCAACAGCAGCATCTTGTGATTTTTTTCCAATTGGCAGTGATGTTGAAGTGATCTCAGCAGCACTCTTCCCATCCATATTCTGACTGTTTATGCATAAAATGAACGAAAAGGTTGGGGACAATAACATAATCAGATGTTAAAACACAAATTGTAACTATTTAAAGAAGCATTAGAAGAGTTGATCAAAATCATATAGTAAAACAGCATTCCCCCCTAACTTCTAACAAAGGCTTAAGTAGAATTGGCATGGCTTTTTGCCCATACTAATAGAGAATACCCAAATGACCATAGCACTGCAAAATATAATCCAGCAAGTGATCATCCGTTCCCAAAATCCAAAATGATGGGTCAATAATAGCATAAAAAATGGAACTTTAGGACCATGTTAGTAGCAGGATTAATCACATCCACCTACATGTTCCTATAGCAAGCCAGCCCTCTATAAGTTGCCAAAGTAGAACCCATCATGATAAATTTTATTGCATAGCAAACACAGGCAAAGGTAGCAATGCACAGAAAAAGTTAATGCAACCATGAGACATCGACAAGCATTTAGCAAGTGTAAGTTTTTTTGGTAATGAGCAATCCTAAATTTTAGCAAAATCACGTAAAACTGCCTAGTATTTTTCTTAAAAAAAATTCAATCTATTGGATTAAAAATGATGACCATTAAAAGCCATGTTCTGGCAACCAGATCAAAGTCAAGAAATAACTATCCCAAAGACTGTGTCAATCTCTTTAAATAAGATGGTTTCATATTTAGCAATAACAACATAGAGAGGACAACCACCCAGTTCCCAAAATATACCAGGAGATCTCAATCTTATCCACAGGAGTACAAGCAATAACTTTCTTTTTTATTGAAGTGGATGGACAAACAAGCAGAAAAGGTATATCCATCCAGGAATGTAAAGAAACCTTTGTATGCAAAGAAAAGAGTTTTAATATATTCAAGAATTTTATTGTAATTATATATGATTCTAAACTTTGTCAGATTACATAAAACAGAGGAATCTACTAGATCAGCAATTAGAAACTTCAGGATATATAAGGTTGGCTTGGTGGTAAAAGTAGTTGGGAGGGAGGGATAGGTCATGGTTTCAAATCTCTCTACTAAATAAAAACTAAAGAGATTAGAAACTTCAGTTATTTTTTCTTCTGGATCCCACTATAGGAATTAAGCTCTTTATAACGACGAAGTCCTTTTGGTCTCTTAATTTTCCCTGATGCAAGGGATTGGAGTTTATAGACTAACATAGACCACTTGTTCAAATTAACATGGAGATACAAAAGAAATCTATGATGCCCCCATATATGAACTTCTCTATTAATTAATTAAATCTTAATATAAAAGCTATCAGAATCTCAGAAATAATGATTAGGAAACATTTCTACGAAATTCCACATAACAAATCCATTATACCAAATAATCTTTAGTCTTTTGCTTATTCATTAGCACTCCGTGGAATATCAATAGGCTCTTTGTCCATCAAATACATGTCTAGAACTTTGTCGGCATTTAAAAATATCAGTCCTGAAAATGTAGAACTTCTTTTACCATTCTGAACATGTCAGCAGATTAGACTAACTTCTAATGTGGCACAAATAACACATCCTTATAATCTTTTAACAACCAAGAATAGAATTATGGATTGATTAAGGGAGGCTTTTCGCTGAAATTATCATTGAGGAAGGTGCTAAGCTAAAAGTATAACACAGCTCATATTGTCCACTTATAAATGCCCACGACTTTACTTGAGTGACAAAGTCTATCAAAGTACCTGGATTGAACATCTGGTGCATCAACATCATCAACATCAAAAGGACACGAAAAGTCGCCATCATCCAAATCATCCTGAAATGATAATCTACTTGAGGTTCTTGAAAATCCAATGCGTGGTGAGCCACTTGAGGATAACAATCCTGAGAACCTCCCTGAATCATCCTTGCTATCTCTGACAAACTATGCAGCAAATACAAGGCTTATAAAACAGATAAAAGACATTTGAGTTTAACTACAGGAGTAGAAATGAAGGCACAAGGTTACCTTTTGACCAGTCCTTGAAGCTTCTAACTTCCTGAGTGACCTGATTCCAGATGGAGACTCTTGGGACGAACCATCATTCCTTCTGGGAGATAAAGGGGGCAGAGAATTTCGACTAGGATCCGAAAAATTAGGAGAAAGATTACTAGTGCTTTTGCCTATTACTGAATGAGGTATAGTTACAGGAGCAGTTCCTGAGCGTATGTGAGTTTGCATTGGATTGATAGGACACAAGTATGTAGGTGGTGATGGAGATGGTGAAGGTGAGAATGGAGGAGAAAGTTGATACTCATCATAACTAGTAGATCTTTGCCGAATCAGCATTCTATGGTTGGGTAATCTGGCACCATAATTATCAATAGGTGGGGATGGATAGTCATAAGGCTTGGAAGAACCGCGATACACCGGCGGGGAGCCGACATAGGGATGGTTCTGTACAAAAGGAGCTGCTCTATGGAAGCCACTAGTCCAGCTATGAGGACGATCAAGTGGTGCAGAAGATGGTGGTGCTATCCCTCTTAGTGGAAAGGAAGTGGCCCTAACACCCTTATCTGAGACAGGGAAAGACCTCAAAGGGTCAGTGTTGGGGCTTCCAACATAATCAGTAATAATTTTGGTTGGCAATGAAGCTGAACACTCAAGGTTGAACTCAGATAGTGCAGTTCTGAAGGTCACAGATATACAAAGGCGACCAGGTAGAGCCTCAATAGGAGTGAAGTTATATTCTTCCATCATTGCCCCTTCTGCTCTAGAGAAAGGATCACTAAATGAAGAGACCTTGTAAACAATATCAAAATTACAACTATGACTACATGTGCTTAACTGCCTAAATATCTTGTAAGCAGGGAGAAGCCTCATTTGAGAATAAAGAGCTCGGAAAAGTACTATTGACTTCTGGTATGTCTTCTTGTAAGAGCTAGTAATGTCACCTGTTTGAGGAGCCACTACACGGGGACAATCATACTGAACAACCCACCTCTCTATGACTGTCTCAACAGAAGAACCAGCCACATCATGAACTAGTATAATGTCAATTATCATTGGATCCATCAAATTCCTGTGCCAGAAGTTCAAGTTATCCAGAGCAGAAGGCCTATCACCTAATGCCAAGTTAAACCACTTGTCACTCCTCCTCACACGAGAACCTATGGACAAGTCACCACTTCTATCATGGGGGCGTAACAAAGGCACCCTTGAGTCCAAAATGATGTGCAAGCACTTCAAAAGAAATTGATAAACTATTTGTTCCAATTTGCCCAATTCAGGCTGCATGTTGGTATGCAAATCCATCCTACCCCAAGTAAACAATTTAATTCCAAATCAAAATACTCCCTCCACCCAAGAACATATCTTCACCACAAAAAGATTCTTTCCAAGAAAAATCCACTACTTGTCAAACACACTTCTCTCTCTCTTACAAATAGAAAATTCCACAAACACATGAGATAAAGAACAAGCATCACCTAGTGATCACCACCAGAGAAAACGAACCCCATCAGCATCAACCAAGCAAAGCCGGAATCATGGATCACTCTGATAATGCAAAAACAATAATCAGCAAGCATGTTCACACAGTAACATGCCAACGTCATCAACAAGCAAATTCCAACTACAATGCACATATACACAGCCCCATGAAATAAAACTCAATCAGATACACAGATCACACGGGGTTTTCAAGTAATCAACAGGAAAATAATACACCTTAATTTTCCAAAAACCAAAACACCATCAACATGGGGATCTAGGAATCAAGAACAGATTTTTATCATGTGGGTAGCAGCAGAAGAACTCCAGAGAGAGAAAAAGCGAAGCACTCACATATCAGGAGAAGAGGGGACGAAGAAGGGGGTGATGGGTATGGTTGCATTGGAAGAGAGACGCCATTGGAGAAGAAAAGGTTGCGTAGAAAAACACAGTGCCGTAGGGTTCTCTCTCTTCAACTCCTAATTATTAATTACTATTGGTATCATTAATTAGATTAGATCCATAATAATAATTAATAAGATAAATATATGTTGTGTACTTTACAATAAGAGATCATGTTTGAAATGGAATGAAAAAATGGTAGTAGTAGTAGTCCAAGGTGATGATGATTATTATTATTATTAGATAAATGTAGAAAATTGCAGGCACAAAGATAAGAAAGAGGTTTGTTTCTTAACCTCAGGTTTCCTATGTTCTCTGTCTCACTTGGCCAATTTTATGATCCAAAAACCAAACTCTATGATTGATTGCTGTCTTTCATTTTTATTTCCTTTTCCAAAAAATAGGACTGATTCTGGTTGGTGGACTGATGGTACATTCTCCACCTTGCAGAGCCATGTCACAACAAAAGTGGCTTTGATTTTTAATTTTTTTTTCTCATATGGTTTTGGGTAAAATTAAGATCTGCAAATTATATCTAATGTATAACAGTTTCTGCATAAAAGGCAGAACAGTGAATTTCATCTCCAAAAAATATGTGATTTTGCATTACTTATTAAATTTAAATAAATTAATGAATATTTTGAATATAATTTTTTTAATTATATATAAGGTTTCTCATTGATAAAATAAAGTCCTCATAAAAGGGAAAAATAAATTTTATAAATGGACAGTAAATAAAACCAATATAATCTAATCATTATAAAAAATTTAACTTTTCCTATAAAATTAGCTGATACTGAAAATCATTGCTTCAGTTACACGGTTTCACCTACATAGTCATTCTCAAAGAAGGGATATTGTCATCCCTAAAACATTTTCAAGCAAAATTATAATTAAAATTCTAAATTTAAAATCTGAATCTAGTAAAAAAATCTCTTAATTTTTTCTTTAGTTTGATACCTAAATTTTAGGAATGGAAAAATATTTCAATGTTAATATAATGTATACATTATTTCTTTTTAATTATAAAAAATTAAAATGTAAATAAAAATTATAAAATGGTGTAGAATTTATATAACTTTTGTATTTAAGCAAAAGGTAGAAGGATATCCTAAAAATAAATAATAAAACAAAATTTACTTAAAGTGAAATAAGATCTAATAATAAAAATCTCTTAAGATTATAATTACACTTTTTTTATCTATTATTATGTATAGGAGAATCAATTTTTTTTTTCTGAACCATAGCCAAATCTAAAATAAAAACTTGCATACATAAAAGACATGAACTAGACCTTTTGTTCAAATCCTCTTGTGGTATATAAATTATGACAGTTGAATAATCCCAAAGTTGATAAAATAATAAAAATATTAAATTATCAAGAAACAAACTTCCACGGAAAACGGTAAATAATGAAAGAAAAATGTATTCATCTTTGACAGATTCTCCCTTATCTATATTATAAACTAGTTTAGTAATCGAATCTTCAATAACAAAAATCAAGTAACTGAAAATTAATCCTTATTTTTTTAAAAAAATGATAATAGTTGATTAAATATAATAGCTAAAAAATTAATTATTATTATTATAAAGGATTAATCTAATTTAGTGATCAAATTTTCCGGCGCAGTCAATCATTAAAATTGGTCATGGGTTATTAATTTTAGTCTCTAATTAACTATTATATTGATCACAACAAATTTATTACTAATTTTGATAAAAAGAAAATTTACTACCTATGCATTCTAATAGTAAAAGAAAACTATAATTTAAATTTACCCATATCAATTTATATATGTGAAGAAAAGTTAAAGTTATTTTAACCGTTATATATAAATAAGTAATTATTATAATATGATAACAACAGATATTAAATTTAAAGAAAAAAAAGTTAATCAGATGAAACATTCTTTTAACTTTAAAGTTTAAGAATATGATTTAGTTTTTTTTTAAGATATATAATAATTTTAGATATTGATTAAAATTATATTTTACAAATGGATACCAGTAATATCAAAATCATAATAATAAATTGTGTTTATAATTATAAGTTAGGTTTAAATATAAAGAAGTTACGACAACACAAGTTATAACAATTTACTGTCCTACATATTTCTCAACGTTTTAAAATATTAAAATTAGTAATAATAATAATAATAATTCAATTTTATATTAAAATGATTAGTTGAATTCAAAATATAAAGAAACCAATAGTAGATAATTAAATATTAAAATATCAAAAATATTATAGCTTAATTACTTACAAAGAGTAGCTCATAAATAATTATGGTAATTTTTATCTTAAATCTTAAATCCTAATTATTATATCAAGTAACAGTTCAAGAATTTTTATTATGATTTCTCTTCGAACATTTTCTAAAATAGTAGATGTCGTAATTGTATGAAATTTCAATTTTACGTACTTATTTACATTTTTTTCTAATTATTTGATATTTATATAATTATAATTTTTTAAATAGATTTTGAAAAAATAAAAAAAATTACATTAAATTATTAATAATTTTTTATACTTTTATTTTCTTTAAAAATATTCAATTAATATTTAAGACAATATAAATATAGATAAACTCGTTATTTGATGAGAATAGAACTGAAACATAAATTTTGTACTAGAAAAAATAAAAATAAATATGAAATTTTACTTTAATAACTAAAGAAATAATAAACTTTGCATCACAGACTCTCATGTCTCGTTGTCATTTTACTAGTGTTCCTAAAAACAAGTTCTTATATTTTATATTATATGTGCATTCTTTTATTATTTGAAGACAAGGTAATTATTTTAAGATTTATAAGTAATGTTTTTAATTAGCAATAGATAATTGATTTTTATGATAGTCGTAATTGGATATTAGCATTTTGGTGCATGTAATAGAACCAAAAGGTGTTTTCAGATACATTTTCTAGATATGTTTAACAAATATTGCTAGCTACTCTAATATCTTTTAGTTATTTTTGTTGTTGCACCACGACTTGCAACAATATTCTTATATGTTATGCTTAAAATGCAATTTTAATTTTAGTGAAATCTGATTTAATAAAAATATTAAATTAAATTTAATAATAATATTTGAAGTGGTATCCAGAAAAACGAATATAGAGATGAAAATTAGTTTTAAGAGACTCTTTTAATTTATTTATTAATATCCAATACTAACTAGAAATTAACATTTTCAGGAGTTAAAAAAATTATTATGCTTATTTGAAAATAAAGGGAAAAAGAAAAGAGTGAAATAAAAACAATACATTATATAGAATGTTACAAAAGAAAAATATTATAAAAATAATATAATTGATGACAATTTATAATCTTAGTGGTTGTTGAATATGTGAAATTGTGGGTTGCAAGATCCATTGGAAGAAGAAACCCATAAATATTAAATACTAATTAATAAAGACTTACTTGGTATAGAAGAAGCAATAATGACATTTTGACTTTATCAATTGACTTTTTGACTTATGTTTCTCTCTCTTTCATTATATGTTGTTGTTTATTTGAGAGGACAACTGAAATAAATATAGCATAAAAAAATTAATGTGATATGTTTTATTATTGAATTTTTTATGATTAAATATTTTTTTAATTTATCTTTCATCTATTTTCATTCAACTTGTTAATTCTTTAACTGAAAAAGGTACTAAGAAAATTAATGACTCGCACCCTACTTGAGGGATGATCTGGGTGCTTATTACGTTAGTCCCTAATATTATCTCTTAATTAAAATCTACAGTAGTAAAATTATATAAATAATTTGTTAATTGTTGAATATCCATTATTATATATGTACAGCCATATTATATACGTACAGCCAGGCCAAGCATTGCACGGTCATGATTGAATGTTAGGCACGGTGATGATTGAATGTTAACGAGTATTGATTGACATGTATTCGGTCACACGCAGTCGTGTTAGCTCGTTAGTCAATTATTGAAAAGAGCATATTGGCAAAAGTTATTTTTGTTCGAAAATCTCGACCAATTATAATATTTTTATAGAGTCCTATAAATATAATATAAACGAGCTTAAGTTAAGATAAGTAAATTTAATTTCTTAAGCTGTTAGTCCGATATTTATATATTAACTTTGTCATCGGAGTATATTTTGCAGGTGTCTTTTCACTCTCTGCTAGGAACCAAGAACCACATTTGAGATTGAGATCTACATTCGAGACCGATGATTACGCCTAAGACCGAAGATTACTGCTGAGACCGAAGACCCTCCAGGCCTCTGTAAGAATAATTAACGCCAATCGTGGGGCCAGAAGGTGTAAGTTGAAAGTTCGAATGATATCAACCTATAATCAAGTTCACTATCAAAGACGAGAGAGCACAATGGCAAGCATAGAGCCAATGACTCTACTCTTGTAACTGCAACGCGAGATGGTCGAAGATGAAGTAAAAGAATGAGAAGGAGATGCGTGTCCTTAATAAAGAAAATGAAGATATGAAGAAGTTGTACGGAGAACGACCGACACCATCGAGGCAGAGAGCGGAAAAAACTAAAGTGATATCACACTCTGGCCGATCCCGTGCACTCACCAAGGAGGTTGAAACAGAGGAAGAAGAATCCCCCTCTAATTCAGAGAATACCTCCTGTATGGGAGGAGGATGACAACCATTCGTTGAAAGCATATTGAGCGTGGAGTTACTAGCCCATTGGAAGGGACTTAACATGGACCGGTGATGGCTCAATCGATCCTGACGAGCACATAGATGTTTATGTTACACAGATGAGCCTATACACCGTGGACGAGACCGTATTTTGCAGAGTGAGTGTTCCCAACCTCTTTAAAGGGAACTGCTCTAAGATGGTTCACCCGATCACCACTATACTCCATCGACTCCTTTAAGACCCTGGTTGGACGTTTCAGCATGCAGTTTGCCACCTGCAAGTCTCATCACTTGACATCGTTGGCAATTGTAAACGTTAGACAAGAGAAAGGAGAATCATTACAAGTGTTCATGGAGAGATTTGGGAAGTTGGCTTTGTAGATTCGAGACCTCAACCCAGAGGTGGCTCTACATCACATGGTTACCACCCTACATCCTGGACCGTTTGTTGATAGCCTTTACAAGAAACTCGCATCCGACCTCGACAAGTTGAGGAAGAGAGCAGCTAAGTTCATGCAACTTGAGGAGTTGAGAGAATTTTGAAACCAAGTCAGGACTGAGTTAGCCCCGAAGATGACCAAGGCGAGCGATAATAGACCCCACCCACATTGTTTATAAAGTCAAGAGAAATTAGGCCAGCCAAATTCCTACACTACTCACCTCCCTGAGTGTGAGTCGTGAGCAAGCCGACAACATGGCGGTCGAAACCAATAAGGTATGGTTTAGAGCCCAATTCTCGTCCAACTAAGAGAGACCCTTTCGTGTTCAGAGCCTAGCTAGAAAAGGAACATACCGCCTAGAGACCTCGCCTGGAAAACCAGTACCCAGGACGTGGAATGGCACACAGTTAAAGTTTTATTTCAATTAAAGTCCAAAGTAATACAATGACTACTTGTATCTTTTTCAAGTACCACCAGTTTATTAATGAAAAGACTTCACTGAAAATCTCTCTCGATTGTCCAAAATATATTGTCAAATGCTCAGTCACTCAACTAATCGCCCACGCGAAAAACAAAGATAAAGAAAATGGGGCAGTGTCACTCCATCATGACCTCCCATAACTTAGAAGAAAATTGGGCAGTATTACTCCATTGTGACCTCCT
>Ga0099825_1007321_pt1 | contig 13478 bp, 5 predicted proteins | sample SiratroredBW_FD_76838 | JGI IMG/M metagenome (GOLD analysis project Ga0099825, IMG submission 76838) | Root nodule microbial communities of legume samples collected from California, USA - Siratro red BW | ecosystem: Host-associated > Plants > Roots > Nodule | place: USA: California | collected... | reverse complement strand
TAAAGAAATAAAAAAACGTTAGATAAAAAACTCGAAAAAGGCAATCTAAGAAAAAGATAGGACGATTAAAAAAAAAAAAAAAAAAAAAAAAAAAAAAAAAAAAAAAAAAAAAAAAAAAAAAATAAAATAGAAGAGAAAAAGAAAGGGGGGGGGGGGGGGGGGGGGGGGGCTAATATCTTACTATCTTAAGAATCATATACTAAGAAACTTCTTAGAAAGTTTCACTATTATGACTTTAAACCAGTAAGCACCCCTTCTAATGGTAACTCTAAATTAAGAAAAATAAAGAAAAAATCTATTTCTTAACCTTAGTATGGCCATATAATTGGGACCTTATTGCATTTAATATGAAATTTTCTAGACCAAACATCGCTTATGCAATAAGTAGATTGATTAGGCATATTTAGTGTCCTAATCAAAATAATTGGGATGCACTTTAAGACTTATGAAATACTTAAGAGGCACAATGGATTATGCCATTGAATATAGTGTATTTCTCGTTGTACTAGAAGGGTATAGTGATGCTAATTGGATCACTTATTCAAAGGAGACAAAAATCCATAAGTGGTTGTGTGTTTACACTTGGGGTGGTTCGAGTAGATAGAGATTAGCCATACAAACAATTATTGTAAGATCAACAATGAAACCAAAGTCTGTTGCTCTTAAAATGATTGGAAGTGAAGCTGAGTTGTTAAAAAATTTATTAGCAAACATTGCATTAGGAATGAAACCAACCTCATCTTTGTTAATGCATTGTGAATGCGAATCAACAATAGTTAAAGTTGAAAAAAAAACATACAATGGAAAAACACATATATAATTGAAAAATAATTTGATAAAGCAACTGTTTAAAAGTGGAACAATTTTCATTGATTATGTTAAGTCAAAACGAAGTCTAACATATCCTTTCAGAAAATCCCTAAGAAGAAATATGATTTATAAACATAAAGGGAAATGAAACTCAAGCCAATTGCAAACAAACAGGTAATGGAAAACTAACATTTGTGATTGGAGATCCCATGAATAAGGTTAATATGGGTAAAAACAAGTCACTTGTGAGTTATATTAGTACTAAAATTGATTTAAAATCAACTTTGTTCATTCTTATGTTATGTCAAAGTGTTAGATACTGCATTATCGAGAAAATAAACTTTGTAGTTAAATTCTATGTGGTATGTGGAATTTTAAATTTCTACAAATTTTTTAATGATTTTCATATCCCTTAGGGGTGGGTATGATTTGCAACATATACTTGATAAAATGTGTAATACCCTAGAAAATAGCTCTAGAATAAAAACTAACATAAAATTTAGTTTTAGAGATAAATAAGACAACATTTGAATATTTTTTTAACAGAAAAGTTTAAAAAATAGGAAAATCAATTATTCAGTTTTTATTTTTATAATAATAACTACCAACTTTCTCTTTACAAAGATATTTTGTTTTATTTTTATAAAAAACTACCTACTCTCTCTTTTTCAAAGGTTGTTCTTCCCTTTTTCTTTGCCTTCTCTCTAAAATTCCGTCTTCCTTCCTTATCAGACTAATGATCAGAAGTAAGTCACCCCTAGATTCTTGGCGTTGAGTACAGTAAGAGTGTTTGATCAGATTCTTGAACATGCAATTTTAGGCTTTTGAAACTCCTTTGAGTATCTCTACTTTATAAAGGTAAGGGAAAATAGTTGCATGTTTTTTTTTTTTATAATTTTATATCTACTTTGAAATAGAACCCTATAAAAATGATGAATTTGGATGATTATGGTTTGAATTTATTTATGGTTATAGATGAGTTTTAAAGTAAAGTTTATATGAGTTTGAAAATGAATAGTGAATGTTATGCATGATGTGTGAGATATGTTTGTGAACGATATGTAATGGTGATCAAGACACAGTATCTTCAAGAAAGGAGATGTCGTGTTAAGACTGTTAAGATGTACATTGTTTAGAGATTTGATCTAAGGAGGTATCCTGACTCTATTAGTACATTGGATTCATATAAATGAAGATTACTAAGTAGTGCGATTCGAAGGAGGTTCATATGGTCATGTCTGAGATTTGAAATGAGCTGATCGAAATAAGACATATGGATTAACCCTGTGCATATGGGAACCATATTCCGTATTCGAGGTTTGAAATAGGAACTGATCAGAACAAACTGTATCCAAGGTTTGAAATAAAAATTGATTGGAACAGATGGAGGGCATATGACAGGTTCAGACCTTTGAGTTTAACTCAATGTACGAGTCTTCCAGAAGTAGAAAGTCTAGTGTCTTTGTATGTGGGTTAATATAACATCTCATATTTTTCATATATTAGGAACATTATTGCATAAAAATTATATAATAAACCTGAATATAGAAGTTCATAGATTCATCATGTATTTCAAAATATACTTCTCCACATAAGATTTAATAAAAATATTTTAGTAAATTACAAATAAAATAAAATAATGTTTCTCCATCAATTTACTGGAGACTCACACCACCTGTCAAATCATCTGCTCACTACACGATCATCGCAAATTTAAAAATAAAACAAACACCACACAAAAAGAAGGGTAAGCTAGAGAGTTTTAAAAAATATATTTCAATAAATTAAATTTCTGTCTCAACCAAATAACAACAAATCAAGCTTTCATAGTTCATCTCACATACAAAGACATTGGACTCTCTACTTCCGAAAGACTCTTGCATTGAGTTAGACTCAAAGGTTTGCACCTATCATATACCATCTATCTGTTCCGATCAACTGATATTTCAAACCTCGGATACAGTCTGTCCTGATTAGTTCCTATTTAAAATCTCAGGTATAGTTCCCATATGCACAGGGTTAATCCATATGTCCTATTTCAATCAGCTCATATTTCAAATCTCAGACATAGTCATATGAACCTCCTTCGACTCTTCACTAATTGGTATTCTTCATATATATGAATCCAATGTACTAGTAGAGTCAGGATACCTCCTTAGATAAATCGAATCTCCAAAAAATGTACATCCTAATAATCTCAACACGAGTATCTCCTTTCCTGAAGATATTATGTCTCAATCACACACCACACCATTCACAAACATTGATACTACATCATACCATATATAAATATCCATTCAATCTAATTCAAATTCATCCAATTCACATTTAATAAAATAAATATCCATTAAAAACATTTAAACTAACTTCCCTTACCTTTATAGAGTAGAGATACTCAAAGGACTTCCAAAAACCTAAAATCACAGGCAATCAAAATATGTTCAAGGATCTTTTCGGATACTCTTGCTCTACCCAATGCGAGGAATCTAGGGATGACCTCTGATTGTCAGTTTGATAAGGAAGGAAGACAAAATTTTAGAGAGAATGCAAAGAAAAGAGAAAGAACAACTTTTCTTAGAGAGAAAGAGTTGATAGTTTTTATAAAAATAGAACATAATATCTTCTTAGATATAGTTGGTGGTTATTATAAAAATAAAAACTGAATAAATAATTTTTATTTATTTAAAAAAAATTTCTGTTAAAAAAATATTCAAGTGTTATCTTATTTATCTCTGAAGCTACAATCTATGTTAGTTTTTATTTTAGAGCTATTTTCTAGGGTATTACAATTAGTATATATATGATATGAGTATAGTAAATATATGATAATGACAATGTGATGTATGAGATGAATTATGAAAGCCTGATTTGTTATTGTTTGGTTGAGATAGAAATTTAATTTAATTTTTAGCTTACCCTTTTTTGTGTGGTGTTTATTTTGTTTTTAAATATGTGATGATCATGATGATCGTTTATTACACATGAGTAGAGAATTTGACAGGTAAATTGACTCATCTATGAGCTGATAGAGAAATTTTATTTTATTTTATTTCGTAATTATAAATCAAGATATTTCTATAAAATCCTCTTTGGAAAAGTTTATTTTGAAATACTATGATGAATGTATGAATATTTTTATTTAGGTCTATTGTAAAATTTGTGTACAATATAGTTAATATTATATGAAAAATATGGCATGTTACAAAATCACCTATATGAGTATTAACTAGGGTCGCTTGCATGATATTTTGGAAAGATCACTAAATCACTCATGAATATCGAGCACGCATATTGCCTAGTAAGTGCCACACGATAATAACAACAAGAATTGTAAGAGTGTATTGTGATTGATAATGGATAACACACATTAAGTGTTTTTGTTTCGTATGACTTGCTATACCAACTACACTGTTTGTTAAGTTTCTCAATCTAGGACTGGTTCGTATATCTTGTTGTACCAGGTTTGATAAATTGCATTAGATATGAGACATAGTTTTCTTCTTTCTTTGCTTCTTTCTTTCTCTTGCCTTTTGCAATATGTGAGGAATTATTGTGAATAGTAGGTATTACAAAAGACAAAATAGTCCTACATTGCTTAATTTTCATACTCTCAAAGGGTTTATATACCAAGACACTCCACACACCTTCAAAGTGTATAGTAAAGGTGGTGGTCCTTGCACACAAGAAGTTGTAAATCTTATTTGATCAAGTTTCTACTCTAAAACACACTTTTACTCACTCTTCTCTTTTCTTATATTGTGTTTTTCACTCTTAAAAACAAACTTACTAATTCTGTGATTATTGTTATATTATTTGAAGGACTTGCGTAACATACAAAAGATAAATTTTAAAAAATAATACTCATTCATACTTAATTCGTTTATGTTCACAACTTACTTTTACTTAATAATATGCAATTTTTTTTAATTTCAATAGTTTTGACACTTCAAATAACATCTAGTATATATTTATTATTTTCATTTAAAATGTTAAATATGAACAATACCCTTAGAGCTTTAAAAAAAATCTTAAAAGGTAATTGGCCATGCATATTATATTTTATCCAAGTTCTGAATTTAATATTTCTTTTATGAACGTATATTATTATTTTTCAAATATTTATACTATTTTCTAACTTATATTTTTGCAATATAAAAGTATTGTAAAATGATGTGAAAAATACATACTAATATATACGTGTAAACTATAACTTAGCTTACACGAATTGTTACATTAATTGCTTCACATATCAGTGTACCTTTTATATAAAAACATAAAAGGAAAGAGTCATCCTGTTTTAATTCAATGTACGACATGGCAACACTTTTCCACACAAATGGAAAATTTTGATGCATACCCAAAATTAATAAATAAAATTAATCACAGGTTTATACTTACAGAAAAAAAAAACTTTTAAAATAAAACTAACCAATAAACACTATAAACTTCATTTTTCCCCATATATATGTAAAAAGGTAAACAAATAATACTTCAGTGGGTATACAATATCTGTGTTTTACCATTTACAAGTTGCACCATTCATCTACACGTAAACATTAGAGAGTCGTTATCGAAAATTTAAGAAATAAATAGTCATAATCAGTGAGCATTATGCAGTTACAAACCACATTATCCATGAAACATCTGTGTTTGATTCAAATCATAGGTGAAAAATCTTTAAATCAACGACCATCGTGTCACCATATCAAGAACATGTTACTATTTGGTTTCAAAAATAGAGAAAATTCTTGATAGGAAAAAAAATAAAATTGCACACTACTTTCCACTTAGAACCTGATTCTTCTTATCTGAACAACACAGTCAAATCTCCATCGTTAATTTCAACTAAACTCGAATCCAACCGTTGATCTATATTCTTTCTTCCTCCTTCATCATCACAACATAGATGATGTAAGTAATGCGCAAATCAATTAGTTTTTCTCTTGCTGTCACGTATTCTCAGACCATTTTTCCACTCACTCCAGCCAAACGAAATTTCATCTGAAAATACTCAGGTTATTTTTTTTTATTATTATTGTTATTACGCTTTGTGAGCTTTATTAAGTCTAAATTTCTTTTTTTTGGTATTTTCTGTCTCATTTTTATGTGAATTTTTTTTTCAGGGACTTTTTTTTCATGAACGACCAAATGATGATGCATAACCCTCAGATCTTTCAGAATGACCAAAACTACGCCGTTTGGCCCGATCCCCGGCCGCTGTACCCGCCAGAAAACGCAGCCGTGTTCCCTCGTCCGCCGCCGTTCAAACCTCATCCGGGTCGGGTCAATTGGAATAAAAGAAGAGACTTTTACCGAACCGGGTCGGGTCCGGGTCATGCCTTCAAAATGGGTAACCCGAACGAGTCGAAACCACCAACGGCCAACCGCTCCGTCTCAAAGGGTCGTCGGATTCACCATCCGAAGCGAACGTTCGGCCTCGGCGGCGGCGGAAACCGACTCACGCCGCCGTTCGCGCCGCTCAACACGACGTCGTTCATAATCCGCGCGAAGAATTCCGGCGGCATCGCGCCGCTGGTTTCGCCGGCAGGATCGCTGTCGCCGGCGAAGTTCGACGAGAGGGCGGAGGAGGAGGAGTTGGGCTTCAACGGATACGGCTCCATGAAGGGCCTGATCCGGCTGCGTCCCGGAAAATTAGACTCCGGCGAGAGCTCCGGCGCCGGCAGGTTCGAGATGGTGAACCCTAGTTCCGGCGAGGAACAAAACTTGGACAAAAGGGTTGATGAACAGGACTCGCATCTTGCGCACCTCGAAGAAGAGAATTTGACGCTGAAAGAGAAACTTTTGTTTATGGAAAAGCAATTGGGGGATTTGAGGAGGAGGGTTCAGTTCCTGGAGACCGACGGAACCACCACCCACGGCCACCGTGAGGGCGGCGCGGAGAATTTTTTACCGGAGATGTTATCTCAGTAAAAAAAAGTTGATGGTGATCCCAGTGACAACGTTTAGCTATTTGCTTACATAACTAGAAGTTTTTTCTGTTTACTTTTTGGTAGATAAATAAAATCATGTGAAATATATAATGTAGAAGTAGTTAGATTTGGGTTTAGTTTAGTTTTAGTTAATGTGAATTATGTTTCATAACCTAACTCTTGGATGTACAAACTTTGGTGGTTGTGGCTTGTGAGTTTATTAGGATTCACATGAATAATATATTGACATTGTAGTTTAGAAATTTGTTTGTTTAGGCAGATCACTTTAGCCTCAAACATGCACTCTGGTCAAATACTTGTCAAACAAGAGTCCGACAGATCCATTTCCTCGTAGGAGCTGATGCTTGCGATGATTATTGAGACATGAAGGAGCTTGTTGTGCACGAGGGGTGTTTTGTTTTGTTTTGTTTTTTTCAAAAAGGGTGATGCTTAATTCTTGTTATTTGACATTTTCAAACATGGAAAACCAATTGTCTGCACACTCGACACACGGCAACAGGGGAAGAGCAATAGTGGCAGGAAGTGTGGCATATGGATTTTGGTGTGGTGCTTTCCATGGTTCATATGTGGGATCCATTTGGTTCCACAATCTTTCATTATTTTGGATAGCTTCCCTCTGACCATGCAGCATGGGTTCTAGACTGAATTATTTGTGATGTTTGCGTGCAGTATGTGTACATCATCCACTCATCAATCAAGTAATTTCCTTTCAAATTTTAGGTATTATTTCTTTCAAATTTTAGGGATTGTTAATAAATAGATTTATGATGAATTTTACCCTCTTTGAAGTAAGAAAAATATGTTGTGAAAATATTTAAAATAAGATATTTATGATATATTTTAATTTAAGAGGTTGATGAGATATTTATTTCTTAATTATATAAAGCATACAAATCTCTTGAGCATATTTAAGTAAAAGAAAATCTTCAATGAGTACATAAAACTTTTTAGTTTAGTTTTATCCTTCTCAATCATATCCTATCAAAAAAACTAAGAATAATATAAAAAAAACACAATTTAAGTTCGTAAGAGTATAATTTCACAAAGTGAAGAATTTACAAAAGTTTATCATACAACACTAAGGATAGACACTCAAAAGTTGATAGTACTTTAGCACTAGTGAATCCTAAGGATGTGATCAATCAAATATTTTCATTTAAAATTAAGTATTTGTTGCAGGTGGCATCAATTGTTTCATTATTGAGGACAGGTGAGCCAAATCATAATCGAATCGTGATACTAGAGCTGTTATGCTCTTAAGTAGAAAGAGTTGTACTCTAACCAATGGCTATAGCTTTTGGCTTAGTAGTAAATGTTGGATCTAACAATTGGTATCAGCGCAAAAGTTTGATTCCCAATAGGGCAATTGTTTAGGGGAAGATTGTTACCAGTTGCACGATTGTCACGTGGCGGAGGCTAGGTAAGTCGAGTCACACTCGAAAAGTTTGATTCCTAGTGAGACAATTGCTGAGGGGGAGATTGTTGTGGGTGACATCAATTGTCTCGTGGCGGAAGACAGGTGAGCCAAGTCATGATCGAATCGTGACGCTTAGGCTGCTATGTTCTTAAGTAAAAAAAGTTGTGCCCTAACTAATGGTTATAGCTTTTGGCCTAGTAGTAAGTGCTCGATCTAACAATTGGTATCAGAACCACGATCACGAGTTCAATTCCTAGTGGAATAAGTGTTGAACTCTTAAGTACAAAGAGCATTATTAATTAAAACAAATTTATAATGAATTTCACCCTCTTTGGAGTTAGAAAAAAAAGATATGTGAAATCATTTGAAATAAGATATTTATGACATATTTTAATTTAAGGGTTCATGAGATATTTATTTTTTAATTACATAGAATACACAAATCTCTCTGAACTATCTGAGTACACGAATATCTTCAGATTATTCGAGTATACTAATCTCTCTAGTTTATCCTTCTCAATCTCCTCCAGAAACTAATAACTCTAAAAAAATGAGAACACTATTAAAGTAAACACAATTTAAACTTACCAGGTTATATTAAAAAAATGAAGAATTTACAAGAGCTTTATCATACGATCCTAAGGATAGATGCTCAAAAGTTGATAGGACTTTAACACTCATGAATCTTTGTATCTTTTTGACAATAATGTAAATTGTGAAGTGCATTGTAAGATATATCTTCATCTTTGCCTTTGAGCACCTTGTATAACTTCGTAGATTAGACCATTGATGCTCTAAACAACAAGCCATGTTTCCACACAAAATTATCCCTGTAATCTTCATCTTTAATTATTTAGAGTTTAGAGTTTTAATATGATCTTCAATATACATTTTGGTTTAAATCCCTTTAAGGAAACAATTCAAAAATACTTGTAATATATTGTAATAGATTGTAGCTTTATAATAGAAAAACTATTTTATTTCTATATAAAGATTATTATTTGGTTGTTAGTCATTAAAACATATTTTCTTTTCAAATATCATAACTTTTTGACTAAAACACTTTTAACATATGTATATTATAAAATGTTTAAAGATTGATTAAACTAAATCCTGGTAAAGGAATAATTATCTTATTAGACTGTCTGTCTTGAGCTAAAAGGTAAGCTTGGATGGTATACTATATATTGCAATTGTTTAGAACAATTGTTAGAATGTTCACATATAGAACATATAGAACACTTAAAGTGTTTTTGTTATCATCAAAACCTTTACACAATGTTTATTGGTAATCAAACCATCTAAAGGGTAGGGTCTTAGATCCTCTGAGTCTCAACTAGTTCTTCAAGTAAAGTATCTTCATCTACACCATAATTTGGTTCTCCATTAGGGCCCTATAACCAAGAAGAATGTTTTGAACCTTATCACCCTCCTCTATATCACCAAAATCGAAAAACCATTATCCCTCTTCATCTTCACATTCCCAATCATAACCTCATTCTCACTCTCAACCTCAATCTCATTTTCACTTACGACCTCAGCTCAACCTCTATCTCATTCCTACTCACAAACTCAACATCAGTTTCATTACCATTCTCAACCTAAACCTTATGCTCATTTTTCCTCTTTTCCTGAACTTCACCCATATTCCCACTCTCAGTCTCATTCGCCTTCTCTACTTGAACGTCACTAACATTCCCACTCTTAGCTTGAACCTTAACCTCATTCCCCCTTTCAGCCTGAACCTTAGCCTTGTTCCCACTCTCAACTTGAACCTCATTCCCAAATTCAAAATCATTACTTTGCATACTTTGTACAAGCTCATTACCCTAGTCAAGCCCATATTCCAAAAGATTTTCTACTACCTCAAGTTTAGAAATCATGTGTATCACAAACAAATGTACTTCACCATATCATCTTGCAATGTTAACCATATTAATTGCACCATTGTCATCAGAAAATAGGTGTAACCTACCTTGAAACACATACCATCACTAGAATGCCACAACTCCTTCACTACAACATACCCCATTTCTCTAAAACTTCCTAATATCTTAAAATAGCTTCATCAATCTGAGTCACGTGCTCATGTACTTGTCTAACATTGATGTGGCAACAACAATCAAAGAATCATGAAGTGACATTGACCTTAGAAATTTAATGGAAATCAACCAACTACGTAAATCAAAAATGACAAAACCACAAGTGCAATCGCCACCCACCCATCACCATTACACTACAAAAATTTTGACACCAAATCTAACAAATATTCAACCAACAAAAACCCCTGTGTCCAAACCTTGTTTCTGTCTTCAATATTCACAAAATAATCTATTTTCCACCTTAGTAAATGACTACAAAGGCCATACAATATCCACATAAGCTTAAAATGTCACTACATGCTACGTCTAGCTCTGTAATTATATTGTAACAAAGTTAACAAAAGGGATCACATTGAGAAAAAAAAATTTAAGGGACCACATTGACTAATTGCGACAAATATTAAGACGAAAAAAAATATATTAAATTGTATATTTAATTAATTTATTTGAATTTATTTAAATGAATTATGTTTTAAAGAGAATTTAGTTGTGAAAGATGAATTGTGATATGTAATGTGAATTGATGATAGGATGTAGATGTAGCGTTTACCAAAGAGGTAATATGATATGTTGTGTAGTGGTGAAATGTATGAGATGTAAGAGTGATTGTCTGTGGGATATGGTAATAAATGTTTGTAGGTTCTTGTAACGTCCCTTCTCTAATATATATGTGTGTGTATTAGAATGAAACACTCATAGATCCAGTAGATGAAGTATATCACAGCAGAAAGAATTAGAAAGAAACAGAAACTTACATAACTTCGTCTACTTAATCATAAAGATTTTACAGAATCTTGGTTGTGTCTTATCAATATAAGAATATAACAAAGCAGTTTCAAGAATAAGAAGTGTAGTGTAGGACTAAATAATGAAATCTATCAAATGAAATTGACAGATTAGGATTGAAAAAAGAATGAAAAGAAATCTTCAATAGAACTCAAGTATTAGACAAATATACTAATACATGATATTAGATGAAATATTGTTCTTATGCAGATTTTTATCAAGTTAAAATTTATACTTATACCTCTGCATCTTTTAGTGTTTTATCACTTAGATACATCTATTATGTTTAATTATTCATATAATGATTTGTTTTGTTTAATAGAATAGAAGTAGATGAGAAGAACTTTGGTAAGTTTAAATAGATTATATTGAGTTGAATCAATGATTTTACTAGACACAAGTGATGTGAAAAGTTTTACATAATAGTTTTGTCTATTACACTAAGATAGAGGTTGAAGTCCTAACATATTTCTTATTCCTTTCCTCCTATTATGACTACAACCCTACTGACTCTAGGCTATAGTCAGTATGGCTGGATTGAGGCGTTCTTTCAAAGTTCCTTTGACCATCTGGTTTACTAAATCCTTTTGGAGGCTAGGTTGGGACTTCATCCACTCACATGTGTCCTACTAGAGTCTGCATAAGACTAGGCTCAATCACCATCTATTAAAGGATTTGCAGGTCTCCCCTTATTTTGTTTAGTTGTAGTTCATGGATCAAATCAAGAAAAAACACAGAAGAGTGATATGTGTGTGTGTGAACAACTTCAAAAATAATACTTGGAAACTAATATTTACCAAACATTTAGATGAAAGTTCTAATCACTATTATGATCATCCTTATTTACAATATTATACTGTCTCAATTATAACATCAATACTTCAAATCATCTCAATTCCCAATGAATCAAATTCTTCATTAACAAATATGTAAAAATAGTTCAACATAATCATAAGACTTTTTTTTTCATAAAAAAAATAATAATCATTAAAAAAAATTATCAATAATATTCTACAATAAAATTTCAGAATCTCAAGATATATTTTATATGGAATAAGTTTAGAAATATAAATCTTAAAACTAGTAATAAAATCTTTTTGTAAAGAAACTTAGATGAAATCATAAAATGATTTCAATGAATCCAGAAAAAACAATAAGTTTTCTAAAGAAACTTGAGTGAAATATATATATATATATATATATATAATGGAATATACTGTAGCTTATTTTTGTTGAAATGTTAGTAGTTTTTTTTTTCAAAGTGTTATTTCAATTAATTAAAACTGAGTTGTGTATGTTAAAAAATATTAGCTTCTTTTTTATATGTAAATATTTTTTGAGGAAAAATTTGATACGCACTTTTTATTCATAAATTTGCATTAAAATAATTTTTAGATGATATATTAATAAATTCGAAAAATAATTTATTTTTTATAAAATAAATATTATTATTAAAATTAAAGAAAAAATCCATAAAAAATGAGTTATAAATAAATTAAATCAAACCAACGATACTTCTATTATTTTATAACAAGTCAAACTCAAATTCTTAATCAATTACGTTGAATTAATTAATTAAACTTTTATCTATAATTTATGTCTAGATCTCCACTATAAAATAATTATTGATTCTTGGAGTCCTTTAAAATATAGACAACAGTGCCTCAGAAAAGTATGGACTGTGACCCATGTAGTTTATTTCCTATTAGTATTATTCCATTTAGTTTATCTCTTATTACTATAATTACCTCAATTATTATAATTACGTTGATTTATTTTTAATCTTTCTATTATAAAGCCTATACACATATAAACATAAATCCTTTCCAAATTCAATCAGCTTTATAGATATATTTATCTAGAAAAAAAAATTTAAAATAGTTAATCCTTACCTATATCTAAGACATCCCATCTATGTTTTGTTATTATTGTGTTTCTTTTAAGATAAAGTTGTACATGATCTAATGTCCTTATCTTCTTTATTGTTGTGAATAAATTAGAAGATAGAATTATTCTCCAATTTGAATTGAGAAAAATCTTCAAAGGACACATTTACAACTTTATTAAAATAAAGTATATATCAATAAGTTTAAATTAAATTTATAAAGTGTTATAATAAATGTTGTAAAATTAAATTTAATAAAATAAGATTAGTTTATGAAATTAATAAAAAAATAATATACTATTTAAATTTACTTCTTTTTAAAGAGTAAAGTGAATGTTTGAGTAAGATGCTGTAAGGGTAACTAGGAAGCTTCCTGGGAGGCTGCAAGTAGCCCTAAGAAGTCTTTTGTCACTTCATGCTTAGCACCAAATGGACTTACGTGGGTACCATGCACCAATCTATCTATCTATTTATCTCTATTATCTATATCTATCTATCTCTATTTATATCTATATCTATATCTATAT
>Ga0099825_1007320_pt1 | contig 13480 bp, 8 predicted proteins | sample SiratroredBW_FD_76838 | JGI IMG/M metagenome (GOLD analysis project Ga0099825, IMG submission 76838) | Root nodule microbial communities of legume samples collected from California, USA - Siratro red BW | ecosystem: Host-associated > Plants > Roots > Nodule | place: USA: California | collected... | reverse complement strand
TTTGTATTTCTTCTTTTTTTTTTTTTTTTTTTTTTTTTTTTTTTTTTTTTTTTTTTTTTTTTTTTTTTTTTTTTTTTTTTTTTTTTTTTTTTTTTTTTTTTTCTTTTTAATCTGTGGGCTTAAATATTTTGAATCTCTCTTTAGGGTGGTATGATGTTAAAGTTCTTCCAGTACATGAGTTCAAATGGTCATTTAAGGAGGGTGATGTTGCAATTCTTTCATCCCCCAGGCCTGGATCAGGTTTGTTGCCAAATATCTAATACATGATAGTCCGTTCTATTTTTTTTTATAGTTCAGTTGGGTTAATAGTTTCATTATGCAAGCAGTTAGATCCAAGCAGAACAGTTCATCTGCAACTCAGGATGATGGGGAATCAGAAGTCACTGGACGAGTGGTTGGTACTGTTAGGCGTCACATACCTATTGATACCCGTGATCCTCCTGGTGCAATTCTTCATTACTATGTTGGAGACTCTTATGATCCCAGCAGGCAAGTGTTTGTTAGAATTTCCCCACTGAGGTTCCTTTATAATGATTGTATTGCTATTTACTTGTTTGGTTCCAATATTTATCACAAATATAATTGTTCTTTCCTGTAGGGTTGATGATGATCATATCATAAGAAAGCTTCTAAGTGGAAGCATCTGGTACCTCACTGTTCTTGGTTCTCTTGCTACCACACAGAGGGAGTATGTTGCCCTACATGCATTTCGTCGATTAAATTTGCAGGTATATACTGAAACTTATTCTGATATTAAGTAGTATTGTGGGATTTCAATTCTAACTACTTTTACTTTCCAGATGCAAAACGCAATCCTTCAGCCTAGTCCTGAACACTTCCCTAAATATGAGCAACAGACCCCAGCCATGCCTGAATGCTTCACTCAGAACTTTGTTGAGTATCTGCGTAGGACCTTCAATGAACCCCAGTTGGCAGCAATCCAATGGGCAGCTACGCATACTGCTGCTGGCACAAGTAGTGGATCAACAAAAAGGCAAGAACCTTGGCCATTTACCCTCGTTCAAGGACCTCCAGGAACAGGAAAAACACACACAGTGTGGGGAATGTTGAATGTCATTCACCTTGTTCAGTATCAGCACTACTACACCTCTTTGCTAAAGCATGTAGCCCCTGAGAGCTACAAGCAAGTCAATGAGATTAATTCAGATAATGTCCCCACTGGATCTATTGATGAAGTTCTTCAAAACATGGACCAGAATCTCTTGCGAACCTTACCTAAATTGGTCCCGAAACCTAGAATGTTAGTCTGTGCTCCGTCTAATGCTGCCACTGATGAGCTTCTTGCCCGTGTTCTTGATCGTGGATTTATTGATGGAGAGATGAAAGTTTATCGACCTGATGTAGCTCGAGTAGGGGTTGATTCTCAGACACGTGCTGCCCAAGCAGTTTCTGTCGAGCGCAGAACTGAACAGCTTTTAATCAAGAGTCGGGAAGAAATTATGGGATGGATGCACCAGTTAAAGAACCGGGAGGCACAGTTGACTCAGCAGTTGCATTGTCTCCACAGAGAACTTAATGCAACTGCTGCTGCTGTTCGTTCCCAAGGATCTGTTGGTGTTGATCCTGACCTTCTCATGGCCCGAGATCAGAATCGAGATACTTTGCTACAGAACCTTGCTGCAGTGGTTGAGAATCGGGACAAGGTTCTGGTTGAGATGTCTCGCCTAGCCCTTCTTGAAAGTAGGTTTCGACCTGGTAGTGGATTTAATTTGGAAGAAGCCCGTGCTAGTTTGGAGGCCAGTTTTGCAAATGAAGCAGAGATTGTTTTCACTACAGTTTCTAGCAGTGGCCGTAAGTTGTTTTCTCGCCTTTCCCATGGTTTTGATATGGTGGTCATTGATGAGGCAGCCCAAGCCAGTGAGGTGGCAATTCTGCCTCCCCTCTCTCTTGGTGCAGCTCGCTGTGTTCTTGTTGGAGATCCTCAACAGCTTCCCGCCACAGTTATAAGCAAGGCGGCTGGAACATTGATGTACAGTAGGAGTCTTTTTGAAAGGTTCCAACAAGCAGGTTGCCCGACAATGTTGTTGTCTGTGCAGTATAGAATGCACCCTTACATTCGGGATTTCCCTTCTAGGTACTTCTATCAGGGGCGCCTTACTGATAGTGAAAGTGTGGCTAAACTGCCTGACGAGCCATACTACAAGGACCCTTTACTTAAACCCTATCTATTCTATGATATCAGACATGGGCGCGAATCTCACAGGGGTGGATCAGTCTCTTATCAAAACATACACGAAGCACAATTTTGTCTCAGATTGTACGAGCATGTTCAGAAAACGGTCAAGTCTTTGGGTATAGGAAAAATTACCGTTGGCATAATTACTCCTTATAAGCTGCAGTTGAAATGCCTCCAGCGTGAGTTTGACGAAGTCTTAAACTCAGAAGAAGGGAAGGATCTATATATCAACACAGTAGATGCCTTCCAAGGTCAAGAACGGGATGTCATTATAATGTCTTGTGTGCGTGCATCTAGTCATGGTGTTGGCTTTGTTGCAGATATTCGTCGGATGAATGTTGCCCTTACACGTGCAAGAAGGGCCCTTTGGGTATGGATACCATTCTAAAGCATTCTTCAGTGATAAATTTATGTATTTATTAATTAGATAAAACATGCTTTAATTGATAATATTATTGATAGTTTGTTACCATGGACAGGTCATGGGAAATGCGAATGCTCTGGTGCAATCTGAAGATTGGGCTGCATTGATTAATGATGCAAAATCTCGAAAATGCTATATGGACATGGACTCTCTTCCTAAAGACTTCCTGGTGTCCAAGGGACCTGTTTACACATCATTGCCCGGTAAGCCTTCTTCAAATATGAGGGGCATGAGATCGGGTGGACCAAGATATAGATCAATGGATATGCATATGGAGTCCAGGTCGGGAGCACCATCTGAAGATGACGAGAATATGAGTGCTCCAATTGGCTCCAGAAACGGGAACCATCGCCAATCACGGTTTTCAATGGAGAATTCCTTTGATGATTTTGATCACGGGGGTGACAAATCTAGAGATTCTTGGCAGTATGGTATACAGAAGAAACAGAACTCATCTGGACCCATGGGAAAGAGAGACGTATAACCATTCCTTATCTGCAGATTCTTCTTCTGCATCACGTGGAGATCTGTGGATTGTTTGATTTCCTCAAACTGTGATCTCCCAGAGTCAAAAGCTTGTCTCGGCCGTGATATTGGGGCTTTCGGCAAAGCTGTATGAGCCGCAAGATTCTGAGCCTTGGAAGAGGGAGGTGCATGCCATGGATGGATGTGTTGGACAGATGCTTGTGTTGGTTCTGACAAATTTGGGCACATAGCTGGGATGGGATTTGTGGAGAGAAGACTGCAGAGATTTGCCAGCCTTATTTATATGGAGTGACTGGATTGGAGACAACCTGCTGGAAAGCGGGGGAGTACTCAATTTTGTATCAGAATGACAGGAAAAAAACATGATTTTAGGGATCTAAGGAGGCAGTTTGCTGTCAACTACTGACTTTGTACATAGATGGGTTCACAACATTTTTTTAGCAAATTGTTTGTGTTTCATCATTTCATGACAAACTCAAGTGTTTCACTTCCAAAGGAGAAGAAAGGAAATATAGGGGTTACCCATGTTCTTATGTTACTTTCCTATACACTGAAATCTGCTTGTATGAAAACTTCTATCATTTATTTATTTATTAATTTATTTTGTTGAAATCTTCTGTTTTGAGGAAGTTACTTGAGATACACCATACCAACGTAAGCGTTTGTATACTGTATTTACGCTGATGGGGTACTCTTCGCATGTTGATAATGCCTTACTTTCCTAAACAGCTATAATTCAGATGGATTTTCCTTCTTGGAATAAAGGGGCCAGTAGCATTTGGGACAACTCAGAGAAACAGTTGCTTATTACTTGACTAGGAATCATTTGATGCAATTTGGTTATTGTTGAAAATGGTAAATGAAGGAAAATTCTTAGTTGTTGAAGTGGCAAAAGTTATTAATAATCTATATCACCAGTTCCCTATTTGCAGCACATGACATTGGGCAGATCCATGTTGACTTGACTGAATTTCGCATTAAAGAAGCTTGGTAAATACACATTGGTTAGTTGTTTCTAATAGAAACATTAATAAACATTTCATGTCAAAATATATTATTATTCTGTAACCATGATAAAAAAGAAGGTAGCAATGGCAATAGTATTTGTACAGTATATGCATACAATAAATGAAGTAGAGTAGCAGATAGAAAATGTAAATGAAATACAGAAATATTGGTGGAACAACATAGACAAGGGCACGTGTTTGGACTGACCTTACCCGGCGGCTACCTTATTATTTGTTAACGAGGTGACGGCACATGGCACGGCGCGTGCACCATCTTCATCTCCAATGCTTCATCTTCGTATTTCTCAATTTTAACTTTAGATTTTGAGGCATGCTATGGTCTCATATATAATATTAATGCTTCTCTATCTATCTCATTAGGTTGGTTCTATAATAATATAGCTTGCTATTGTGGACTAAGTTTTGTTGTCTGCGTTCTTATCCAAATAATATCTGAAAAAATAATTTTCATACTTATTTTCAAAATAAAAAAATAAATCATTTTCAAACCAACAAGTTCTTATGCTATTGCATTCATTGTATTGTGCTTTATTGCACGGGAATTAGATCGAGATCTCAGTAGATTAGCATGATTGAGAATCTTAGACGGTTTAGCTTAAATATAATTAGAGATATTGTTCTGAATTTTCGCCATAAAAAATAATTATTGTTGATTTATTATTTATAACATCCCCTTTTTTATTCGGTATTCCTCACGTGAAGAATCTAAATTTAAAACCAAACAGAATGATCGCATGAGAAAATCATGGCATGAAGGTACTTCCAAACTTCATGGCAGTCCAAGATCTTAAATCAAGCAGAATCCTCATTCAGGTGTTGACTACTTCCATTCTATGATCATTTCTATGGTATATATGCATCCGATGAAAATTCCTCAGTTTTCTCTCCAATCTCGTTGACCAAAATAAAACAAAATCAAAACTTTGTTAGTCTAAGGATAAAAAGTAACACGTGTTAGTTAAAACTTAGCTTTTACAACCATTTTTATGGATAAAAGAAATAATTTTTCATTTGGGACAGATTGGATTTGTATGAACTTCACATATGTTGAGTTTTGACATTGAGATATTTCTTTTAAAGTGGACATTATTGAACACAAATCTTATGTGGACACTCAACATGTTGAATGTTTGGTAAAGGTATATTTTATTCTAATTTAGTGAGAACAAATATTATACAACTTAAAATAGAGAATTTGACTTCTACAAAAGAACATGAATGATATTGATTCAACTAAAAGAGATAAACTGAAAAGTGTGTAATACCTTTTTCATATATCACATTGAAGTTAATAAATATGTTTAAAAAAACAAGAAATTTAAAAAAATAATGTGGCTCTAAATAGATGAGGTTCACTTTGGCTAGTGAAGCCTAACCTAAGGTTCTTAAAATGGGGTTTGTTTGGTGGTGAGCAATATAAATGCAATGCCACAATGAGTGTGAGAGGTGCTTACATATGGCAAAGAAATAAGTTCTTGAAGTAGGATCTTCAACAACTACAACAACTTTCATCTTTTTCTCATCTTCTTTTACAATCAAATCATTACTCTTTTCATGAAAAATCTCTCTTACCATATAAAAAAATATGTAACCTCATCTTGATGAAGCAAACACCATAAAAAGTAAAGAAACTGGTTCCCATTAAACAATTGCATTGTTATTGGTTGAATGGAAAAGATATAATTAGAGAGTGTGTATGCTCTTTTTATAGAGCTTAATGAAGTTAACAAACATTTCTACCAAAGTAATGTCAATTAAGTAATATAATCTAAGAAAAACACTACTCGAAACATTATATAAAAGGATAAAGTTTAATGAGAATGAATTTAACAGTGTAGATGATTCATAACTTCTCTCCTATTAAAAATTAACCACGTAGCAAATTATTGGTTTTTGAAATGAGTTTCTACAGAACTTGTTACAATTTCCAATAACATAGTGTATTAGTTGAGGAAATGTTTCAATATAGCATTTCTCAAGGTTCTATGTCAATTAATAAAGTATCTTAATAAATAAAAGTTACAAGGGAGGACTTAAAATAATTCCAACCACCTTGTAAAACTGTGCTTGTGGCTATTACTCATCAATTGATTAAATACGCTCAACAATAACAAATTTCCAGAAAGTATTTTTCTATTTTTTTAAATATATATTATTATTCTTTATTTTTTTTAAATGAAATGAATTAACTGATAAAATATCATGAATTTAATGTTGTAATAATATTTTGTTTATCTTTAAGAACATTGTATGCTCTCTTAATTCAAAGTATACGAGTCTTTCTTTTCCTTCTCCAAAACCTTACTTCCAAACAAGTTCTATTTTTAATGTTGAGTGTTTTTTTAATCTTCTATTTTTGCTTCAAATATTGTGCTCATTGGTACGCAATACTGTAGATTAGGTTACTTAGGACTGTTTGATTCACTGGAGGTGAGAAAAATTATAATTAAATGTTACGTTTGATTACGAAAAGAGAAGGCAATAATAGTTATATTAATTGATATTCTTATATCATATATTTTTTTAAAGAAAAATGTAAAATATTTGCTATCTTAAAAAATACAGTAAAGTATTTCATATTTTTCCGTTATTAATAGTATAAGTAATAATTGTACTTTAAAAACATTTAAATATATAAATATTTAAAGTGAGACTTTTTCTTTCACCTCTATAGTTTCTTTCTACACTTATATGAGGCGTGAAAAATATTAAAAATATCTTTCATTGAGGTTTTATTCGAATAACTCTAAACTATTTTTTTTAATTATATAATCTAAAAATTATATTAAAAGTTCAGATATTGTATTTTAGATTAAACAATGATTTTTCTCTATATTTTAAATTAAATAATTTAAAATTAATTTTTGGATTGACTAATTCAAAATTATTTTTTTTCACTTTCAAATCGTCGAATTCAAAAGTTTGATTTTTATCAAAGTTGATTGTTAAGTATCTAACTTCTCTATTTTGCATTGCATATCAATAACCTTCAACTTTTTCTACATTCCTTTCTTCTTTTCTCTTTTGCTATGTACTTGAATTTGTTTTCTCTTTTCACTCCTTCCTTCCTTTTCTCTTTAAACTTCATTCCTTAGTGAGTATTTCTTTTGTCACTTACCAATTCGAGTTCATCTATCTCACTTAGTTCCATCTCAAATTCAACGAGTTCTTCAGGTCCTTTGTCAATATTCTGGCCTCATCATAGTCTAACAGGACACTCAAGAAACTTTTGTTGGACATTTGTGAAGGTGCCCAATGATGATGCCTTTTATTCTTTTTCATTATGTTTTTTTTTTTTTTTGTGAATTTAATGGAATTGATGTATTTCTATTATAGTAATGTCTCCTATGGTTGTTATGCTAACATTTTTTTCAATTCACGTAACTTGTGTTATGGACGGCTTTCAAATCGCATAATTCAGAAAAAAAATCCAATCTAAAAACTCATCTAAACAATAAAGGGATATTTTCTCTTTTTTAAAAAAAAGTGTAGGTGTAAAAAGAAGTTTTGGGATGTAGAAAGAAATTGGCTTAAAATAGATGTAGCACCTAAATTGGTCTTGTTTAATAATCTAAATATGAGGAAGATCAAAAGTTCAAAGATGATAAATCCAATAGTCGTATAATGTAATATAATAATCATTATTAATACATTTTTTAAAAATAAAAATATAATGAAAATTTGAGTTCCAAAACAGACACTACTAATTAGTTTTAACAATATTATCTCAACATATTTAAATTAAGAACATTCACACAACATTCATGCGATGTAGAAATGAAGAAGTAATTTTCAAAAAAAAATCTTCAATTTTTTTAGTCTTGGAGGAATGGAAAAATAGTTTCAAAGGCAAACTCTAGTTTATTGGTGGCTTGTTTGATACACTCAATAGTTTTACATCACTTAGGACTCAAGCCAAAGGTAATTTAAATACATCTTCTTCCCTTAATTTTTTAAGGCATCTTCTAAGGATAAAACCATGATAGAGTTTCTAAATTCAAAGCAGATAACCTGTTTGATTCAATGATTGACCTTAATGATATTATTTCAATAGACTTCATGTCAGAATATTGACTCCATCCATGTGAATGTTACAAAAATAGATCCTCAAGTTCACCTTAGACCTCCATTAAGAGAGGGTTTGTTTTGGTATGCCTAATAATCTCACATCCTCTTTACCACTCCCACTTTCTTGACATACCTTTTAATAACAAAATGATGATAAAACTTTAAATTTCAAAACAGACAATACATTGATCTGTTTTTAAAAATCTATGACATAATTAAAAAAAAACTTTGAATAATTGATTTTAAGAATGTTATCTCATTAAATTTAAAATTAAATATATACCATATTCATTTCTTTTATTTAGCTTTATCATAATAATAATAATATTATGTGAATTTAGCTTCTTTATCATTATAATAATATGTGAATTTAGCTTCTTTATTAAATTTTGAAAAATAATAAATAAATTATTAACCATCATAAAATGATAATTTAAGGATTATTTTACCATATTTCATTCTAACATCTTGGTATTATAAGAGTGCTATGCAAATAAACTTTTAAACTAAGCTTAACAAGATATGAATTTTTAAAATAAAAAAATAAAACTAAAAATTATGTTACACTAAAAAAAACTAATTTTAAAACTAAAAATTGGTTGTAACTTTCAAAATTTTTGAAACTTATACCAAAAAATATCCCAAACAAGACTTAACACAAACAAGTTAGTTCTTTGATAGTATTTTAAAATAAAATAAAAATTCCAGTTGTAGATGTCTTTTGCACGTTAATCTAATTACATGGTAAAATTATTAATGTATACAATAATTTTTTTAAATATTTTGCTAAAGATAGTTCTTGCTTTGCGTACCAAATAAACTCAACATTCAGATGAATGTTTAATAATTTCAGAAATTAAAGTGACATTTTGATAATTTTAAAAACTAATATAATAAATACTCTAAAATTTATGACTCATAACACATTTGTATACTTTTAATCAATTTCATAATCTCTGAACATATAACTAAGTTATATATCCAAAATAACTTTTTTTTTACTTGCAATAATTTGATTCAAGTCTATGATTTTTCATGAAGAAAAAAAGCTGTAAAAGAAATCCGTGAAGGAAAGACAAGACACCAGATAATAGACACGAAGCATAAGGCATGTAATGAGATGTTGTTGCATGTTACATGTTACATGTTACACATTACATGTGTGGTGTTGGCATAGGCTTCGATGTGGGGCAAGTTGCAAGAGCAAACTTGTCTGTCCCCGTTAAGTGCTGCGCTGTTCAGTTTGTGCCCACAACACACGCTCACTGCGGTGGTTGTTGTTGTTGATGTAAACGAGGTTTTTATTTTAACCTATCATATCATCCATCATCTCTTCCCCTTGTTTTTTTCTCCATCATTTCAGGGCCTTTCTTCACTCCTCATATTCCATTCTTTCTTTTCCCCCGAAAAATATCTCTTTTCCTCTCACCCCCAACAAAATTCCAAACATTCCCCCTCTCCTTTTCACGTCACTTACCACAACTGGGATGCTCCTCTCTCTCAAGGTAAGATCACATTTCTGGGTTCTTCTAAAGTTTCCATCTTTTCGTTCCTGCCTCTGATGGGTCTGTTCGATTCATCCTTCAATTTAATTTAATTTAATTTAAATTGCACAACTGAACCTATTATATATTTATATGGGGTTGTGTTATTTTATTGGAAGGGGAAGACTTGTTGTGATATTGACTTGGCTTTTGGGATTCCCACTACTAGGGTGGTTAGGTGCTTGTTTGTGTTGTGTTGTGTGTCACTGTGTCCTTCTCTGCACCATCTTGATTTCATTGGTAACAGTAAAAGGAAAAGGTTCTTTCTTGTGGAAAAGGGTCCCTTGCTTTGGTGCAGTGAGAGAGAAAAAGTATTTCTTCTTGATGATGTCTTTTGATGGGTCTCTGGAATCTTATGCAAACCCTTCCTTCCCTTTTGCTTGCTTGCTTAGGAGATAGAGGAAAGAATAGGTAAAAGTATGCGTGTTGTTGATCATTGTGTTTCCCAAAATTCCTGTTCCAACTGGGTCAACTTTTTAAATTGCTTTTCTCTTCTGCAATCAGGTAGATTAGCATCCTATTGCTATCTGATTGTCTGTTATTTTAATTTTGTAAGAATTCTCACACACTTTTGTCTCTTTTTCTTCTTCATGTATTGATCAAGGTTTTACGTTTTGGCTTTTCATTCACTTGTTGTTATTGTTGTTATTTTATGCAGATTTATTTGTTAACTGAATCCTTGGTGTAATTGAGATGGACGGTGATATATTTGGAGGGCTAGGCAATTCAGCTCAAGTAGATAGCAGGCTTTTACAGGTGTTTCAGAAGAGCTTATTGCAAGCTCAAGATATTTTGAATCAGAACCGGTTGCTGATCAATGAGATAAATCAAAACCACGAGTCCAAGATGCCTGATAATCTAAGTAGAAATGTGGGTTTGATCAGAGAACTCAATAGCAATATCAGAAGGGTGGTTGATCTCTATGCTGATCTTTCTAACTCCTTTACCAAGTCCAGAGAAGCTTCTTCTGAAGGGGACTCCAGTGGAACTTTAAAGTCTGATGGAAAAGTCAACCAGAAAAGAATTAGATCCAGCTAATTGATTGAATTTGATCTTTCTTGCAATGAACAAGTTTATTCTGATTCTGGAAGGAATTTGTCGGTAGAACTGAGTAACATCCTTTGAGGTTATTTTTTTGCAAAGTCTTCCATATTGAGTTTATGTCTAGAGAGTCAGAAATTTAGTTAATCCATCTGATGTATGAAAGTAGCATCAATTTGAGGACCATACAATTGTGATTTTGTGTAACTCTTGGTGAAATGAAGCATGTTCATGGACTATTTAGTCAAGTTTCCAAGCTTGAACTTCTTAGATCTCACTGATATTGATATAAATTTTGGATAGTTATTCATTTGTTCTGCATGTTGATCTTATTGTTAGTTGATTTCCTTTTGGTTCTGTATTGGATATTTGATGCCTGAGATCCAATTACAAATTTACTTGATGGCAGAGAAATAAATAACAATCATATTAGACGATGTGTCGTCTATTTTGCAATTCCCAACATATGAATTAATGTCATCAATTGTAAGGATTAAAATCCAATGATCATTTTATATGCTGGTCTTTTATCACTTCAAAATGATTTGCTCATTTGTTTTCCTCATCAGATTCATCATGTCTGAGGAAACAAGTGCATCTTCAATAATATTGATGAGTAACCCTTTTTGAGATATTGTTCTTTGTTTTGAGATGTTTTGTAGTGTGGAAAGAAAGCGACCATAGATGATTTAATCGATTCTGTTCACCAAATACGACTAAGACTAGTCTTTGTTCCTAATCACATGAAACATCATTGGAATTATTCTATAGAAAGAAACACTTTTTTGGGTTTTGGGTGGACTTATAATGTAAATGATATAATTGTTGCAGTAATAGTACTAAAATAAGCAAAGGTGGCATTCTACCAAACATGAAAAAGTAGCAATAATTAACTTAAAGTCTTTCTTTGGGGGCTCATCTCATGCTGAGAGCCTAGGATCCATCCACACACAATTTTTTTTTTTCAGATAAAGAGCTTTATGAGAGAGTTAAAGAAAGAACTTTAATGTAATTCAAATGAGATTTTAATTCTCTTTAGTCTTTATAATCCCTCTGGTTCTACCAACTTCAAGCACTCTTTAGTATTCTTTTTTTTCTATTCTACATAAAGACTTTTTTTGGATATTTTAAAAAATAAATATACGTTACTAATCTTTTGTGTATTTTGGTGTTTCTAGCCATTCATTCATTCTTTTTATTAATCCCTTTTTATTTTGTTAATATATGTATACTAATTCACAGAAATGATATTGAAAATTTTAAAAAGGTTGGTCTTGCTTGAAGACACGATTACTAATCAACAAATCTAGAGAAAGTATCAGTTTTTTATTTCATTATCATCTTAGGGACTAAAATATAAGCAACAGTTAAAGCATCCTTGGTTAATGGAATCAAACATTCTTACTTTTTTTTGTTTAAAAACTATCATCTAAACAAATGTACTATATTTAACAATCAATTCTTCATCTAAAGTTTTGAAAGAAAAAAAAATTAAAAGATTATTATTTTTTTCATTCTCTTATTTTGCCTTGCCGGTTTCTATTCAAGTATTCCGATAAAATTGTAGAAAATAGAACTGTACTTTGGTTCACACAATATCCAAAGCTGATAAACCTGACAAACAATAATTAACCTGTGGTAGTAGAATGTAAACTTTCTCTGAACAAACATTCAATCTTAGGAGTACCAGATTGATCTCTGGTGACACAGAACAGGTCTTACAATCAATGGCCATGGCATTTTTTTCCCCTTTTGTTTATCTAATTTAAAAGAAACCATATTAAAAAATAATTAATGCTATTATTTGTATTGAAACTAGTTTTAATTTTTTAAATAACCTTCCTATTGTTATTTTTCTTATTTATAATAGTTATGTAGAATATTTAAAATCAAATGAAGATTAGAAGCATAATTAAAAAGATTAAATGGAGTATTATAAATTTTTTAACCAGATAAATAAATAAGAGAGATTTTTTTAAGCCAAAAAAGTGAAGTAAAATAATAGAAACGCAAGCCAAACCTTAATTGTTTTTGTTATCATCTTTTAATTAAAAATAAATGTTTGCCTCAATATGAACATTGAACTTTGTTATCACTAAAAAAAAAAAGTCAAATTATCTACGAAAATTACATACGGATGAAAATCCGTATGTAAAATTTATATTACATACGAAATTTTATCTACGGATTTATATTTGTATGTAAAATCAGCATTACATATGTAATTATCTATGGATTCAAATTCCTATATAAAATCAATATTACATACAGATTTTTATATATGGATTTGTATCCAGGATATTATATACGGATTTAATCTGTATGTAAATTCATATACAATATAATCTATACTAAAACTTAACATTACATACCAAATTACATATGGATTTTTTTTCTAAGGTATTACATACGGATTTAATCCGTATGTAAATTCATATATAATATAATCCATATTAAAAATCAACATTGTATGAAATTACATATGAATTTCTATCCAGACTTATTACATAAAAATTAAATTCGTATAAAAGTTCATATATAAATATTTATATTATTATTTTTAATATATTATTATTATTATTAACATTAATAATATTATTATTAATATTATTGATATTATTATTAATATTTTTATTAATACTATTATTATTATTAATATAATAATATTATTGTTGTCATAAATATTAATCAT
>Ga0099825_1007318_pt1 | contig 13481 bp, 7 predicted proteins | sample SiratroredBW_FD_76838 | JGI IMG/M metagenome (GOLD analysis project Ga0099825, IMG submission 76838) | Root nodule microbial communities of legume samples collected from California, USA - Siratro red BW | ecosystem: Host-associated > Plants > Roots > Nodule | place: USA: California | collected... | reverse complement strand
ATTTTTTATTTTTTTATATTTTTTTTTTTTTTTTTTTCTTGAACTATGGATTCTTCTTTGGTATTGTAGCTTTTTTTTAACCATATTTTTTTACTATTCTTATTTTTTAAATTTGATAAGAGATTCTCATCGGACAATAACAAGCTCATGTTATGATTAAAAGTCTCAAGTTTCATCACTTTTTTTTAAAATGATTTCCCTCCTTCAAGATTTAGGACTGTCTTAGACAATTCCAACAACATTGTTAATCGAGACTTTCTTAATTATGAACAATAAGATAGTCTTTTTATGACTTGGTTTCTTGTATCTATTCTAACACACATTATGGTTCTCAATACAACAAATCAAATTTGAAAGAAGTTACACATGTACTTGCTAGCTACACAAGAAAAAAGATAAAAAAGTTGAAAATTCACTTGCTAGCCACACAAGAAGAAAGATAAAAAAGCTGAAAATTCAGCTTCACACAGTAGGACAAGATCATCACTGCTTATCTTTAAGATATTAAGAAGATTGTTGATTCTCTTTCTACTGTTATTCTCCTATGTTTAAACATCATCACATAGAAATTATTCTTGACAACCTATCCAAAGATTTTGATAGGTTCATCATTTCAATCACCACGAGTGTTGATCCATATAAAATTAAAAGTATTAAAGACTTTCTCATAGCTTAAGAAGAAAGGTTTGAAAAACATAGATGTCTTAAATATGATGGTGTGCTTGTAAATACTTTTAGTGTCCTTCATCCAATTTCAGTGTTTTTCAATTGTAGAAGAAACAACACTCAAAATGGACATGGTTACTAGAGGAACAACAGAATATCAAGAAAAAGTAATTCTTCTAATCCAAGAATTCAAAGAACTAATATAATGGTTCTTACTTATCTCAAATACACAACACAAGAATTCAATGCCAAATTTGCAATAAAATTGGCCATGTTGCCAAAGTTTGTTGGCATCGTATTGGTATGAATTTCCAAGTAATATTCAAGCTAATAAATCTAAAGTCATTTCTCAAGATTTAACTTAAGGTGAAACTACAATCGTGTCTATACCATCCATGCTTCTCGCCCCTCTTTTGGTATCTTAATATCAAGACACCACATTACCTATAATACCAATCACCTCGATTCATCAACCTTTTACACTGGTACTAATAAAGTCACCAGGTAATGGCCAAGGTTTGTCTATACAAAGTATTGAGCATACTCATTTTCCTATGCTTAATTTAGACAAATATGTTTCTCTGAAGAAGCTACTATATGTTCATAACATAACAAAAATTTAAGTGTATCACAATTTCCTAAATATTACAATGTTTTCTTTCAGTTATTTTCTAACTATTGTACTGTCAAATACCTAGACACCTAAGAAGTCATCCTCTAACGCAAACTTAAGGATGACATCTATGTTTTCTCTTCATTATCTGATAAATCTAATGTATTTCTCACACTACTACTGCTACAATACTACCTATATGTATCTGTTATAATTATACAGATTTGGCACTCCTGTTTTTGGCATGCTTGGCCTAAAATTGTTAAATATGTAATGAATCTTTGCAATGTTCCGTATAGCTCAAATAATAACTTTTGTGAATATTTTGTTTTCGGAAAATTACACCAATTTATATACATTGATTCTGTAATTGAATATAATAAGCTTCTTGATCTCTTTTGTTTTGGGCAAATCATATCAACTTCTAAAGGAAGCTCAAAGACACAAGACACTCTTAGTTGTCAAAGGTTTTCATCAAATTGAAGGTTTCGACTATCAAAATGTTTAGTCTTGTTATCAAACTCATAACATTACAAATTATTCTTACTCTCGCCCTTACTACAAATGGATAATGTGAATAACACCTTTCTTCACGGGACCTTGAGGAAACTTTTTACATGGTAAACCCTTCTGGTTTCAGCTCTTTCAACAAAGATCAAAGTGTGTTGTGTCAATTTGGTAACTCGATGTAAGTATTAATTTGTCCTAGTAATCAACGAAGACGGACAACCATATAAAATTACAGAGCTTGAATGTGTGCATGGGTACAAGGATTGCCAAATTTTCATCATCAAGGACTAACGCAAAATCGCCAGGATGCACAATGAATAATATTTCTATATCAACAACATGGAAGGTATCAAACAAATGGGTTTAATTTAATTTCTAGGGCCCTGCAACATAGTATGGTTTAGTGAACCATTAAATAATAATAAGAATAATAATAATAAATTGTGAACTACACATGAGTGCGAGGAGTGACATGACATGGATACAATTCTCTGAAGCTGATTGGACAAAACCTCCTTGCATGCGAATGTTGGAAGGGTTAGCACTTTGAATAATATGGAGGAATCTAATTGCGCCCTCCTTGGTGACATGCAATCATGCATGAAATTCTTAGTAGATGAAATCATCTTCAAATATCACTTCAATATCACTTCCATTTCCATTATTATTTATTCATTTGATTCACTTTGCTGAGATTCCTTCCTGATCATATTTATTAAGTACAAGACAACTTCTGACATTGCTGGCCTAAATTCTGGCTCCGACTGCATAAGACACACATATAAGTTCAAGAATCCAATTCCATGACAAAGAGATTGGTAAGCTAAGCGAAACTTCTAAGTTCAGAGAAAGAAGCTTACCTGAACGCATCTAGAAATAATGTCTGCAAAATTTGACAATGATTTGGCAGGGTAATCTCCTTCTAGAGAAGGATCAACCATCTTTGATAATGCATCAATGTCATGCAGTTGTGGAATAGCCCACCTCACCAGAAACTGCTCCCCTCGAGCACGTGTTCTGTCCAAGATTTTCAGAATAGATGAAGTAACTCATAAATAGATGAAAAATAGAGGCTCAAGTACTTCAGTTATTGGCTCTCACCTGTCATAGGACTGACGGCCTGTCAAAAGTTCTAACATAACCACTCCAAAGCTGTAAACATCACTCTGGTATGTGTAAATTCCTGACTCAAACTCTGGAGCTCCATAGCCATAAGCTGCTAGCAGTTGTCCTGAGAGCTGAAAATGCTTGAAATGTTATGTAATGCAAATTACGATATTTTTTTTTTTTACGAAATGCTAATCACCATTGATATAATCTAGTTGCACAATACTTCAGAAGAAACAGGCAAATAGAAGTTTACATTTCACAGGAAGCATGTTCATTTAGGACGATTTTGAAGTTTTCTTTTTGAGTGAAAATAATGGTTAATCTTTTGGCTACGAGTTATCAGTATTCATATGCCTATGCTAATAATTCAAATTCAGAGTTATTGCCTAGCAATGATGGAGAGGAGGGACCTTAAACATATCATGAAATTACAATAATCTGCAATGACTACTAGGTTAGTCCACATGAAGTGTTTATTCGTTTACCAGTGCCTCATAATGCAGAGGCATATTTTTTACATTATGCAATAATTTCTTACCTGACTTACAGCACCTTTAGTTATTAATGGAGCCAAACCACAATCAGATAGACGAACAGAAACATCATCATCAAGGAGAATGTTAGCAGACTTGAAATTTCTGTGTACAACAGGTGGCGAACACTGCTCATGCAAGTACCTTGTCAGAAAACAACATTACAGTGTTAGATTCAGAAAGTAGCACATCAAGACGCATTATCGTGTATGGACAACTATTATAATGCTTTAGCAACTTAAACCTCAAATTGTTCTACCATCTAATACTGAATTGATCCCAAGTTTCTAGTAAAAAAATTCCAGCATTAAATTAATCTACTGAGAAATACTTTAAAATCCAGGCAGGAGAAATTAAATATGAGAACGGAAACATTCAAGTGACTATATACAAAACATTGACAGCTAGGGGCAAATATTTTCCCCTATTGTCTACACTTGATAGTTAATTGACTTACTCTAAGGCTCTAGCTGCACCGAGTGCTATCCGAATGCGAGCATTCCATGACAGTCTTGTTTTGAATTCATCATCTGAATGGAGTGCATCCTGCAGCGAACCATTACTACAGTACTCATAAATAAGAAGCCTTTGACCATGCTCTGCACAGTATCCAATAAGCTCAACAACATTTGCATGCCGGATTCTGTCAATGTTGTTTACCAAATCAAGAAACTCATCATCTGTTTGGTGATCAGTAACTCTCTTGTCTAGTTTCTTCACAGCAAGCATCTAACAATTCATATAATGAGAGTGAATGTCAAATTTGAGTCCCAATCACCATAAATATGTAATTTACAACTGTTTGGGCAAAGGAAACACGAATGAAGAAACTGGAATCAAATGCATTCAAACATGTCAGTACTTAAACATGCGCTAAAATAAATATCATCTATCCAGATAAGAGAACATCCAAGATATTACAGAAACAAATAATATTAATGTAATCATTATTAGCAACCAAATGGTGATTAAAGTTTAGGAAAATAAATCATAAACCATAACAACGAAGTAGACAGGTTAAACACACAAAAAGCCAGTGTCTACGAGTTTTCATCATTCCACATACATCAATGCAATTGAGATGAAAAAATACCTTTCCATCAGGAAGCTCTGCCTTATACACAGTCCCCAGCATTCCTAAACCTATAAGATTTTCTTGAGAAAAGCTATTTGTATACTGCTGAAGGGATGCAATGGTGAAAGTTTTTGCAAAAGTGGGAGGAACTGGACTTTTTTTGGGAGGATTGAAGTTAGCCCCTTTGCGGAATGAGGTTGGTTCAACAATCACACTCTCAGTAGTAAGTGGTGGAGGTGGAGGAGGTGGTGGTGAAGGCATTGAATATACATCAAGTGAACTCATATCTATCTCATGATCCAACAGCTTTGGGAGTGTTCCCGTTCTTTGTTCATCCTTCTCTTGCTCGCCTTGTAGCTTTGGAATTGCCCTCACTCTCCTTGCCTCCTCTTGATTATCCCCTTTCGGCCTCACAACAGCACCTTTTGGTACTGTTAAGTTAAACAAAAAAATGATTAGAAAATGCAATGCTTATATTAGTGAAATCCTAACAACGAAAATTAAATATCAGAAACAAAATCAAGAGAGACCAAAAGTTATATTTATTTGCCTTTCTCAGTTTGACTAGGTGGTTGGACAAAATCCTCATATTCTCTAGGATTCTGTCTTTCGCCTCCATATTTGCCAACTTGATGTTGCTTGGAACTTTTGTTAACCTGTTCTCTTCTGCTACATCTTGGAACAAAGAGAAGAAGTCCCAGTACTACAATAACAAACATCAATATACCAGAAATAGATATCCAAACCACCCTTTTGGTGTTCTTTTTCGATTTCACAGAATTTGATTGATTTGCTGCAGTTGGTCCATTTGTAGGTTTAGTAGGTAAACGTCCAGATGATGGAGTCCCAGAAACCACGGTTCCTAGTGGCGATACCGTCACTGGAGAATGAGGAGGACGTGCTGGGGCTATAGTAGCATTGGCATTAAGATTAAACCGGTTTCCATCATTTCTGCATAACAAAATCACCATCGGTTATTGAAGATCCAAAATTACATATGTATAATACTTTTTCGACACACTATCACTCAAATTACTGATGTGACAGAACTCAGCAAAGGAACAGAGAATAAAGAAAATTTTGATTAATACTTTTGTTGTCAAAAACACACCCACAATTGCACATCTAAAATTGTATGTCTCAAAAACCTTCACTTGAGACTATCTCTTTATCGTAAATTATGTGTAGTTTCAATTGTCTGACTGTATAAGTGGAGGCAGCGCAACACCCAATTGGTTGCTTTTATGAATACTTACAACACTGCACCTCTTGGTAGTTAACAGGATCACAAATATTTCCATGAAAATGAACTACAATTCACACAAGTCTATGTCCATCTTCGCATTTTTCTAACACGGGAAGTATCTTAATTATGCATAAAGAAGCAATACTTTTTAAGGTTTTCACCTGAACTTAGGGATGCTTAACAGCTTCGGGGGTATTGGTCCAACAAACTGGTTGTTCTCAACGTTCCTGTTCAAATAGGGCAGAGTAGTCACAAATTTAAAAGAGAATAAATGTGATTAAAAAGTTAAGGCCATCAAATTCTATATACAATTCAAATGGTTCAAAATCTTTACAACCCTTATCAACAACAGTTCTTTCAATTAGCTGGTCAAAAAAAATAATTAAACACTACATTTTCACCAAATTTATTTTCAGTTCCCATAATTTCTTTTTCATAATATTGGTTTCGGTTATTTATGTAATTTGGATTTTGGTCCTTGCCATTAAAAATAAGATATTTGTCTAATATTTTTCATTTGCTTAGATTTTAATCATTGTCACTTTTACTTATTAAGGTTATTTTGTGAAGAAATGATCTTTAAACTTTCCCATTATTGAAGCACTGGTCTCTGGGGACCAAAATCTTATTGGAGGATACTGTAGCAACTGATTTTTATTTTAACCAAACAAATATCATGCAAAATTTATAAGAAGCGTGTTAAGAGAAGTACAAATCTTGCAGTGGAAGGTCTTGTAAAACATCCAGGGTCCCAGATAGGTTATTGTTTTGTAAATGTCTGCAAATACAGAAGAAGTTAGATTGATTGACAGAGAACAGAGAAATACGTTAAAAAAGTAATCTTATTAAGGCAAGATACTCACACGCTAGTCAGAGCTGACAAGTTCTCCATAGATGGAGGCAATTCCCCACTCAAATTATTACTAGATAAATCTCTGCACATCAGTTGACGGTTCACCAAATAAGTTTTATATGTAATGAAGCTAAAATCATCTCCATTCAAAGTTATATGTATGTAATTGAAGAATAATTCAATTAATCCCTACAGATTGATCAATTTAGTAAGAGACTGAAATGCATCTGGTATTTCTCCTGTTAAAAGATTGTCGTTAAGAGACCTGAAAGGGGATAATTCAATCTCATTTAGATAAACTTGCATATCTATCAATAGAATTTGATAAAGAGACAGAAAATGAGATAAACTCACATGTCACTCAATTCAGTCAACGTAGATAAAGAAGCTGGAATACTACCAGTGAACTGGTTATCTGAAAGAAAGCTGCAAAAGTACAAACCATGAATTTATTTTGCACGGTGTGTTGGAAGAAATAGTATCACAGAGTTTGTTACCACATACAAGTGTTGCAAAGTGACTGGCAAACTGGATGGAATACTTCCCCCAATGTGATTGTTGCTTAGAACTCTGCCCCAGAAACATGAAAGAAGCAGTAAAGGTAATGCAGAATAAAAAGCGAGGAAGAACGACCATGAAATTCATGAACCGAGGAAATGCACTACAGATGCAGACATACATTAACAAATGGACTTGTTCATGCCATGCACATGCCTGAGGACAGATGATGAAAAGCAAGCCAGAAAGAGGGGAGCAAAGAGAGAGAGAGAGAGAGAGAGAGAGGTATTTACATTGATCTGATAGAAACAAAACTTCCTAAGCCGTCACCCAGTTCTCCTCCCAAGTTTGCACCATTCAGAGTTCTGTCATGAATGACAAAGAGCAACTGGTTATCTATTTTGTGACATTTCAATGAATGTGAAGTAGAAGCAAGAGAAAGCGGTTACATACATTGCTTGAATGACTGAACCATTACATTGAACACCTTGCCACGCTTGTCCACACGGGTCACCTCCACTAGGAACCCAGCCAGGAAGAACAGGGTTGCCCAATGCAGTATATAAGTTATTTATCGCTGCAACTGCTCCAATTACAAAACTTTAACACTCTTAGGACGCACCACAGATGGATGAAAACAATCAATAATGTGTTAAGAGTAACAGAACAAACATCACAATTCCAACCCATGCCACATTTTTAGTAGCCATTGCACATTGGCCAAACTAAAAGCATGATACTTCAAAAAATTTAGTCATGAGAAGCTGAGGCAGAAGCAGAACCACAAGGTTATGTAATTTTGATTTAAACGAGAAACACTGACACATAACAGAAGAGGCACAGGACAATTATCAACCCAAATCATCACTCTAGAGGAAAATAGGTGAGGACAAAACTGAGATAGAATCATTACCATCAGAGGGATTAGTGTCTGCATGTGAAAACTGGACTATGCAGATCAACAAAAATCCAAATAGAACTTCGCCATGGATCTTCACTCTCTTGTACTGTGAACCAGATCTCTCCTCACCCATTCTTCCAAGCTCAATGTTAATCTTCTGCTCACTACTTTCCCTTGAAAGCAATCGCCGTACCATCCTCTTCTGAAAATTCAATCCCCCCAAGAAACTAAAACAAAACCATTATTCCACAAGCATAAAAAATCATAAAAAGATAAAGTTCTGAGTAGAGTATTATAAAACATGAACATGAGGGATTAATCTGAGAACTTACGTAAGAGAGAAACCGAACAAGGTTGGGAAGTAATGCTGAAAATCTCGATATCAAAACCATAAGCTAACGGAAAAAATGAGGTTTAGTTTTATAGAGTCTGTAAACAAACTTAACGTCTAAGATTCAGAGCTTATTTAGTAGTTTGAGTGGTGAACGTAAGCACAGAAGCTTTTGGCACATAGAATATAATAATTATTATCGTATAATTATAATAATGAAAGTGATTGAAAATTGTGGCAAAAATCCGAAGCTTTAGAAAAAGCTGGAAACAAGAGGAAAAGCTGCTCTGAGGGAAATTCTATAATGAAAAACAACCAATCAATTCTCTCTCTAAAAACTAGAGAGAAGTGGAAGACGGTGTGAGTGAGTGAGTGTGGTTCTGCTGTTTGAAGAGTGTCTTATTATTGGAATGGAGAAATTAGCGTTGCCACGCTCCCTGGTGAGCGCGTAAGGTTACTCTACCACGACATGCTGCCCATGTTTGATGTTTAATAATGGAGTGTTTATTATGTGTATTTGTGCCTTGTCTTGTCCACTTGTTACAACCAGTGTCAAATAGCAAATGTTCTTCCAGGAACCACATCCATGTGTTTATGCTGTTTAGTGAGAATAAAATTGGATTTGTAACTGAAACGCTCCTCATTAAATTGAAAAATAAATTATAATACCCAATTTAAATAAATAAATATATTATATGTTTCTCAATTAATAATTTGTAAATATTTTTTTATGACTAGCTTGTACTCTTATTAATTAACGTTAATTCTTTTTATATCGTTATGATGTGGGGCTGCTCATGTTAACGTTTGCACAGTGATGGAGAGTGCAATCACGTGTCGTGGCTCCGCGTGACCTTGATGTGTTGGTCCACTGCTACAAATTTCTTAATTTTTTTTTTTTTCTGAATACTCTTGATAATTTTGAACTTACACAATTATTTTGTTATTAGAAAAACTTTAACTTCTTATTAAAAAATGTAACAATTTACCTTGGGAGTCTAAATCAGACTCGCCGATGTATCAGTCCAAATAACCCTAACACAAATGGATCATGTAAAAATTTTTAATCTAAATTGAATTACATTATTTTTTATTTCACCTGTTTAGTTTAAACAAGTAAAATGGATTTTTTAAATCGGATCATTTTTTAATAATAATTATTGATTAATAAGTAGAAGTGGTATTGTTTTATTAAAGCATATATATAATAATTTACATATTAAATTGTTGTCTAAAAATTAAAATAACTTCATTGATTTATTTATTTTGTTTTTACTGTTCCCAATTTCAAATTATTTTTAATCTTTTTTATTATTTTAAAAGTCCATTAATCTAATGTAGAGTCAGACAGAACTTAAAAAGTTCATTTAGAGTGTACCTGGAACCGTCCATTCAATTGTCAGGGAATGAAATAAAAAACGGTTTACTTTATTGCACTGCATACGATTTTAGTCGTATAGGTTAGCACCGATTCAGCTTAAGTATTTTTGGTAATAAATAAATGTTAATACTTTCTATTAGTTATTTTTGAGAAAAAAAAAGTTTTTTTTATCTATGTACTGATCAAACTTATATTTAGTTTACTTTAAAAAAAAAACATATTTTAGTGTTTGTCTTTCAAATTGAAGATAATAGATTTTCAACTCTTGAAAATAAGTGGTTTTTATTTTTTTATTAATTTTATTAGTGAGATTATCACATATTATTATATCATAATTCTTTTGAAAAATACAGAAACTAAAATCAATTTTAGTTAGAAGTACCGTACCCTTTTTATGAAATCAAAAGCACGTGAATAAAAACACGTTTTAAGAATGTACACGAATAAATAGAAATTACACGCTTAAGTATCTAAATCATTGTAGTTTCATTTTTAAATGTTTACACTTAACAAATTATAGGGAGAATTATGTTTACATGGTATGTAAGTACGTAGAAAACTTTCATTTTTATATGTGGAAAATTTTATGTACGATGTAGAAAACTATTCAAAAGGCTAAGTAGTATGTTTAAAATGAAATATAAATATTTTATAATTACAGTGTAAAGCTTATAAATAATCAAAGTTAATTCTTAAAATTTCATTTCAGAAGAATCATTATTTTTTAAAGTTTTTTATTTTATTTTTTTCTTTGCTTTTTAAAATAAAATTAACAAATTTGTTTCTTTTGTTTAAGATCGAAGTCTGCTATAAGATTTTTATGGAAAATAAAATAAATCTATTTGATCAAAATTTTTTTAGAATAAGTTTCTCTTTATCTTTTTTTCTTAAGTCAGTTTTGAAAAAAAAAATATGCATGTTTAGAAGGAACTTGGATGCATGTGGAATTTATAAAATCAAAATGAGTATATGTTAGATATATTCATATTATTGGTCATGACTTCTTATCTATAAATTTAGTCTTGTCGTAAGTTTGCTGTTGTTAGAGTTTGATTTTGTATTCAACAATCTAAATAGAAAAGGGAAGTTAATTTAGTTTTAAATAACATCTTGGGATAAATAATTAGGATGTGAAGGTGTCGTATTCACATTGTTTTGAAGCTTTTGCGATAATTTGTATTGATTGAATTGTGATTGAAATGAAATTCTATCATTCTTTGAATGTTTTGAAATTTGGTTCTAAGTTAAGATTTTTTTAAGTATAATATTCTATATTTAGTGTTTGACTCTTAGCAGTTGAACAATACCCATGACCATTAGACTTGAAGAACTTTACTGTCTTATTACACTTATTATTATACTTATTAATTCGATAAAAATTATTGTAATATTGTGGTGCGTGGGTCTGACCGACGCTACTTGCAATTAATTAATTGCAAATAATATTATGTTGTGTGGGTCTAGCTCCCGCTAGTTTTATTTTTATGTTTTTAATTTTCTGTTGCATTTTGTGTGGGTCTAGTTCACGTTGCTTGAAATTAATTAATTGTAAATAATAATGTGACATGTGGGTCTGTCCCCCGCTTGATTTTATTTTTATTTTTTTGAATTTTCTTTTGCGTTTTGCGTGACGCTGCTGGCCCCCGTTTGATTTTAATTTTTTTTTTAAATTTTCTTTTACGTTTTGTGTAGGTCTATCCCACGCAGCTTGCAATTAATTAATTGTAAATAATATTGTGTTGTGTGGGTCTAGCCCCCGCTTAGCTTTATTTTGTTTTCAAATTTTTTTATTCAGATTGTGTGGGCTATGACATTTTAAAGTGGGTTTGGCCCACGCTTCTTGCTTGAGTCATTAACCCACGCATATCTTTGGTAGCTATTTATCTGTTTTCTTGTAGTGAAATGAATTGAAAAATTATAGTGAATCAAGTAGGACACATCCATTATCCTTTATATTTTATAGTTTTATGTAGATTTAATAGGTGAGTCAAGAGCTCATTAGACAAAATTAATTTAATTAAAACCCCAAGAGCTTTAGTCTTTGGACGGGCCAAATTTGCTAAGCAACTTATTTAAATAAAAACTTTTAGTGATTTGGTTGCTTGAGACAATTTTTGCTATAAAAAAATCATTTGATTAAAATTTTTAGAGTTTTGGTTATTGGGTAAGAGGTCTTTATGAAAAACTTTTAGTGGTGTAGTTGTTGGGTAACTTAAAAGTTATTGGATTTTTGATACCTTTGCGTGGATGAGCATAATGGTGATTGGAGATATATCTAATTTACTGTGCAAGCAAAATATTAGCCCAATGAGATGAAGTTTTCTAAACTTTGAAGAAACATGTTTTAAATATTTTTGAATGCTAAAGTGTGTTTATATCTTCCATTGTATTATTTTGACAATTTTTATAATATAATGAATGATGAATTCTCCATATGTATATATATAAATGAAAATTTATGATGGTTGGTTGTGATATAACTGTGTGGTATATTATGAACATAGTTGTAATTATTTATAGAGAGTGAATATTATGTTGAGATGTTTAAGTTCTGAATTAATTTTGAGACTTTAAAAGAGATGATATTGACTATATTAATATTAGACTTACATAGAGGACAAATATTAGGTGGTGAGAGTCAAATAGAGTTTCACCAAACATGCACTGTGATAAAAGAAAGAAAGTGTTTGACATGTCATAATGAATTTATTCTTTTCTATGAGTGAACTAATTCCTATTATGTAGTTTTGTAGTGACAACTTAGTAAATATAATATGACAAGTACAAATTTTTGAATCTAATTCAGTTCATGAATACTTTTAAAATAGAATTAAGTGTTTGTGATATTGATATATTTGAGTTATGACATCAAAAATAGGCAATTGAATTGAGATTTAGACATTAGATAATGATAATGGTTAATGTTTGAAATTAAAATCGTATCTATTAGAGATGAGATGCGATTAATATATGTCTAAATAATTGAATTTATACCTATATAAGTTTCTATTTTAAGACTTTAACTTAATTTGTTTTGTGTTTTATTTATCAACTCAACTATAATTATCACGTGTAACCTAAAAACATTGGATATCTTAGAAGATTAGTTTCAATAAAAATAGATTAAAGAGTATTTTATTATATTTTATGTAGTTGTCTTTTATTCGGTTATGTTTGTGCACATATGCATTTTGATTTTCTATGAAGAAAAATGCTCATGTCTAAAAATTTTAGAACGATGGATGTAAATATATGTAAAATAAGTGCAAGGAGTAGAATGAATAAACGTTAGTTAGATTATATAATAGTAATAAAGGGATGATAAACCACTAAAAATATTTGTAAATGAAATTTAAGAAAAAATATAAATATATTCCTTTCAAATATTTGAATATTCTCATAAGTGAAAAATAATAATAATATTGTTTAATCATTCTTCTAAATAGGTGAAATTTATGCGAGGATTGAGATTTTATGCATCGGTCACAATTCTATTTGTAGATTTTTTTCCGTTTAAAAAATAGTTATATTAATAAATTCCACTAGTAGTAACTGTTAAGAGAAAGTTTATTAAAACAAACGTTATACGCGCGTATAACGTATTTTGAAAAAGTTATTTAGGTCAGAGCCGCCAGTTTTTATGCTCTTCACGTGTTGAACTCAATGATTGTGATAGGCTTCATGTCAGTAATCTAATAATACCCACTCAATTTTATACGAATTTCTATATATATATATATATATATATATATATATATATATAT
>Ga0099825_1007308_pt1 | contig 13493 bp, 6 predicted proteins | sample SiratroredBW_FD_76838 | JGI IMG/M metagenome (GOLD analysis project Ga0099825, IMG submission 76838) | Root nodule microbial communities of legume samples collected from California, USA - Siratro red BW | ecosystem: Host-associated > Plants > Roots > Nodule | place: USA: California | collected... | reverse complement strand
TGAAATTCAATGGCTAGTCTATCTTCTTCAAGATTTGAAAGTTCCTTTTGAGCAACCATCTCTTTTATATTGTGACAATGACTCAACAAGATATATTGCAGCAAATCCAGTGTTTCATGAGCGTACTAAACATATAGAAATAGACTGTCACATTGTTAGAGAAAAGTTGAAAAAGGGTCTCATTCATTTGCTTCCCATTTCCACCACAGAGCAACTAGCAAACATTTATACCAAAGCCTTAGGTCCTCAATCTTTCAATAATATTTGTTCCAAGTTGGGTCTCATCAATATTTGCTCCCCAACTTGCGGGGGGTTTCAGAGGATATGGATAGAAGGCTTCTAAAAGGAAACTAATTATTTGATTTTGTCTTTATGGTAAAATCAAATCATCATCAATTCTGTTTATTTGTTTTTATGACATTATCAGATTATAATAACTTTATTTTATTTTCTTTATTTAGCTATATCTAGAATGGGTACAATACTTGTATATATTCAATTCTTTATTTTGAATGAAACACACAGAAAAACAGAGAGCATATATTCATTTTCATATCTTTTGTTCATCTTTGTTCTTCTCTTTATTTTCATAATATTATTTTCATTCTCATGTCCTTTGTTCATCTTTGTTCTTCTCTTTATTCTTATAATATTTTTCTTATTATTTGTTCTAACAAAACAACTCACTTATTATTTTAACAGATTTTTGTATGGATGATATACTCATTTTAATTTTAAGGGGAAAAAAAGTAAAAAAATAAGCACACCAAACTTTATTTAAGATTTTTTTTTCCCTGAAGTTAATATTTTTGCAAAAGACGTAAACAGAGTTGCATTTCCATTTTGATTTTTCAAACAGGATGACCCCAACACACATGGTCCCACATTGAAAATTAGTACCATCAATTATTTTTATCGGATGGTCCATCTCCATTTCCTTTTGCAACGATAATCAAAATAAACAAATGTAGTAATAGAAATTTGAATTTTCAACCACGAAAATATAGATGTAAATAAAAAAACATTGAATATCATATAAGATAATTACTTCTCTCAATCTTTTTATGAATTTAGGTTGTTTAAACAGAGGAGAAGATACCAGAAATGACTTTTTTTTTTTATAATCATTAATAAAAATTTAACATTTAAACTTATACTAGTTGCAGAATTTATTGTATTTACACTTTTATTAAAATTTAAATTAATTATAAAAGTATTTTATCTTTAACTTTGTTATTTTTAGATTTAATTAATTTTTAATTATTTCATAAATTTAGATTTTTTTATTAAGTTTGGATTACAAATTTTCATTTTTTTCATATTTAAAATGTTTTTTTATTTGTATCTAAAGATCTTATTTTTTTTTTTTTTATCATAAACGGGATATGATCATTATTTTTTTCTTATCATTTTCAACTTACAACAATTAATTTCATATCTCTTTTGATGCTCTTCAATTTGTTAGTCAACTGGTTCCTCTTGTCTAAGAAGGAGTTCAAGGTAATAAGTAAAAATTCAATTAAAAATACCGAAACTTATAGGATATTTCAAATTTAATTAAATCTTATTTTTATTAATAAAATCACTATCAAACTATTTATTATTTGTCCCTTTTTTATAATAATAAAAAATGAAATATAATTAAAAAATCAATTCTTATAATCAAATTTATCAAAAGATATTATTAAAATTTATATTAAATTTATTAAAAAATGTATACATAAAAGTAATCACAAAATTAAATTTTTTTATTAATTTTTATAATATTATAATTATATAACAGTAACATTTGTAAATTTTTATGAAAATAAAAATAAATTATAATGAAATTTATATTAAAAATAATTATAACATATTTGAATTTATATTTAAAAAGTCATTTTATAGATCATATTTAATAAACACTAAAAAGTTTATGAATAAATATAAAAAAATAAATAAAAAAGATAAAAAGTATCAAAAGTAGTCACAAAATTTAGTTATCATTATTAACTATTATATATTTTGAATAAGTAATGTTTTATGCGTTTACTTTTAAGCGAAACTTTTATTTGTATATATTTTTCAATTTAAATTTTTTAAACAAGATTAAATATTATATTTTAGATTATAAATTTCATATCTAACTTTAAATCTTTAAAAGCTTACCATAAATTAGAGTAAAATAAAAGTAATACAATATTAAAAATTAATATAAAATAAAATATTATAACTTCAAAAAATTTGTTTCTATTTTTAGAAAAAAGAGAAGGATAGACTTAAATATCATTAAGTTCAAAAGAGTAAACATTTAAGCTTGGGATAACATCATTGGAAGTGTTAGCCCATAAATTGTATAAAAATTATGGAGGGAGTTGAATGTTTAACTTTCTCCATATGCATAATCTTTCACATAGTTCTGAAGTCAAAATGTGGACTAATTTACCTCCTTCATAACTCTCATTAAATTTTTTTATTTTTTATTTTTTTATTTTTTTAAACTATTATTTATATGTTGAATATAATTAAAGATTCTTATCTATTATTTTATTAATATAATATATTTATAAGTATGAATTTAGATTTTTTATTATAATATACTTTTACATTTATTTGTAATAAATAATAAAGTATTAGTCTTTTAAATTTTTTAATAATAATACTTACACTAAATCCTTATTTTTACGGGATAAATTATAAAGAAATTTTTAGATTTTTTAATTTTTTATCTATTTATGTGGACTAATTCTCATACTCACAAATACTTGGTAGGACAAATTTGGATAGAATGACTCTTGTTATAACCTTTATTTAAATATGTGAACACCTACATGTGAAATATATTTTGAAATTTCTTACATATATTTAATAAACCATTTGTCATTGAAAGAAATTATGCATTATTATTTTAATGAAAAGAAAATAATGAATTCTCCTCTAGTTTTCAAATCTATCACTTATTCAAGTGATACAAAAGAAAGAAAAATCTCTATCACAAGGAGAGTTTATCTTTCATACATTACCAATGTAGTATATTATAAATTAATTAAGAATAATTTTAAATATTAAAGTAATTAATATGATATATAATAATGTATTGCTAGATAGTTTCGCGTTTTAATTATTTAAATTCTTATAAAATCCGTTTGTCATGAAACGTAAAAAAAAAATTGTACGAAGGAGGTTTATTCTTACCTCCATTTCCAAAGTGATATAAAGTTAAACGTGCTATACTCATTTCTTGAAAATAAGATAAAAATAGCTATATAATATTCCCTTGGTCTTCGTCGGTGATCTGCATGAATTTTTGTGTTTTCTTTTGCAAATAAATCACTATATTAAATCTGGAATGATACAACGATTTTTTTTTAAAAAATAATAATTTGTTTGAGATCCACCTATTTTTGCTTTAAACAAACGCTTTTAGATCCATATCTCATGCTCCACCATCACTCTTACCACCACATTTGACCAACCCTTCTTTATGTTTTTTCCTACTTCCCATGGTTTTCTTAACCTACGATTTTATTAACTGTCATTCATTCATTGAAGAAAAAAACAGCAATGCATATATGTCAAGATTTTTTTACCTTTATAATTTATATAGCACAGTTAAAAAACATTTATGTAGATTATTGAATTTTCCTATTTATCATTTTTTCAGAAAAATATTTCCATATGCATGGATTATGTAATAGTTAAAATCAAACTGATTACTTTTAAAAGATATCTTTCTTTTAATGGAGTACTTTTACATATACTTGAAACTTTATTTAAAGCATTTAGTTCGGTTTTAAAATGACAATAACGCGTTTTAACGTTAAGAATGCAAAACAAAAAGCATAATTATCAGAAAATAATAAAGTTTTGGAAGTGTACAAAACCATAATAATTACACAATGAGAAAGGGTTTTAATAAAAGAGAATTAAATGAATATAATAAATTAAAATTTGGTATGAAATAGATGGATTACTATTATGGAAAGGGAAATATTTATTGAAGTCACGAGAGGAGGATGAGGGTTTCCGCATGGTAGCAGCGCTAGTGGCGCAGGAAAATAAAACCTAATTTACCAAATTCAGACAGAGATTCTCATTCCTCAAGATCTTCTCATGTGTTGTCTCTAATTAATCCTCAATTTTCTTCTCTCTTTTTCTCTCTTTTTCTCTCTCCCTCTCCAAATTACTACAATGTGCTCCATTTCCTCACTCCACCCAACCCATGTCTGAGGTCTTTCAAGCTCTCTCCTTTTTCTTTTTTTCTCTCTTTTGCTTTCCTTTTAAAATCAGATATTGCTCGCATTTTCCCTTTTTGTTTGTGATTTTGTTTTTCTTTCCCACTTTGAAGAAATTGTGAAAGACTGGTGTTTTACTGTTTTTAGCTGGGTTTTTTTTCTCTGTGAATATTTACAAGGCACGTCCTCATTGCTACGGCTAAGTTAATTACCTTATTATCTAAATTACACCAGAGAACATGGCATGAATTCTGATTTTTTGGTGATGTTTAAGTAATGATGGGGGGTTTGGGTTGTTTATTTTTCGAATGTTTTTTGTTGTGTGCGAGCAGGGAATGACAATGTGTGTTTGCTGTTTCTAATGTACTGTAGTGTTTCGGAAGCGGGTATTGCTAACATGAAGGACTCTTGGTTTTTCGACAATAACTTCAATGGTCTGTCAGATGATATTTTTGATGATGTCGTGGGCTTTTTTGATTTCCCACTGGAAGAGGTGGAAGAAGACTGGGATTCTCAATTGAAATGCCTTGAAGACCAGCATTCTGAGGTTTTTTCTGCGTCGTCAAATGGGCTGTGTGACAAAACTCAAACTGAAAACCCCCAATTTGGGACGGAGTTCTCTGTCTCTGTGAGTATTCTTTCCACAATATGGTTTGTAGGAATGTTGATTGTGATGTCTTTAACCTACTTAAATTATTCTCTTGCAATGTTGACCCCATGTGTTTAAATCGTGGTCGTGATTTTAGTTTAGTTTTGTTGCCGACATTAGGGGAAAATGCAGCTGAGTCAACGACCTTGATAATGTGACCTCAATTGTGGTTGAAGACTGTCTTTTGAGACCATGATATCTAAAATTTCTGAATGAAACGTTCTTACTGAACTTTCATCACAAACCTTTGATAGGAGATGCTAATTCTGTTACTGAGACAACTATGAGATTTTACAGTTGTTATTCCTAAAGTGTTGTCTAGGAATTTGTTGGATTGGGAAAACAAAAATATTGGCAATTAAAATACTCATTGGGTCAGAGAAGAGATTTGATGATGATTCTGTTATAATCTAGAGATTTAAGAAAAGAGGGCAAGTCCTGGCACAATTGTAAAGTTGTGCCTTCGGGACAGGTCGGTCATGGACTCAAATCCCCAAACAGCCTCATTGCATGTGCAACGGGCCCTCCCCCATGCCTTCAAGTATTATAAAGGTTGAAGATACGGGGTTAGATGCATTTAGTTAAAGGCAGGATTATTGAGCAACTTTTTAATTGCATACCACATGCTTTATTGTTTACTAATGATCTATTTCCACAAGTAAAAAGTAGAAGAAGCAGCAGTTGAATTCCCTTGAAACTATGTTGCCAGTTTCATTTTCTCATTCTTTGCAGTAACAGGATATAGTAATAAAACATGTAGTTGTTAACAAATTTAGGTGAAGAATTTCTACATTTTATCTACTACTGACTCAAAATGTCCTGGACCTGAAGTTGGAACTTCAGGGTTGTGTGACAATGTGAGGAGGCAGTTTGGAAGCATGATGATTATCTCCTTCCTCGCCCATTCAAGTTACAGAAACTCCCCCTCGTGGTATACACTATTGGATAGTTTTAGAAAGTTAAAGAAAGACCAATGAGGAAGAAAATGAGAAAAAGTTAAGAAGATTGGCTGGAAAATGAGTCTTCTGATTGATTTTTAATAAAGTTCATCAATCATAACTGTCAGGTTCTAAAATTAAAAAAATTTACTACTGTTGAAATTATGGGGTTTTAGGCAGAGTGAGGAATAGAGATAAACGAGTTTGAAACACTAAATTGATATTAACAAAGATGTATTCATAAAACCTAGAGCAGTAATCCGTGTGTATATAATAAGAATCCTACTAACTTATTACAGAAACAAATCATGATAAGGAAATATGATAACTAACTCACGAGATTAGGAGGAAATAGGAAAACTAATCCTATGAGATAATCTAAGATATTAGACATTCTAAGAATTACTGTTACATTTTTTGTGTATATATATATATATATATATATATATAATGTTACACTCATTCACCATTCAAAATAACTAAACACTTAAAAAATTCCAAGCTTTGTCACCAGAACTTAATCACCTTATGAGAGCAACACCCAAAATAAAATACGGCATGAGTTGTAAGGTGTTGTTGAGATTTAAGATTTATTCACCAATAAATTTTGAAATATCAACTTATCGTGCAAATTAATTATAAAGAAGTTCATGTCTTGTCTGTTTGTATTTGGTAAGTGGTGGCGTACAGTTCTAAATATCAGATCCCTTGCCCAAAGCTATTTCCGTCTCCATGGCTTAATTAAAAAAACTATTTTGACATGGTTGGCTGGCTGATACTATTTGGCTGGCGGTGAGTATTAAGTTATCGATTGTTTTTGTGTATACTGTTTTATGGCAATAAAATAGAAAATGATTTACAATATCTGCAATTACACTTTCTTAAGAGACAAGACTACCACATGTTATTGCAAATTGAAATTGTAAAAAGATGCAAGTAGTTTGAGTGACTGTCTTTTTGTGTTGGACCCTCGAATGATGATGTAAGTATGTGGTAATTGATTACTAAGAGTATCAATTTTAGAACAGTAGCAGGGTTTTCATGTGATTAGATTTGTGGAGTATAGATGTACATGTTGAAAAAAATCAAATGGAATCCTCTCAATTGTTTAGTCAAATAATCAAATCCACTGATGTTGCATCTGATTCTTGTTCTTTTTTTATTTTTGTGGGTTTGATGATTGTTTGGCATTGCAGTGTAATGGGATTTCCCCAATAAAACAGGTGGCAAAGGCTCCTGGCCCAACATATGGAAAAACCATTCCCCTCAAGAATGTCACTTTCAATGGAAAAGATTTGCATCAATTCCGAACCTACAGCCCAGTTTCAGTTTTTGAAAGCAGCAGTTCTTCCTCTGTTGAAAATTCCAACTTTGATCGACCTGTCATTCCAGTAAAGCGTGCTCGAAGTAAACGGCAGCGTCGTTCAAGCTTGAGTGCACTATTTGCCATTCCTTTCATCCTTAACGCACAGGCTTGGCAAAATCAGCAAAGGACATCTGTCACTGAATCATATTTCGAAACAAATGTTGCTGGGAATATGTCAGACAAAGTAAAAGGCCACAGGAAAAAGGATATGTCCCTGCTATCAGAAAATGTTGAGATGATGAGATCCTCACATCTGGTGTCAGATCCCCCCAGAAAATGCATGCATTGTGAGGTGACAAAGACCCCCCAATGGAGAGAGGGACCAATGGGTCCCAAAACACTCTGCAATGCTTGTGGTGTTCGATACCGGTCCGGCCGCCTATTCCCGGAATACCGGCCAGCAGCTAGCCCAACTTTTGTTGCATCATTGCACTCAAACTGTCACAAGAAGGTGGTGGAGATGAGAAGCAGAGTTCAGGAGGGTGTTAGGGGTTCTTCTATGTTTGCTTCATCAAATCTCCATGGAAATTCTGTAGGATAATTTTTATGTTGGATTGATTATACTGAGGAAGAAACGGTAGTCCTAAACAGGATCCTCCTTGTTTGTTGTTTTCATTATAGTCTAATGTTATATTGCTTAGCTTCATTTGTTTAATTAATGTAAATTGATTGGTGAAAATAAAAGGTAGTAGCAGGTTAGTGCTCTGCGAGAAATTCGGGGAACATGGTGTTGAAAGCTTGAGAGGTTGAGAAGGGTATGATGTAGTTTTCATTTTGGTGGCTGATGAAGCAGCCAGCAATGTTCTAACTGGCTGGCATGCATGGCTGTGGGGTAAAGAATTATAAAGTAGGTGCAAACTGATGCATGTGCTACCAGAACATAAAGTCAAGGATTAAATTGAGGCAAGGACAATAATACCACATGCCTCATAACATGCCACAACATATTAAAGAAGGCACATGCGTCGCTTTCTTTTTATGTTAGAAGACTTGCAAACTAGATTGATGCTTTTCTATTCAGCTTCAAAATGACTTTTTCACTTGCCCTTCACAACAGGCTAGTGGAATTTGTTTCTAGCAGCAATGTTCAAAGGGCTGGCCCATACTAAAGTGCAAAGGTCGGTGTGGGCTTGCCTAATTTTTTTATAGATCGTTCGTAATTGTTTTATACTTTTTTCCTAATTATGATTTTACTGTGGATTTTGAAATTTATATTTGATTATGATATAAACGTATATCTTGAATCCATTTACATTTACCCCTTTTCCTTGGCTGACATTTAATGTTAAACCTACATTTGAACGAAGCAACCAAGTTCAGTCCTATCATCATGCCTTAAAACCTCTCTTAGGGAAGGACTCGTGAATTTTTAACTTGATAATGCTAAATGATGTCATTTCAAACTTAAAAGAAAATTAATGTCATAATCATATTGATTTTTTCCAAATCCTCAACTTAATCGGTCTATAGTTCGTGGTGTTATTCTTTTACTTTTGTAGAAAATAGCAAAATTGTTTTTATTATTATTGTTGGATAGTATCTATTGTATAAAAGATAGGTTATAATTATTTTAGAGGCCAATAATGCACTGGTCTTATGGATCACAAGGCTTTAATGTTTAAGAGAAAGCCCATATAGTAAAACTTGTTTTATTGTGTCTAGGAACCCTCAAGCCCAAAAGAACAAAAAATCACCCAAACTCATAGATAACATCTTAGTGTTATTTTCTGCTCGGTTCTGGTTGGGTCTAAATAGATGCACACCTCTTGGTTAACTAGCTACTTAATCATTTTTAATAACTTAATGAAGGATTAATCTATCTCCCGATGACTATGAAAAGACTTCATCAGGCCAAAAGGGAATCAGTTTGAGAATGACTTTTCTGTTTTTCACAAATTGTTGTGACATCCTCCTTGTCTAAGTGGTTTTAATTTGAGGAGTTGGTGTGCTGTTCCTTTTTACTGACAACTAGATATCAAATTTCAATCTAGCTTGCTATTATCACAAAGTGTTGTGTATAATTTTAAATTGAATAAATATATTTCTCTCTTTAAGAAATACTTATATTACACTCTCTTTTTGTTTTAAAATTCACATTTCTTTCTTGAAAATGAATATGTATTCTTTAATGTAGATGTTTTTCTATTACTCGAGACTTGATTAATAATTGGTTCTGATATATTATCAATTTTATGTCATTTGAAGATGAAATTAAAACTCAGGTAAACTTTCAAAACTAATAATAGAGATATTCAAAATGCTAGAACAAACAATGTAATGCTTAAATAACAACATATATATGTCTAGTAGTTACAAAAATAGATAGTTTGGGTGACATGAATTCGTAAATTTAAAGATGTATTTGTTGCAATTGAGGTAAAGATATTTTTTAGACTTTATTTTTAGTTATACATAAATTAAGATTAAATATGAAGTTTGTACAAACAAATTAGGATAGGAGGGTAATATTTTGTATATCTATTGTTTTTCTCTTTTTTTTTTCTTTGTACATTTTTGAAACAACTCTATTGTTTTATTTAATTATTATTTATTATTGATTAAAGAAATGTGATCATTAAAGTTAGTTGCTAGCAAGTGTCACGTATACAAATAAAATTAAAAAGACTTCATTTGAAGACACACTAATATTTTAAGTTGAATTAGATTTTAAGCGGAAAGAGTAATTCAAATTTGAGAAAATTGTATTACTACGCACAAGTGTATAAAATGAATTTATTTTGTGAATCATAACTAGTATTAATATGTACAATTATATTATATTTTAAGATGTATCTTTATGTACAAGTTTATGAGATGACTTTAAAGTACATCAAAGTGATGAGTCCAAAAATATTACATTTTATTATATATCTAGTTCAAATGTCAACATATTTCATATCCTTCTTATGGGTATAATTTAAGAAGAAAATAACTTAATTTCTGACTTATGTCAAAACTTCAACTAAGGTATCCCATTATTAAAGAAAGATAATCTCTAGAGATTTCTTACCAACCAAACAACCAGTATTAATACGCACAACTATATAAAATGAACTTATTTTTGTGAATCAGAACCAGTATTAATACGAACAGGTGTATTATATTTTAAGACGTGTCTTTCTGTACAAGTTTGTGATATGACTTTAAAGTACATCAAAGTGATAGAGTCAAAAAATATTACATTTCATTATATATCTAGTTCAAATGTCGACGTATTTCATATCCTTCTTATAAGTATAATTTAAGAAGAGAATAACTTAATATTTCACTTGTAATGCTAAGCAACCTTTGGAGATTTCTGACGACACAACCAGTATTAATACACACAGCTATATAAAATGAATAATTTATTTTTGTGAATCACAACCAGTATTAATAATACACACAGATGTTATATTTTAAGACGTATCTTTTTGTACAAGTTTGTGAGATGACTTCAAAGTAGATGAGCCCAAAAATATTACATTTCATTATATATCTAGTTCAAAGGTCGACATACTCCATATCCTTCTAATATTTTTATATCATGTCCGGCCAAACAAAACAGAAAAAATCTAAATTAATACAAACCCAAATTGTGCATAGTTATGATTAATTTAATACATTTATACTAAAAGTACAAAATAATACCAAAATATAACTGTAGATGATGACTTATATATATTTATGATATTTGTTCTTAACGATGTCAGCAAAAACAAAAATATCATAGGAATGTATTTACACATAGAAGTGTCAAAATATTATTATTTTTTTTTACCTCTTTTATCAAGATTGAAATAACTCTATTGTTTTATTTAATTATTATCTATTAGTTATTAAAGAAATGTAATGCTTAAAATTAGTTGCTAGCAAGTGTCACATTTGCCAAATAAAATTAAAAAAACATCATTTGAAGACACATTAATAATTTTAGATTTTGAGAGGAGGGAAGAGTAATTCAAATTTGAGAATGCCATAAAGTATGATATGGCAATAATGATAGAATGAAAAGGGAGTAAAAAATAAAATAGTTGGACAAAAATAAAGATGTTGAATCTGTTGCTCTGGTGATGCTGCCGTGTTGTTACATGCTCCATTTTAAATAGTTAATGGCCATGAATAAGACTGGTCCTACATAGTCTTAATTAAGGACTGACTGAATGAGTTCGTGTGTACGTCTCTTTGGCCATTATTCCATTTCATCCCCACACCCTAATACCTAATTACCAACCAAGTACCAATCTACCTCTACAGTTTAATAGACTTAATAATATGTTGTGCCCTAACAACCTAGATTTAACTACACTTTTTCCAAGTGAAATCGAAGCACACATGACATGCATTAATCAATCCCATGTAGTGCAATCGATTTACTCCATACTTTGTACCACAACACTTTCTTTTTAGACACCAACATTCCACCAATTACTTTTCAATGTGCGTGTCATATTTCTCCTCTTTCGGGAATAATCAAGAAGCAAGGGATGCCAACATTAAAACTTAGGTTATTTGGTGTCTCACTTTTTTATGGTGGTGATTCTATTCAATTCAAACCAATGAATAGTGTGTAGGTTGTAATGTACTACTATAGTATACACAATTTAGTTGCTCCATTTCATAGGGCCTCTTAACATTAGTTTTGTATTGATGATGGTTGAGAACAATTAATAAAATTAAAGTGACCAAGACTAGTACTACTGCTCCTATACATCATTCATTCATTCTTCTCTTTCCCAAATGCCAAAGACATAATAACAAAAGTTACAAAACTAAAAAAAAAATGGTTGAGTGGGATGTAGTAGCTACTATTGATATACATGAGTGACATAAAAAATAAAACATGGTTTGTGCAATGGCTAAACCAAGTGGGAATCCGACATTCTAACTCTCTTGAGAACGAAAGAAAAGTGTGTGCATGTGTGCGAGACAATGTGAGTGTGTGTCCCTCTCTCGCACGAGACAAAAAAGACACGTGCCAAGTGGTGGGGTAAAGGGCAGTGTCAGTGAGACTAGCACAGACATTGATTAAATTTAAAGCTAAGACACAGTTTGATGCAGGAATAAGAATATAGTAGTGGCGTTTTTGGGCAAAGAAAGGTGTTGCAATCAATCATGCATATGTAATATTGCTTCTTCTTCCTTCTTTCTTCTCTTGATGAATTATGAGATATTGAAACGAACCGTCATAGTTCCTTCCTATTTTGTCTCATTTTTAAAATAATTACTGTTAAAATTAACAAATTTATTTGTTTTTATTATTCATGTTGAAAAAATAAAAATAAAGGTTAAAGGGAGGGTCCGTTATGTTTAAAGTTTGGTTGTTGTCTAGAATTGAGAAAGTGAGAGAGTTGTATTATTATCTTATTGTGGAATGCGACGATGCATTTGGTTGAAGTGTGAAAAAATGGATCTTTGTTTTCTCTCTCTCTCTTACCCGTGACACAGAGAACACAACGACAGAGATTCCTGAGAGAGACTGCATCCACGTCATCATTCATCAGCATGGTGCTGGGCCCCACTCCCTACGTTACGTCCCTTCATCAATGTCGCTGCCAACGAGGAACAGCTATAACCCATCTATGATTCTCACACGTGTCCACCTATTTCCTGCTCTTCTGTCTTCTTGTCTCTTTACTGTTACTTACTATGCTCCACTCCCCAACTAATTTTTTGTTTCCTTTTCACTATAATAAATTTATACATCTCACTCAGTTTCACTTCTTACTAATCATTATTTCCACAGCTAATTTAGAGAATTAGCATACAAGGCTTTACTATTTCTTTACAAGTGCACAAATGTACTTTATAGTCTAATATCTTGGCACCTCTCGTGAATGGTTTGGCATATTTGAGGTTAGAAGAAGAGAAGAAAGGAAACGAAGATGATGAGATGTGAAGTTATTTGGATTAAAGAAAATAAAATGAAAAGGAAAATTTTTATTGATATTTTTTTTAAATTGATTAAATTGTGAGATTATAATCTTGATTAAAATTAATTTAAAATGAAATATAGTAGTTTGTATGTGAAAGTGTAATTAAATATTATTTTTTGTTTATAAACTCAGTTAATAAAATATAAATTATTTGATAAAGTAGATACACATAAAATTATTAAAAATAGATTTTAATAAAATTAAATAAAGTTTGAATAGTAATAATTATAAAAAATTCCATCAAAATTATAAAATTTTGTAAAACTTAATAGAATAAATAGAAATCAGTATAAAAATTCAACATCCAATAAATGCTAAACCTATTGATTATGAGTTATATATATATATATATATATATATATATATATATATATATATATATATATATATATATATATATATATATATATT
>Ga0099825_1007306_pt1 | contig 13494 bp, 5 predicted proteins | sample SiratroredBW_FD_76838 | JGI IMG/M metagenome (GOLD analysis project Ga0099825, IMG submission 76838) | Root nodule microbial communities of legume samples collected from California, USA - Siratro red BW | ecosystem: Host-associated > Plants > Roots > Nodule | place: USA: California | collected... | reverse complement strand
TCAAATAAATTATAAAACATAGATCAAACATTCAACATATAGTTAAACATTCTCCAAAAACATACATCAAACATTCTCCCAAAACATTCTAATTTGAACAAGCATTCTAATGATATAGATAAAAATTCAACACATATTGTTATTCCATTTCAAAGAAGATAAAAACACACCTCTTGTAGGGTAGTGGTGATGCCAAAACCGAACCCACAGTGGTGACCCCAAAACCAACAACACAAACAAACCCAAATCGGCCAAACGAACCCTACCAAAACCACAAAGCACAAACAAATGCTCAATACAATAACAATATCAGTAAAAGCAAAAGAAAATGGAAGTGAAAGAATGAGCGCACAGCTTCAAAGCAAACGAAACACGAACGGACATGAAATCGAAAATAGAACCGTTCAAATCGAAGCTCTCGGAAATGCGAACAAGAGGAAGTAAAATGGAGTAGAATGAGGTGCAAATGGAGGTCGAAAAGTGAAGGAGAAGACGTCGGAACAGTGCCAAAGAGAATACGTGCGTAGCGGAGAAGAAGAAAAGTGAAGAAAAAAGGCGCGTTTGAAATAAAATAGAAGCACCAGGTCGATTCTGGACTCCCAACCGACGTGGTGCATGCCCTGAAATTTTAAAAAAATTACTGTTAACACACCACGTCGGTTACAAAGCCCATAACCGACGTGGTGTGTGCCCTAATTTCAACTTTTTCTCCAGTTTTCCCCAATTTGTCATACAGCATTCACCACGTCGGTTATGAACCCGTAGCCGACGTAGTGGACAACAATCCCACGTCGGTGTTAGCCTCTTAACTGACGTGGGATTCACGTGCCTCCTGAAACTTTTAAAAATTTGAATACGGTTGTTTGTGCCAACCGACGTAGGATTGTTCATTTATTTACAAAAATACCACCATGTTTTTAACTACATCATTTGTCTCTTTAACCGTCATAAAAGGAGACGTTAAAGTCTATTTTTTTACTGGTGATTAAGGTCCAAAAAGTCTAAAATAGTTATTAAAGTTATTGAATTTATTGAAAATTGTTTCACGCAATTGTGGAACACGCGATACGTAATATGTTTGTCACATACTACCTGTCTAGTATATAAATCTAGTATATAAAAAAAATTGAAAAATCATAATTTACAATATTTCTCTTTGGTAAATTTTTACTGCTTTTTCTCTTAAAAGATAATTAATAAAAAATATTCAGTTAATCTTGCTAGTATAGTTAATAAGAATGTTTGAAATATTATTAACAAAAATAGTTTTTATAATAAATTCATGAAAAACATGTAAAATAGGCCAATTTGTTTTGTTATTCAATATCTAATAGAAAAACAATATCTAATATATTTAAAATATCATTTTTATTGAATTTTGTTATGCTCCCACTCACTACATTTTGTTTCATCTCTGGTTCTATATGTGTGGTCAATAAATAACTATTTTATTAAGAATATTAATTTATAGTGATTCCAACATTTTTTCTATTTTTTATTTATGTTATTATTATTATTATTATTATTATTATTATTATTATTATTATTATTATTATTATTATGACCAAGTTATTTATCCTTCTTACTTTGATATGCTTTGTAACATGTATTAATGAACTTTGACTTCATCTCTATTATTTGTTCAGGTTTAGATATCAATGCAAGTCTTTTAATTGAATAGTTGTTAAATCATTAGTAAAAAAGAAGCGTGATTCGTCTTCCTTCTTCTTGTTTTTTAGTAATTTTGCATCGTCCGAAGAATTTGTCATAGTTTAAGAAGCCGTGGTTCTAGTTTGCTGCATGGGAGAATAATTTTCCTTGTTATTGCAAGTAACTAAGTAAGTAGGATGACCCTGTTTAACTCTTTTTGCATTATTTCTTTTGTCTGTTTGGACGATCATCATACATTTTTGTTGTTGCTATTGTCTATGGAAAAGTGAGGTTGCCAACCCACACTGAAAGATGCCTCAACCTTATTACAGGCTCGTAATGGCCATCACCATATATGTTCTATGCTCCACAATCATTTTGCATATGCAATCATAATCACTTTTCCCAAGGACCCAAAAATTAAAGGAAACAAAACACAATCATTTTTATGCACTATAAATTTACGTAACTTTGCTTTAGATTTAAGAAAAAATGGTGAGCCCCCGATACAAAGGAACAAGCAGTAAAACATTTGTACTTGCCAAAACGTGCAGTCTCAATTTGGCATGCTATTTAGAATGTCGGATACATGTTTTAAATATAAGTAATGGAAGCAAAGCAAAGTAGCATTGCTTAAATATGAAATCATCCAATGCAAAATCAAACATTGACCTAATATAATATACACTTTAAACTTAATTTTGATGCACATTTAACTAACAAAATTCAAGATATCTTTTTAATTGATATTTAATATTTTTATTATTATATTCCTAGAAATACAAATATGAAAATCAAGAAAATTCAGAATATTTATCGGTTCTATAATGTTCACTTTCAGTATACCCAAATACAAATAAAAAAATCCAAATTTAATGGACTTAAAGTGTAAAATTTTAACTAAATTAATATCAGTATTTGAAAAAATACATTCAATTCATTCAAATATGAACACCATTTCTAATAAATATGATTCAATAGGAAAGAGAATAGAAAGTGAGAGTTGCCCTCTTAGTTATTGACCAAACATAATCGAAATTTTAGAAATCCAATTTGCTTATACCAATGAATCTAACACAACCTTGTACTATGCTTGGTTTGAGTCTGCTGGGGGTCCGGTTGATTGGTAATGGGCCGGGTGTACCCAGGACAAGAAAGCCTTTTTGCTTTATTGTTAGTTACTTGAAATTTTTTATTTTACGAATAATTTACATGCCAGTTTTTTCATTTTTTCCAATCAGGTTAAAATGCTAAGTTCAAATATTTTTAATTAAATTTTTGTCACCATCAGATTCTAGTGCAGCATGTAATTAATTGTGGAATTCAGAGTCCTAATTAAAGCACCATAATATATATACATATTATAAATATAGTTTTTAAATGTTTTTACTAATTAGTATAAAATGGATTCAAAATTTTATTTACTTCTCAAATCTTCTCATACTTGACATAACTAAATAAAAAATTATGTTTAATAATACATTTAATAAGTGTATTTTAATATACCTTAAAAAATGGGTTAGTGTGACCTTGACCTATAAAAACATTAGACCAAACTAAAAAAAGTAGTATGTTTATTTAAGTCATTACTTCTTAAGTTTAATATGACTTAAATCACAAGTCATGTGGATGTGCTCTTTGGGTCTAACCATACTTCTAATTATAAAAAAAATTTATTTCCTTCTTTATAATATCATATCTAAGTAAAACTTAATAATTTTTATGAAGTTGGAATGTTATAACTTACAATCCAGAGTCATCACATAATGTGGAAAAATGGAAAGGATTTTAATATCCCAAACACTTCCATCCTCAACCATCTTTTGAAAGATATTAGTTTTAGAAAGAAACAAAAGACATCAGGTTTTAATTTTAAATCTAAAAGGATTTTGAATCCAGTTTTATAAAACAAAGTGATATAGTTTTAAAAGTGCACTTTTTTTTTTATTCGACAAAATGCATAGCCTAATTTTTCTTTTCTTTTCTTTTTGTCAAAAAAATCTTTACTTATTCATGTTTTATTTGTGTAGTTATACCCTATAATATTAACTGCATACAAATAAGCTTGATATTTTAGATTTATATGAACACTTTGCATTGCATGCACATAAAACAGTATCATCTCTAGCTAGAGGGCTTTTATAGCAACATTTTGAAAAATTTACCATTTGATTTCTGTAAGATTCTTCTCAAATCATTTATGAAAACCAGGTCATGCCAAATCACCGTACATAATATATTTGTTAACTTTTATAATAATTTCTTATTGATTAAATACGTAAATATTTTATACCAGTAGTACATAGAATTAATTTCATTATCTACTAATAAAATTCTGCTCAATGAAAACAATAAATATTATAAATTAATTTCTTCAACTCTTTCTTTGTATCTCTTACGAGAACAAGTTTTTTACTTCGCAAAGTTCAATCTCAAAAAGGGGCAAACAGAAGAAACGAATCTTAGAATAAGAGCTTTAAATGCTTTCCATATTAATTCTATATTGATTTGAGCAAAATTACACTTCTGAATTTTGTATGTAATTCACGATTTCATTGGGTAGCCAAATATCCTGTCACAGAATACAAACAAATTAACAATAACCACATAAAGGCACCACAACATTTTCACTAATTAACTATATATATACTCAAGAACAAAAACTTTTTTAACAAGTACCAGAGTTTTATTTCGATAATCTATTTAACCTTCTCCGCATATTTTGACTAGATCATCGAAATGAAACTCCAACTGAAACTAAATACCAAAAACAGTTAAAAAACTGCATATAAAAGTTTGGAACAAGTTGAACTACACAGTCCTGAGGAACAACCAGTGAGTGTGTTTTCTGTCAATGTTCTTCTCCTTAATGGTGTCCAAAGTAGGTTTCCACCCTTTTCCCGACAACTGCCGGTTCAAATACTCCGGCCTCGCCTCTAAAATTTCCGGCAGAAGCTCTGAAAACTGGCACCTCTCTCTCTCCTCTTCCTTTCTCCCCGGTTCCACAATCTTACTGTTCTGGCACAAGCGCGTAAGCCAAGGAACAAACTTTGAGGACCCCACAAGAGACTTTGAATGCAGGATCAAGAGAATGCGTCGAGTTTCTTCCCCGCTTAACCCAACGGGCTTCCCTCGCTTCACGGGCACCATCAGATACACCTTGTTCGTTTCCAACTTCTCATCAGCCGGCAATGGCGTTGGCCTTTTCTGGTTCACGGCGGAATGCAATTCAACCACCACTTGTTCTGGGTGCTCCAGCATCAGCTCCGCCACCGTCACTGACTGCTCAATTTCATGCACCGAACCGTCCCACAGCACGATTTTGCCCCTCCCATCTGAGGGACGAAGCGAGACTTGGTTCCCCATCTCTCGCAATCAATGAGAGTGACTTAGATTGAGTTGAAAGTAAAGGAGTTTGGGTTTGGGTTGCATTATATTGGGATTTGGAAACCTACGTTAAGGGCACGTTTGGTAAGGGAATTGATGTTTGTTAAACCGCTACATCTTGTGACGCACATGATGGTGGACTTGGTAGTTCTCGTTTAGATGAATCTTGGCCTTTGTGTCTGTTACAATGTCACTTCGAAATTTGACTTGGGGTATAACATGTCTGCCACATTTATTCTTTTCCTTAAACCACTCAGTGCCACAGTTTTTTTCATTCTTCTTATCCTTATTTCTAGCCGTGGATGGCGATCTTGATTGAGGTAAAAGTTACATAATTTGAATGTTCTAATGTTTGAGGTCTCCACATTAAAGAATCTTGAAAAGAAAATACACCAATTTGAAAACTCTTTTTAATAATATATGAATATTTTAAATTAGAAACAAAAATAGAATATTGAATAGTTTATTTAAATGTTTAATGTGTAAATATAAGATTTTTTCCTTGTAGTGCTAGGGACGTCCTACTGAATTAAAATGAAGTTTTTGTTGGTTGCATGTGGTGTAATTTGTAACCTTGTAACCCTTCTCTGTCGAAGGGTAATGATGGTCAACACAAAATGTACATGTATGTATAGCATTAATTAATCATAGTGTATGTCGTATGCTATCATTACTATGATGAAGCATCAACGACCATAATTATGACGAATTGGTTTGGTCGTGAAGTGAGCTTGATCTTCGGTGGAAGGAACCATGGATAACGTGGCATGATTCATGGCGAACTTTTCTTGAAACTTAGCCTCGGAAATTGCAATAATAGACACTAGTTAGATGAGAAAAGAGTTAAGATTACGGTCATTTTTGGATTTCATTCTTAAAGAACAATATAGATTTACAAAATGCAATTAGGTGTGGATGTGACTTGATACAATTACGTAAAACATTCGTAATGAGCTTCATCTTTCTCTAGACTTCATACTTATGGTTTCAGTATGTGTAACAGTATTTTATGTGTCTATATTAATAGTTTTCATATATTATTTATTATTATTATTGGAATTTTATTAAAGAGTCACTTAAAGTAAATATAAAAATTAAAAAATGTAAAATTTGAACGAAACTAAATAATATTTTGAAGTTCGATCAAAGTTATTTCATGCGGTTTTCCCTAACATGAATTTGTTTCCTTTTTTTAAAAGAATTGCAACATAGTTTTTACTAAAAAATATTGAATATGATATAATAAAAATTATCAATAAAAAAATTGTGAATTATTTATAATTATTATTACATTCATAATTTCAATTTTTTTCTATATTTATGGATATATTACATAATCTTATAACTAAAAATTATAATACAAGTTTATTATCATATTTTGACAAATATAAATATATTATAAGTAAAATATATTCAACTGGTAAGACTGGTATATGTTTAATAAATGTTAATTCACTGTAATCATATAATATTATATTTAAACGCAAGGTTTGATTCGATTCTTAATATTATTATATTACTTCTCAGTTTTACCACCTTTAGACATAAAAAAGAGTAATTTAATTTAACTAAAAGCTCTATATATCAATACTGTAAAAATGTTAAAATAAATTAGAGTTGAATCGATACAAATTTATAGTGAATACGCCTTTTATGGTAATTATGATAAAATTTATCATTTATTATTTTTTCTAATTAAATAATAATATAATTTTTTTTACACAATTGTATATATAAACTATTTTCTCTTTCAACTTATAGGAGAATGGCACAACTCTTTTTCATTAATTTTATTATCATCCATTTATGCAGTAGTTTAACGAGAATGTTTATTACTTATTTGATTAATTTTCATTTGTCTGTCCCTTTAACATATGTAACAGTCAACGTTGTTAAAATTGGTTGGAAGAGTTTGGTTGGGGGAAGTCCAGTTTTAATTTAAGCCGTTTAAACTGATTGCTCCAATCAAATGACGTCATAAATATTTTTCGTTAAATTAACAATGTGAAATTAAAATATACAATATAAAAAATTATTAAGCAATCAAATGATTAATTGGTTTAAACAGTTAACCTTTATTTAGGTCAAAGTGATTTGCTGATTGTCAATCTAACTTTTCGAAACAAACTTTATCCAATGCCCTATTCATAACTAGATTTGTTACGTCACATTGTACGTTTTGTTTTTCTTTTATGAAGATGAGGGTCCGTTTTTAACAATGATTATTCTATGGTTTTGAAGAAGTTACCAATATTAGTTAGCATTTTTTATTCACCTCTACTAAAGTTTTATTTCTTCTCAAATATTCAAATACATTAAATTTAAATTACTTTATTTCAAATTATTTTATTTTCAAAATATTTTTAATTAAACTTATTAAATTTTAATTTTATTATTTGAATAAAATATTTTAATTATGATTTAACGAAAAAAGTATTTAAAAATTAAATAATTGATAATAATTTTAAAATATTTTAATTAATGTTGATTTTTTATTTTAAAATATTAAGATTTCTCCAATTTATATTAATAAAATAATTTTTATTAGTGCTAGTTAAATTAATATTTATTATAGTTATTTTTATGATGATATTAATCAATATTTTTTTTCCGTCAACTTTTCGATCCACGTCGGTTGTAATGTTATTTGAGTGGATACTAGTAAAAAATGTAATTGATATAAGTATAAAATTTTCTCGATTAATAGAAAAAAATTATAACAAAATACTAAAAAAATAATAATATTAATGTTGTTTATTAAAATAAAATATTATAAATATAAAAAAATCATAACAAACATTAATTGAAAAAAGATTTAGTTTACATCCGTCAAAAAATAACTTCTAAAACATTAAAAAAAGAAAATCTTGAAAAATATCAAGAAATAAATAACATCAGTTTAAAACAATAAAATCCTAAAATTGTAAATTAAAATAATATTTTTTATTAATATCATTTGAAAAATCCTAATAGAAAAATAGTCATCCTATTTAGGATCAATGAAATCCTAATTAATATTGATAGAGACATAATCCCAATCTACTTTGTCCATTACATAATTCTAATTAATATCGGCTGAAAAATTTAGATTTAACATCAACTGAAATAAACCTTAGTACATGAATAGAAAACAAGTGCATTTGACATTAGTTAAAAATAAATATTAATTTTGACTAAGAAAATCTAACTAATATTAGTTGTAAAACACGTTATAGCTTAACATTACCAACGTCAATAATAATAATAAAGAAAAAAAAACATAATCAATCTTAATCTTTAAAGAAATTTTCATTGTTATTTAAAAAAAAATGAGATTATGGTACTCAAATAGTAACAAAGTCAATTATTATTACTCAAATCAAATTAAGTTAAAATCTTTCAAGGTGGAGTCAAATTGACTATAAGAAAATTGAGCTGTTTTGATTAAATTATATGTCTCTTATAATGATTGTCATGCTTTGCTCAAGATTATGAGGGAAAATTCATTTAGAGAAGATTCTCTTATACTCAAATTAGTTAGAGCAAAATAAATTATAAATGTATAAGTGAGTATGAAAATTGAGATTGAATGTGTATTCTGTATGAAAATGATTTATATTTATAGGTCTTTTTAGGCTTAGGCTGGGGTATTCAAAATAAGAATAAAGAAGAATTATGATTGATGGTTGAATATTAGTCATTCAATCTATTATCATAAAAGGCATTTAATTAAATGGACTCCATCTAATTTGATTGAATCTTGTATTATTATAGGAGTAGGTTCAAATTTAATCTTGTATTATTATACGAGTGGATACATAAGTCTCCCAAGCTTAAAATCCATAAATAAAGTGCAGGTGGACCAATTTGATGGATAAAGGAGTTTCAATGTTCTACAAGTGTTCATCATATTATTTTAACCCAATGATATTTTATTTGTTGTGAGTTGTATTACTTTGAGATGAACATTTATTTTCAAACGACTTGTTGAATTGTGTTGATATGATGTAATGGTCGTTTGTTTTCAAACAACTTGTGTTATGATCCGATGTGATGGTTCTTTATTTTCAAACAACCTTAGATTATGATGGTGGTTAATTATTTTCAAACTCATTTTGTGTTATGATCCAATGTAGTGACCATTTATTTTCAAATGATCTTATATTAAGATGGTAATTTTGTTTTTCAAATGACTATTATGCTTTGATTTGACGTACTAGGCATTTATTTTCAAACAATCTCGTAACTTTGAATTTCTTTCAATTGATATGATGGACTTTGAATTTCTTTCAATTGATATGATGGTCGTTTATTTTCAATCGACTATAATGCTCCGATGTAGTCATCGTTCATTTTCAAATGATCTCTGATAGCTTTGGAATTTTTTCATTTGATGTGATGGTCATTTATTTTCAAATGACCTAAGATAGCTTTGAATTTCTTTCATTCAATGTGAAAGTCATTTATTTTGAAACCACCGGATATATTTGAAATTTTTTTTTCATTCGATGTGATGGTCATTTATTTTCAAAAGACCTTGAATAGCTTTAGAGTTTTTTTCATCCGATGTAATGATTATTTATTTTCAAACGACCTCATACGACTTTAAATGAAATTTCTTTACAAGACTTAGATATGAAAAAAATATTTTATTTCAAGAATGTGCCTCGTTAAAGCATACTAAACAAAACCTTCATTGGGATAAAAAAAACAAGTTAAGACAAAAATGTACATCATCCTTGTTGATAATTCAACTGTTCTACCTTTTCAAATGCTTTGCATTCCAAGTCCTTTGCAAGGGTTTTCCTTTTAATTTTTAAGCTTGTAAGTCCCATTTTGTAGCGAGTCTACTACTCGGTATGGGTCTTCCCAGTTGGATGTTAGTTTTCCTTCATGCTTGTCTTTTTGGACTTCTCCGATCTTTTGGGATACCAAGTCACCTTTGTTAAATAATTGTTCTCTAGCATGTGTTTTGTAACGTTGAGTTGCCCTACTCTTTGCAACTTCTTCTCTTGTTTGTGTATGTTCTCGTACTTCATGCAAGAGTCTAGATTAACTCCAGGGTTGTTATCACTATTGTTCTCATCAAAATTCTAGCTTAGCCAAGTTTCTTTGATCTTAACCATGATCATGGCATTTTCCCAATATGTTAGTCAAAAAGGTATTTCCTCTATAAACGATTGAAAGCTGCAATGATAATCCTATAATATATTGGGTATTTCTTTGGCCCAAAGATTTTTAACTTCCCCAAGTTTCTTATTGATTTCTTTCAAGATAACCTTATTGGTTGTTTTATCCTATCCATTAGTTTGGAGGTGTTTTACAAAGGAAGTAGTGTGTGAAGGGGGTTGTACTTCTAATATTCTTAGCATTTTTCAATAAAAGTATGGGTATGTTTCCGAAGTGTTAACCAACAATACCTTTCTCTTAAAAGTTGCGACGTGATATATCGAACTTCCAAATACATCCCACATATGCTCCAATGGAGTTTGACGAGCGCATGTTTATTTTGGTTGTTGTTCAAGCATTTTAGTAATGCAGAGAAAAAATCTCTTCAAAAGAGTTCGTTGTTATACACAATGTAAAATTATGCTTGTCTACGTACCCTTTTGGCTTATGTTATGTTGTTAGGTAAAGAACTGTTGGTTAAAAAATTGATAATAGGTGTCATTTAACTTGAGCTACCCAAATTTACTTGTAACACATCATCATGGTCTAACTTGGAGTGCTTAGGGTTTCTTGAATGAGGATTCAGTGTTGTTTAATCTTTCTTGTGCCAATGATCTTGGAGAGGATGTTGGCACACTCATTTTGCTCTTTTGGCATCTGTATGATGTTGAATCAATCAAACTGTCCTATCTTGATCGACCAAGTTGTCATTTAGCCTACTAGTTCTGGCTTTTAAAGTACATCCTTTATAAAGTAGTCAGTTCACACTATAATGTTAAAGCTCCAAAAGTAATGTCTGAGTCTTTGTGCCGTGAAGATAAGACAGACCACGAGTTTCTTGATTACTTGGTACCTTTTTCAGCCATTTGTAGAGTTCAACTAGTGAAATATATAGTGTCTTGTGTTTTTCCTTCCTTATATATCATAATTGAGCTTAACGCTGAGTAGGACATTGCCAAATACAAAATAAGTATGGAGTGTGGCAGTGGACGAACCAATAAAGGCAGAGAAGAAATATTTTTTTGATATTTTAAAACATTCCCTCACACTTATCGTTCCACTAGAATGTCTTTACTCCCTTCAACAACCTAAAGAGTGGTATGACATTCTCAGCGAGCTTGGAAAGAAATCTTAATATTGCTGCAAGTTCCCAATTCAAACATTGAAACTCCTTCAAGCAACTTGGACTCTTCACAATGCCTTCAAGCTAGTTGAGAGCCCCAATTAAAACATTATACGAAGTTTTGGCCTCCAGTAAAATATACTTGATCAAGAGTGTTTGTAATGCTTTACTTATGCCGAATATAATAAATAATTTGACATATCCTTGGGTGCACACATAGTCCCCTGTGAAACCTAGCAACAGGTCTAGGTATAAGGGATGCCAAGCTTTAAGAACCAAAACCAATAAAAGACATTTGTCGAGCTTCCCTAGTCAATGAGGAGCTTTTTAACTTTTCGATTTGAGAGTTTATATAATGGAGATGTTTTTTCCTTGTAGAACTCAAGTTGCCTCCCCCAACAAATCCTCTTGCTATAGTATTGATAGTTCCTCTGACATCTTTGAGATTTTGCCATGGTTGCTCTCTATGTTCTTTCTTGGCCATGGATTCACTTGGTCATGGTGATTTCCCCTTCATTTATCATGGAAACCACCCGCTTCCTAGATAATAACATCTCGACTAATGTTCAGAGGGGTGTAACTATTGTACTTATTAACACACCTTCTCTCAAAGGCTTGTGAGGTATTCAAGGTAGATGTAGAAACAACTTTTGTCTCTTTTTTTTTCTTGGGTTAGAGTTCTCCTCTATGCTGATCTATCGTGTTGCTTAATTACAAAGCTCATCCATGTTAGCTGGTGGGTTAACAAATAATGTATCAAAGAATTTCAGGGGAAAAGGCCTACCAAAAGCATATGCATGACCACCATTAGGTGTAGGTTGAGAATATGTATTCCATAATGAGAAATTATTCTCATTGAACTTTATATCTCATATTTTGTTGTCATAGATTTAAAACCAACTTATGCACTTCTCACTATGGATAGTAATGTCTACTAGAATAATGACTATAATCGTGAACTAGTACATCAGGTAACTTCTCAAGAGAGAGAGGTGGGTTACCAATTGACGCGCTTAAATACCAAGTGTTTCCTTGTTAAAAATTTCCTAGACATGCACTCTTACACTACTACACTTGATATCCAGTAATAATAATAATTATTTTCTGATGTGAGAGATCAAACTAGTTGCAATCACAGAGCATACTCAATTTTTTCTACAACATTATTCTAGCAACAATAGTAGCGAAATATAATCAATTTGATGATGATGCGACAATTCTGCTTATAGTGAGTACTATAAGACTTGTGGTTCGAGAACAATTTTACCTGAAGCCCATAGTGCGTGCCAAATATTCTTACGAAATTGAGCTAAGACCTTTTGAGGTGGAGTAAGATTGACTTGGAGGAAATCAAGTTTTGAACGAGCTATATCCTTTCTTACAATGATTGTCGAGCTTTGCTGAAGATGACGAGGGGAAATTCATTTGCAAAAGATTCTCTGATACTCAAGTCAGTAAAAACAAAAGAAATTAAAATTATAAATGTATAAGTGAGTATGAGAATTAAGATTGAGTGTGTATTCCTATTATATTGATATATACTTATAGGCCTTTTTAGACCTAAATTGAAGTATTCAAAATAAATAAAAAATATGATTTATTGTTGAATATTTGTGTTCAATTAATATAAAAATACATTTAATTAAATAGGTTTCATTCAATTTGATTGAATCTTATATTAAGAAATAGTTAGGTGCAAATTAAATCATGTATTGTTATACAAGTATCAGTCGAGGTCTTGATCAACCTAACATCATTTATGAGAGGAGAACATGTGAAGAAGAGAATCACTAATATAAGATTAGGAAGAATATCAAATTCTTATTAATATTAAATAATTCAATTAATCTCATGTAATTTTAAAATTTCAAATATCTTTTATAACTCTTTACCAATATATTGTATTTTTATTATAAAATATTTCAAATATATTATAAAAAATAATTACCATTTTAAAAAATTTATATCCAAATACATTATTACAGTTTTAATGATATTTAGTTATTGTATGTAATAATGAATAATTTATATTAATATTAAAATTTAAAATATCGAAATTTTATTTTTTTTCAGAATAGCGCATCTCATATATATATATATATATATATATATATATATATATATATATATATATATATATATATATATATATATATATATATATATATATTTTTTTTTTTTTTTTA
>Ga0099825_1007304_pt1 | contig 13496 bp, 11 predicted proteins | sample SiratroredBW_FD_76838 | JGI IMG/M metagenome (GOLD analysis project Ga0099825, IMG submission 76838) | Root nodule microbial communities of legume samples collected from California, USA - Siratro red BW | ecosystem: Host-associated > Plants > Roots > Nodule | place: USA: California | collected... | reverse complement strand
ATTTCCCTTCTTCAAAATTTTCATCATTCATCTTGTCTTTGTTTTGACTATTTAGAAATTCAATTTGATATGTTCTTGCTTTTCACGTGTAAAGTGTAAAATAAGTTCAAGCTGAATTAAAGAAGGGGGTGAATTGAACTTAGAAAACTTTTCGCATCTGTAATCAATTTTACAAAACTGGATGAAGATTCTTTATTCAATCTATTAAAAGATGATTTCTGTAAAATGTATAGTTAGTGTTCAATATATTCTTGAAAAGAATCAATCAACTATATGAGTTGTATTTAATCAGATCAAGTGTGGAAGCAATAAACTGAAACCAGAAAGTATTTCAAATAGATCAGAAATTAATCGAGTAAACAGTAACCACAATGAATTGCAGATCAACCTCACAATACTACAATTCAGATTAATAGACTGATCAAGAAATAATTATTGTCCCAAGAAAACAAATTTTCAGATGTTAAATCTATTGAACAGTGATATAAGAAGACAATAAGAATTTCAAGATTGTCAAGAACAATATCAGTCAATTGTAAAGATGAAATAACCGTTTAAAGAAAAACTCAAAAATATCAGCAAAACAATGAACAATCAATTACGCGTGAAAAACAATTAATTGCACGCGAGAAATAGTTAATTGCACAACCAACAGAAACAAGATAAGTGTTCAATAATAGGGAAAGAAATAGTTATCCTGGTTTACCCTTCCTCAAGGGCTATGTCCAGTCTTTTGCAAACTAGCAAAGATTGCCACTAGAAAGGATCTCCAAGATCAGTATCAACCAATACAACACTTGCACCTCGCAAGCACCCTGCTCCCAGGGAGTAAAAACAACCTACTGAACCCTTCAGTAGCTATACAAACTATACAGAACCCTTTGTACACACAAGTTACAATCACACACCCTATGCAATATGTAACCACACCAACAGTATTTCAAAAATACAAAGATCAGACCAAATCACACAGTGATTCTACTCAAAACAGATTACAAGTATATCAATATCAGAGTATAAACACTTAATTCTGCACAAGATCACTGTTACATTTATTCAGAATCAAAGTAATGCTCTAAGAATATGATTCTTGAGAAGAAATGAGTTAGTAAAAGATTTCAAAGTGTTTCGCACGATTCTCTCTCAAAGGATTTCACTAAGTTTCTTGGAATGATTTTCTGTATATGTCAAAATACGTGTCTTCCCTTTATATAGGCAAATTGTTTTAAAAAAATCTGTTAAAACTTCAATCGATTGATATAACTGTTCAAGCAATTGAACTTTTCTAGAATATAAAATTTATCAGATTCAGAATAAAACCAGTTTATTAAATTTTCTTTCCAAAACATCTGTATTTGAAAACTTTGATTAATTTAATTAAACAACTTTTACTTTGGAGCTTACTAAGATATATGAAACATGTAACATATGATTTTATGACAAGAATAAGAACTCACACACACACCCACAAAGCCTAAGTCTAAGATCAAATTCTTCAATCATCTTCATGATCCCTTAGACTTCATTCAGATGTTGATTTCATCAAATCCTCTAGCAACTCATGGTGCTAACATAAAGTTGGGCGAACTAAAATGATTTTTTTTTCTATTTGCATATCTTTTTCGAGAAAAGTTGTTATCCTTGTTTTTTATATTTAAAAATCTATCAATGATTGTTGATACCTTGAGATTCTAGCTCTTGTCTAAACATTTAAGCACTTTAATGTCTAGTTCTTCTTTTTCAAACACTTTGCCAGTCCAATCAAGTGATTCACAATATGCATGAACGATTTTTGTGCATTTGCAATTCACTAGTAAAAAAAACACATTCTACAACAGGATAATACGTCAGTTAAAATGACACCGATGTCAAGAAAAACAGTGACATTGTTTTAAATATTTGAAGAGATATTACATCGATTAACTCAAACCCGATGTTATATACCATATTCTACATTGGTTGCCGCTCATAGCAGACGTAGAAAAGATTGAAAAAATAAAAATTCAAAATTTAAAATATTCTAGTTTGATGCTAAAGATATAACGTCAGTTAAGCTCTCCTAATCGACGCAAAATTATAATTACGTTGATTGGATCCCTCAACCAACGTTATATCTGTCCCGTGGCGCAGTGTCAAAATTTTGGGAAATTTTATTGAAATTAGGTATAAATATTACGTTGGTTAGATCCCTCAACTGACGTTATATTTATCCCTACGAAATTTTGGGAAAAAATTGGGTAAATTAGGTTTAGATACTACGTCAGTTAGGACCTCACAATCGACGTACTATCTCCCTCGTGGCAAATTTGGGGTACATATTACGTTGGTTATTGAAATAACCGACATAATATCCCTTGTTTTAACACTCCAGCCACTCTTTTTCTCTTCACTTTGCCTTCTTCTTTGATCTCACTGTTTCGAGCACACTGGTTTTTGTCCTTCGCTTTGCCATTATTGTTTCTAGCGCACTATTTTGAGCCTTCAATCTTGTCCAAAAATCATTCACTCTTCATGTTCATTTCAATCCTCAACTTCGCGAAGCCATTTTCGTTTCATTTGCATTTCTCGCTCACCGTTCACTAGTTTCGTCTCGTCCGCTTTCCCACTATTCTTCACGTGCTTGCAATCATCTCCAACATTTGTTCACTATTCATTTTCGGTCCACTCATCAAGTTCATGGTGCCATTTTTGAAACGTCGTGTTGTGTTTCTCGCTCACGAGTATGTGTTTTGTTTCTCCTCCATTTTCGTTTGATCTCACTAGTTTTCCTATTTCATTCACTCCATCTTTGCGTTCACTAGTTTTGCTAGAGTTCATTTGGCTCCATTTGTGCTGACTGGTTTTCCTTCTCTGCGCCTCGCGTCACCACTAGTCTACAGGAGGTATTTTTTTACTATCTTTGAAATGTTGTATCTATATTATTAGAATGTTTGTCTGTATTGAAGTGTTTTTTGTGTCTACTTCGAGATATGTTGTGTCTTTGGGTACTGAGTTTGGGTATGTTCGATCCTCAACAATTTATATTTAATTTGGGCATTGTTGTAAGATTGGAACGCTTTTTGTGTATGCTTCGATATATATGTTGTGCCTTTGGGTACTGAGTCCAAGGATGTTTGATCCCCGACAATTTGTATTAATTTGGGCATTGTCTAATGTGTATGAAAATTTCACTATATGTAGTCATGGATCAAAGTTGGATAAATAAAAGTCGAATCAGTGATGTGTTGAAGAGTTTTTACAATTTGCTAAACGAAATGGAGCATGAATAAATGGAAGATATTATTGTCTATGTGTGAATTGTTTGAACGGGAAAAGACTAGATATTTAGTTGATACGAGAGCATGTTCTTTGCGATGGTTTCTTGAAGAATTATACAACGTGGACTTGGCATGGTGAATTTCTGGACATACCATATGTATTTGAGACTGAATGTCAACATTCTAATATGTATTCTGAGGATTGAATGGAAAACATGATGCGTGATATTGGAGAAGATAATTTTCACCAAGCACATGTGTATGATTCATTGAAAGTTGATTTAGTAACAAAATTGTATCCTGATTGTTCAAGTTTTTCACGTTTTTCAACAGTATTATGATTATTTAATAACAAGGAAAGAAATGGGTGGACTGATAGAAGCTTTATTGAATTGCTTGAATTGTTGCGTGAAATACTTCTAAAAGGTAATACATTGCCAACTAGTCACTATGAGGCAAAGAAGATATTGTGTCTAATGGGTGTGGACTACCGAAAAATACATGTTTGTCCCAATAATTGTATATTGTATAGAAAAGAGTTCGAAGGATTACATAAGTGTCCTAGATGCGGGGTATCAAGATACAAAGTAAAGGATGATAACAGGGATGAAGATGACATAAAGAAAGGGTCCCTCTGAAAAAGTATTGTGATATCTTCCAATCATACCACGATTAAAACATTTTTTTTGCTAATGTTAAGGATGCAAAGAACTTGACATGGCATGCAAATGGAAGAAAATGTGATGGGTTGTTACGACATGCTATTGATTCACCATAATGGAAGAAAATCAATATGTTATATCATGAGTTTGGAAGTGATCCATGAAATATCAGAGTTGGTCTTGCCACTAATGGAATGAATCCATACAGTAATTTAAGTAGCAAACATAACTCATGACCTATTATGATAATTATTTATAATTTTTCGTATTGGTTGTGCATGAAGAGAAAATATATGATGTTGTCTATGATGATATCAGGACCAAGGCAACTCGGAAATGACATAGATGTTAATCTAATTCCTTTGATAGATGACTTGAGGTTGTTATAGGATGAAGGTTTTGAGGTTTTTGATGCATATGAAAAGGTCAATTTCAATTTGCAAGCGTGTCATTTTACACGATTAATTATTTTCCAACATACAGAAATTTGAGTGGTTATAGTGTCAAAGGACATTGCCCGATATGTGAAGAAAACACAAGTTACCATCAACTAAAATATGGGACGAAGACATGTTACATTGGGCATTAAAGGTTTTTGAAACGTAATCACTCTTATCACAGGTTGAAAAGAGCTTTTAATGGCTGTTAGAAGGATAGAACTGGACCTCCACCCTTAACTGGTGAGGCAGTCTATAACCAAGTGTGTCACATCGAAGTGACTTATGGATGTGGAGAAGAATGTTTGTAATAGTATAATTGGGACATTACTAAACATTAAACAAAAGACAAAAGATGAAATAAATGCTTGTATAGATCTGGTTAAGATGGGTGTTCGATTGGAGTTACAACCACAACCTCATGGTAAACGAACGTACGTGCCACCAACATGTCATACTTTATCAAAATCTGAAAAGATTAGTTTTTGTGGGTGTTTGCTAGGAGTTAAACTATCAGAAGGATACCCGTCAAATATCAAAAGTCTCATCTCAATTGAAGATTTGAAACTTATAGGCTTAAAATCTCATGATTGTCATGTTCTGATGCAAGACCTTCTCTTGGTGGCAATTAGTTGAATTCTACCAAAAAATGTTAGACAAGTCATCACTCGGCTTTGCCTATTCTTCAATGTTATTTGTAGGAAAGTTGTAGGAACAACTAGCTCAAAAGAAACATTTTCAAAAGAGAGAACAATCAAAGCTCACAAGGGTTTAGTTCACAATGGTGAAGAATTACACTATGGTTTTCTCACAACCCAAAACTCTATATCTTCTCAGTAATAGATTTACAATAAACACTCAGTAGATACTCTAATTTCTTATTTTTTTTCAAAGTCTTGTACAATGTATTTCTCTTTTTGCTTCTTTTTGTGTTCTTTAACTTGAAATTGTTCCTCTATATGTAGCTTTGTAGAAACTAGCCGTTGGATGTTTGATAGGTAAATCCTAACCATCTGATGCTGAAAGTAGCTGTTGGAAGAACAACTTCTATTTTTTTTTTATTTTGCATTATTGATCAAAGCCGTATCCAGTCAAATAATCTCAGTAAAGTGTAGTACTAGGAAGTGACTCCTAGGTCGTCTCCCAAGGACCTAATTCTCTGCCAAATGATGAAAACACACTAAAAAGGGGGCAGGGGTTAGATAGATTTCAACAAAACAATATTTAACTACGAAACTTAAATCAATGATTAAAAACAGATTATCCCCTTAATTTCGATTTCAGTCCAATTATCATTAGTTGCAGAAATTTGTATTGATGCTTAACCCTCATTTCAACCCTAACTAATTGACTAAGCGAAAATTAGAGCGGGTTTAATTATGCAAGCAAGCGTTCGCACAACCCATTCATCGCAACCCAACAATTCATATTTCCCGTCATTAAGCATGAACGGTCCAATGAAAACAGTGGGTAAAAAATGAAATAGACAAGAGTTAAGACGCGAGATGATTAAGCACAAAACCTCAAACCTTTTCCGCAATCTCAACCAAGAGGATAATCAAAAAGAATTAACCTTTCATACAAACGAATAAACAAGACGAAGAAGAAACGAGAATGGAAGAATGAAGAAAACGTGAATTGTATTCAAGGCACCAAAAGAAAAACAAAAAACAGAAAACATTTAAAAACGTAAAAATAACAATTTATCCCCTTTCCAGCCGATCCCCCCTTTTACATTAGCTAGGGCAACATTTCTCAATCCTAATGGGCCCAAGTCCCCTTACAAGTCTGGCCCAATCATAAAAAAAAAAGAAATAAAAGAAAAGTAAGAACATGATATGGAGGCAGTGGTGACGTGGCAAAAGACGTCGCAACTCTCTTCAATTTCAGAAATTAATTCCAAGCTTAGTGAAATAACAAAGTCGCCTTGAAAACAATAATAAAATTAAGTCAGGAAATCCGAATTAATTAAAAATTACGAATTTCTGATAAATGAAGCCCAAATAGTGAAATTGAAGAAATGATAGGCAATTAAGCACAAATCAGTAATTAAAATGGGTACCTAAAGACAAGTAAATACGGGAAAATAATGACTCATCAATTATACTGACCTTATCTGCATATAGAAACATTTTAAACAGCACAAGATATCTTTGATTTGGAACAAATAATCACATTTAAATATTCCATAAGAATTTGAATAATTTCTATTATGAACAAATTTCAACGTTAAAGCACAACATGATATAAAATTTGATTTTTATATTTCAGTGAAAGGCACTTTAATTTTCTTTTCAGATTTAGAAACAAATCAAATTAAAATTGTGTGTAGCAAAAATTATTTTGAATTGTTTCTGTATTTAGCTATAGCAACATAACAGTCCAATCTTAATTTCATAAAGTTTTTCCAAATATATATAGGTAAATAAAATATGCTCAATCAAGTTAATTTTATTATAAGCAAAGCTTAATAAAACCATAGACCAAAGTGAAAAGAATGATTTGATTTCAAAATAAAATTGAAAGCAAATTTTAAAACAGATTTTAAACATTTACTATTTTTATATTTAAAAAATTAAAATATTTTAATCTTGTTTTAATTTTAAACAAAAATAATATAATAAAATAAAAGTAAATAAATACTTATCTGAATCTGCAGTTCATCTGTACATACTCATCATGATTAGAGATCTATGAATATTATTGTAACAAACATGTAAGATCATCAAATGCAAACACATACTTTGAGTATTGTTATCATCAAAACTTTATTAGATGGTTAGACCATCTAAAGGGACTTTGAACCGTCTAATGATTCAACAAAAGTAATTAATCCTACTAGGTTGGATGACTTAGAAAATGAAGTATCATTCTCTTGTGTCAATTAGAGATGTATTTTCCTCCTTCATTTTTTGATATCATGGTCCATTTAATTGTTCATCTAGTGAGAGAAATTAGAATATGTGGTTCTATGTTTTTATGATGGATGTACCCAATTGAGTGATACAAGAAGATATTCAAAGGGTAAGTGAAGAATCCATATCGACTAGAAGCATCTATTGTTAAGAGATATATTGTAGAGGAAACAATTGAGTTTTGTACCACGTATATGTCAGAAGTAGATGTTATAGGCATCCCGAGGTCTCGGTATGAAGGAAGGCATGAAGGCAAAGGCACACGAGGTGTGAGGGTAGTTCAAAAAGATCAACAACAGGTACTCCAAGCACACTTGTATATTTTGAACAATACTGATGATGTTCTTCCCTAAATAGATGCACACAAAATCTTGTTGAAGTCAATGAACCAGTATGCAAATGAGAAATAGTTGTTGACTGAGCATAACAAGATGTTTTTGAAATGGTTTAAAGAGAAAATTGGTGAAAAAGATTGTCATGTTGATGAGTTGAAATGGTTAGCACGAGAACCTAACTTTGATGTCATAACATGGTCTGGATATTATATTAATAAGTTCTCCTTTTATAGAAACACTGAGGATTAAAAAGGTATAATGCAGAATAGCAGTGTCACCCTTGAGGCAGAGTCAAAACACTTTGCTAGTTCAAAAGATAACAATCCTGTGTTGGCTACAATAAGTTACACTACAAAATTTTTCACTTTAGGAAACAAGTGAAAAATATGGCCTAAGGTTAAAAAACTGTGGCCTTAAATTAAGGCCACAGTTTGGCCATGATTTTGAAACTGTGGTGTATTCAGCCGTGGACATAGCGTAAAGCCCAAAGTTTTTTCAAAAAGTGTGACCTTAGCCTAATACAATAGGCCACATATTTATCAATGTTTAGGCCATAATTTTTCACCTGTTGCCTTTTCGTGAATGTTTAGACCTCATTTTTTTTTCATATTCTTGCCTTTTCTATAAACATTTAGGCCACACTTTTTAGCTGTTTCATTTTTTATTAAACCACGATTATTTAAGTGTTGCCTTTACATTTAGGCCACAATTATTCAAATGTTGCAATAAAATTTAGATGATTTTAAACAACACTTTTACAAATGTGGATTAATCCTTCATATCACATTTGTAATATTTCTAAATAGATTATGAATACATTAAGCCACTAATTCATTTTGAACATTATTATTATAATATAAAAATACTTCAATAAAACTATAGAAGACAATTACATTATTTTTAGTAAATTGTAATTGAATATAACATTAATAGTACTAATAACATTTAGAATTGCAATTAAATGTGCATAATGTATTTCAAAACATAATTGTAAAAATTGAAAATATTAAAAACTATACTTCAATGTTGCCTAGTGCACTTTGAAAATTACAAAAAGTTATAACATGTATAATAAAAGTATTTGGTTTATTTCTTCATTTTATGTTTTCTTCTCCAAATGAACTTGAACTTCACCCTACAAAAAAGTAAAAACAAAAAAATCAACAAACTTAGTACATGATCTTCTTCCAATTTATGAAAGTTTGTATAAAATATTTCACGATCTTAGATGGTTCCAATGTCTACCTCATGATCATCATCAGGAACATGAGTTGCAGTAGAGTTACGTGGAACAATTGCATTACTTTCATTGCCTAATGCTCGTGCCATCATTTCTTTTATATCATTCTCATCCAAATCAGTATTTTTGCTTAAACATGAATTTCGTCACTTACTCCAAACCTTAAAACTTCTTGATCTAACATTTCTTTCAATGGCATGTTCTCTTTTTAGAGCATCAATTTCTTGATTTTTCTTCAATGTTGTGGGTGTCATAGTCTTTCCATAACAACGACTTCGGCCAGACTTTTCTTTCCCAAAAAATGACTCAAATGTTTTTCCCCATATGCACTTGAATTTTCAATGGAACTTTGAAGCTTAGGCTATCAAAAAAATATCAAAGTTATGAACAAGTAAAATGTATTGAGCTTTCAAACATATTTCATAAGTACAAATAAACTTACAATTGGATCTAGTGTTTCTTCATCAATTGCTTTTTTTCCTTTTTACCAAGATGACCTTATTGAGTTTTAATAAACATTTCAACTCTAGTAACTTCTTCTCCATCATATTTGTTAGCACTCTATTAATAAAAAATGAAAATTAATAGTAAAATATATAGTAATGATATATTACAAATTGAGACATAACCTTATAATACCATACCAATTCAGCTCGAACTCTAGCAAAGTTGATTTTTCCCATACTAATGTTTAACAAACCATTTTGTAGAAAATGTTTATTTCATGTTCAACTACCAATTGTCAGACCTTTGTGTGCTTGACCTTGGAATCATAATTTCTAATATATTATGAAGCAGAATATTATTATGAACTAGAAGGATCATACCTTGATAGTATTATACATACAATATCTTATCAATTGCTTAAATTATCCTCATGAATGGACTTTGGACAATGTTTCAATTGTTCCTTCAACGTGGAATATTTCTCAAAATGTGTTATCTTTACATAGTATTTATATTTTCTACAGACATCATTTACACAACTAAACTATTTTCTCTCCTTTCTCAAAGATAATGAATTTATATTAAACAAAACCACAAATAAACACATGTCATAAATATTTTATAATTCAATCAAATATAAGAATTTTATTTAATTACCATAACATATTTCCATATTTGTTCCTTGGTTGAATATCTTGTAGTTCTCCCACATCAGTAGTTAGAGTGTTCTTTTTATTTTTGGCTACAACTTCAAAATTAGACAAATTGAATTGTCCCTTAGCAGAAACCATTGGGGCCTTAGTTGGTAACTCAATACTTGTTATTCCTAAGCTATGTCAATAGGCTTAAGAAGTTGGGGAAGATGAATGAGTTATGCGTCTATGTTCAACTGAACTACAAGTTTTGTCCTATTTATATTTAGGACTCTATGGAGATAAATATAGTGTTAAGTTAAGAACAATTAAGATAAATGAAAAATAAATAAATCAGATTAAATAAATAGATATATTAATAAATATAAATTAAATAAATTTACAGATAATATCATACAACATTTAAAAAGTTGACAATTATTTTGATATTAAGTTAAAAAATTTATAAGTTTTTTTAAAAAAAAATATTAATTCAATTTATGAGATATCTAATATATGCACTTATATGCACATATATGAACTTATTTGAACAACTACGTGAAATTGAAGAAATTTGGGAAGTTGACTACGTGAAATTTAGAGTTCCAGTATTTAAGTGTAAATTGGTTGATAGTAACACAGGAGTGCATGTTGATGACTTGGTTTTACCTTGGTTGATCTTGCAAAGATAGGTTATAAGGAAGATCCTTTCATCATAGTCTACCAAGCAAAACAATTTTTTTTATCTCAAAGTTCCTTCTAGTGATAGACGATCAATTGTCATCCAAGGGAGAAATGAATATGATGTCGATAACCATGACGACTTCCAATATGTTGACAATCCTTCATTCTCAAGACACTTACCTCCAATAAATGAGGAAAATGATGTTAATGAAATACATGCTACATGGAGTGATCACAATGAAGGAATATTGGAGAAATTTGTAACACTTCCAGAATAAAATATATAATGTTTATTTATTTGTTTTTTATTTTAATTTTATTTAATTTGAAGATTTACTGTTATGTTTATTTAATTTCGTTAGTTTTAATGTTAAGTTTGTGCTTTTTAGGTCATGGCTGATTCATCAAAGAAGACTAGAGAAGTTACACGCTTGAGAGCTCTTATCGTTAGTTGTCTTGGTGGTGCTAAAGTCCCAGTTGACATAGACCCTTAGACTAGTAGTGTTTTAGGCCCTAATCATGCCCAGTTTGTTAGTTATTTGGGTGTCTTAGCACGTTCGAAGGTTTCTATTTTAGTTTCAGACTGGGATCATCTGACTGAAGCATAGAAAAATCTGATTTGGCAGGATCTTTTTGTAAATCATTCATTTAAAGGTTAATTACATTATGAGTATTTTTTGTTCTATGTTTAATGAGTTATTTCTTTTATTTTGCAGACAAACTTTGAGTTTAAAACCTCCAGCTTCATTAGGAAGAAGATTTGTTCATCCATTGCCATAAAATGGAGACAATTCAAGACAAACTTGACCAGTTTCTACATCTATGGTAAATACAAGGAGAAGTCCCCTTGTGAAAAATATGGCATTGATGAAGAGACTTGGAAACAATTTGTCAAAACTAGAGAGGATCCCTCTTAGATTTTTTTTTTATCAAAAATTAATTAAATCATATGATGTCAAAATTTAATTTTTTATTGTGCAGAACAAGAGAAAAACTCAAGAGATTTAGCATAGGAATGTCACCTCGCACTGATTGTCTCGGGGTGGGGGGGTATGATTTATTGGAAAAGAAGTTGATGGGAGAAAAGTTAAAAGGATTAAAAGAAACATCATCTTCAGATGATGTTATTTCTCCTTCATCCCCTCCTAGTCGACATGAGAAATGGAAGTTGGCTCGGACTAAACCAGGATGGCAGATGACATTTGCAAAGTCCCAAGCGATTGCCCAACAGATTGTAGGTTAATAATAAATTCATGATATCTAATGTCTTATTTTTTGTAAATAATATTGACATATTGTATTATTTTTTACAAGATTACCTGGTGGAGCAGAGCTCCTAGGGAAGTTTTGTCATCCAAGGAAGACAAGATATATTGATCACAACTATTGGCACCGAAGAACACCTCGATCGTGTCCGGACTTCTGGGTTTGATGTGGGGTGAGACAATATTTTGGATCAACTCCCCGTTCTAGCTCATCTCAGAATGCAAGCTTAATGGAGCAGCTAGCTCGAATGAAAGATGAATTAAGGGATCAATTAAGCGATCAATTAAGCGATCAATTAAAAGATCAATTAAGAGATTAATTAAGAGATGAGCTAAAATAAAAAATAAGAGATGAAATAAGATGAGAATTTTAACAGCAATTGGAATCCATGGGCATCTCACAACAACACGCTCTTCTACAGGAATGTGTAGTACTACCTACACTTAGCATAAAGAGGAGTTGTGTTGCTCAGGACAAGGAGGAAGACACAAATACTGATACTTTATATCGATGAAATTTATTTGTTGGAGATCCTTCTCTACTGGTAGCGATTGGGAGAGTGTATGCTGCATCTTCGACGATTCATACGGTGCCACTTCAAGATGATTTTGCTAGAGTGGTTGTCGAAGAAGTTAGACAGGCAGATGCTGAGGTGCCAATGCCCACATCAGAGGTTAGATTTTTGGGGAAGGCACTTGGTACATTTATTATGTGGCCTACACATCTCCTGCAAGCCATTTCTAAAAAGCCTCAGGTATATTCTCATAATTTCTCTTCATGTTATTTAAATTGACACTTAATGTTATTTCAATTGATACATTTTGTTTGTGTTAGAGGACGATGGAAGGAAAGAGAAATCACAAATTGTTGGTGGTTTAAGTCTTAAGTCTCAGCCACTCCAGACAGATAGGAATCCAAGTTAGGAGTTGGCTTGTATTTCCCACGAGTTTATCACCAATTGTTGGTGGTTTAAGTCTTATGTCTTAAGTCTTAGCCACTCCAGACATATAGGAATCCAAGTTAGGAGTTGGCTTGGATTTCCCACGAGTTATTTGAGACAACTTATGTAATTCCTTGGGATGAAACATCTTTGGTGAGGACAATGCCGGTGTACCATTGTACATATCCTTGCAAGACATGCTTGAAATCATTCAGGGAAACCAACTGCTAAAAAATGCAGTCATTCAGTTATGGATGACGTAAGTATACCTTTTTACATGTTAGTTGATAAAATATGTTTCATCAACCAGTTTTACTAATACTGATAATAACAATGCAGGTACATAAATCAATTAGTTTATAGCGTAAAGAATCTTGATATTTATGGATTCCTTGAGCCACAAAGTATTCAGAAGTCTAGAAATAAAAAAATGGACTGCTAGACTTGTATACAAAGATGGATTCATTCGTAAGTTTAACTTTCCACCTGTTATTCATTCGTATGTACAATGGTCATTCAAAAAGACCAGGACCAATTGGATAGCCAAACCATAGAAGAAATTCAAAAAGAATGGGCAAGATACTTCATTACAGTTAGAACTAATAACTCATAGTATGTAGTGTACATGTAGATATATATATATATATATATATATATATATATATATATATATATATATAT
>Ga0099825_1007301_pt1 | contig 13498 bp, 4 predicted proteins | sample SiratroredBW_FD_76838 | JGI IMG/M metagenome (GOLD analysis project Ga0099825, IMG submission 76838) | Root nodule microbial communities of legume samples collected from California, USA - Siratro red BW | ecosystem: Host-associated > Plants > Roots > Nodule | place: USA: California | collected... | reverse complement strand
TTCTTATATATAATTAGATTTTAAATAGGTGAATTAGATTTATTTTTTTTATATTTGGTTAATCTTGTTCATATATGATTTTTAAATACATAAATCATAATTGTCAGTTTATATAATTTATAGTGATTTAATATATATATAATTTAGTGATCTAATATATAGATCCGGGTATCTGTGTTCACTATTTTGAAGATTATACATGTCTTTGTGTCCATCATGTCAATGGAATTTGAGTTACATATGCATCACTATCTTTGGTTCTTTCCCATCTTTTTTCGTAGTGCTGCCTATTTTTATCTAAAACAAAAACATGATAGAAAGCATTATTAATGTGTTGTTTGCTTATAATAATGTGTGCAGGTGACCCTTGTAAAGATGGTGAACGAAGCTAGTGCAAATATCCCAAACTGGGACACAACGTAAATATTTTTCACTCTATGAAGTTGTCCAAAGCGCATATTTCGAAACTAGAACAAGAGTATAGACTTTGAATTTTTTTTACATTGAATTTAGTCTTAGAATTATAGATTAATGTAAAACTATATCCATTTTTATGACAATTTAAATGCAGGATAAATTTTTCATATTTTGTTCTTGAATGGTGTTTGTTCAATAAATATTGGCTTTCAAATTGCTGGAGTATTCAATTTGTTCTCTTCATTCATACAGCTTATGTGAAAATTGAAGCTTAAAATCTCTATTTATTGTTCCAAAGCATGTTAACATAATGAATGAGAATATTTGAGATTGATATTTCATCGGAACAAAACTTATTCATGTCAAAACAAGTTAAATACAGTATGAACACATCTATTGTTTCTTATTTCTTCTCATCATTCATAAAGTATGAGCACAAATATCACAATTTTTTAAAATTTACAGAAACAATTTAAAAAATCACATACTTTTAAATATATAATAATATTGTAATTTAAATCATTAACATAAATTAAATTTTAATTATAAATTATAATATGTAATTTAATATGTCCAAGTAATAATAATTTTAGTTTATCTCATTAAAAATGTTAATTAATCAATTAAAAATTAAAAATATTGATATAATTAAATTTTTTAATAAATATATATAATTAAAACAAAAACAAAAAACAAAATAAAAAATTGTCATACTTTGGGCTTATATATTGGTGCAAAAGAGAGACAAAAATATTTGTAATAAGTTAACATAGTAATAAGATAGGATTCATCTATAACAATTTAAAAGCCATTATAATAATAAATATTTCTAATTATTTTAGGTAAAAAAAAAATATTACAACACGTTCATGACCATAGGAAGAGGTAAATAATAATTGTAATTCTGAGGAACCACCTCATCATAAATGAGGATACACATATTATGCAATAATTTCTCTTGTTACCAATAAGAGAAAAATTATTCTGAATTTTCCTTCAAAAAAACTTATTCTCAAGTTCTAAATGATGTTTAGGTATTTGAATCAAAACTGGGACCACCTTTGGATACCATTTTTTTTTTCTTCCATACTTTTCTATTTCGTGTTTGTATTGTTCTCTTCCTTAATTCTTTTTTTAAGAAAAGGATAATAAATAAAGATTAGTCTTTAATGTAATAGGTTAAAAAACTCGTAAAGAAATAGGAAAACAAAAGAAAAAGCATGTCAATTCGATTATTAAAGATAAGGGTATGTTTAAGTTAAAACAAGTCTTATTATTTTTAAAATTTAATAACTGAATTAGGTAGGTTTTAAATTATTTAAAATGGTAGACTAAAACGGTAGTCTATTTAAAATCTCGGTGTGGTGAAGAATATCTAGAGTTGACAAAAAGTAATTAATAAATTTGTCCTAGTTTGACTTCATTAGAATGAATTACCACTTTTAAATTTGATTGGTCATATATTTGCTTAATAGGTTATTGTGATCTATTTTAAGAAAATAAAAAAAATGTAAACAAGAATTAATACGTGTTTTAAAAATGAGAGTTATATTAATAAAATTAAATTTTAAATATAATGATTTATATATAAATTATAATACATATATTTTATTATTTTTAAATATCATTATTATTTTATTAAATCACAATCTTTTCACTTTGTCCTTACTTATTTTCTATATTTTTTTCAGCTTAACCAAAAATATAATACATTTTTTTATCTAATTTAATTTTTTCTTAAGCAATTCATTCATATTTTTGTTTTAATTGAACAAATTTCAAAGATCTTCAATACAACTTATCATTTTATATATTCTTTTTACTTTGTCTTTTTATTTTATGCTTGTGTAATTGTCCTTCTCTTTCTTAGTGCAAAAAATTATTGTTTTATTTATAAGCAACACTTGTATATTTTTTAGTCAAACTTATTTTATACAACTTTCATGTCAGCTCATTTTTCTATAACAAAGGTTGCATGAAACAATTGCTATTTTATTCAAGCAATTGAATAACATTTTTTATAGTTTTAATTAATATGAAGTCATCTTTAAATATGTCAAGTCATTTTTAAAATATTTTTATCTTTTTTTTTCCTGCTACAAGAAGTTTATAAAATTCACACTTCAATAACTTTGTCTCTAAAATTAAAAATAATTTTTTATTCTCATAATACAAATTTCAAATATTAAAGTTTATATTTCATTAATATATTAGACCAATAAATCACATTAAATTAATCATGTGGTCGAAGATTAATCAGCTCCAACTCAAAACTCACCGTTTCGATATTTATGAAAGCACTGGCAAGGAATCTGGTAACAGATAAAGCAATGACGTCAATATAACGTTATCGTACGGTTGTGAGGTAGCCAGCGCGTGCTTTCACTTGTGACTGTCGGTGGGAGAAAAATATTATTTAGATAACTAAAATAAGAAAAAAATAAATATTTTTAATAAATTTAAAATAAGATTATTTTAATTTAAAATTTAAAATTATTATTTTAGATTTTGCAATTAAAAAATGTTTGTATTTCATCTTTTCTAAATATTATTTAACATTTTTTTACTTATATACAACTATTTGTTTAATTTTATTTTCTTTAACGTAAAATATAGTCCGATACATGTTCTTTTCCTTATAAAGTCTGAAAGGTAAAATAAGAAAATCACAATATTTAAATACCACATTTAACATAATTAAAAACTTACAAACTCAGACTCATTTGAAATATATAAAATTCAAATAATACAATTTCAACCTTTATTTTAATTAATTAGAGAGGTGATAAGTTGAGAGTAGCATAAATTTGTACTCTTTCTTTACAATTTGTTTTATTACATTTTATTTAATAAATTAATTTATATTTTAATTAAAAAACTTACATTAATATTTTATTATTATTTAGAACTGTTAAAAGGTTGTAGAGTAAATTTTACTTTTAATAAGTATCATTTGTCCGAAATATCTTTAAATTTTGTAGATAAGTAATTTTCTTAAAAATTTGATTGATATTTTCTTAACAAAAAATTACTTTTCCAACCAATTTTTTCTAGTCACAATCTCAACTTTTAAACCTGATTTCAAAAGCATTTCAACCAACCACCATTTTTTTATCTACAACCCTTAAATTTAAAACCTAAATTGAAGACCAGTTCAAACAACTACTTTGAGAACAAAAATTTTAGTACCTAAAAGAAAAAGTGTCTAAAAAATTAATAAAAAATGGTGGTGAAGAGTGTGTAATGGTGCCGACAGCACAAAGTGACAAGTGTGATATCGCCTTTCAATTGCATCTGTCACGAGGACGACACCTTCCACCTCAAGCACACTTACACTTTCCTTATTAGCCGTTTGGAATCTATGTAATGTAAAAACCTACGGGAAGAAAAACACTAATATATATTACATGATAAGGAAAACTTAATTAATTGCATATTTAACTTTTTCATAAAATATAAATTGACTTTAATGATAATGTATGAAATTTCGTATAATTTAAATTTTTATGTATATATTATCAAATAATGAATATTTATATATTTTTAAACAATTATATTACAGTTATCCTTCAAATCTAATAACAATCCAAATCTAAATCTTAAATTCTAAACCCTAAACATATCTAAATTCTAAATCCTAAACTCTTTTAAAAAACTAATTTGGTAAAGTGTTCTAAATCCTAAACTCTTTTAAAAAACTAATTTGGTAAAGTGAGATTTATGTTCATTTATAAACTATTGAAAGACCTTATCTTTAGTCAATGTAGAATTTCCAACACAACCCCTCATGCCAAGACTGCTCAACTCGTGCGTGAGACTATATTATTTAAGGATGGTCCAATAGCGGCCCAATAGCGAGTAACCCAAAAACTGTACTAAGATAGACTCTGATAGTATATCAAGAAATAAAATTTAAGCCTAATTCAATCTTATAAAACCGATTTGATAAAATGAGATTTGTACCCGGCCTGTCAATAATTTATAAACTGATACAAATCTCACTTTACTAAATCAATATTATTATTGAAAAGCAATATTATTTTCTTCTAAACTCTCTTACTTGAATGAGAAAAGACAAAAAATAATCTCATCATTTTAAAGAAAATAAAAAAAAAACATGAAAAAAAGAAATTTAGAGAGTTTATATGATTTGTAAGACAACTTATTAAATAATTAAAATTTTAATTTATATATTAAACATTTGTTTTTTTATCATCATCTAAGCATAAAAATTGGGTCTTCTAAATATTTTATAAACTTAAAAAAAAAGATATATTGTAATTTGATTTTTTAGAACAAAATTATTTCTGTAAGATTTATGATTAACATGTGTAAAGAACACATAATAGGAATGGAATAGAAACATAGTGTGTCGTTTTCGGCTTTCTTTTTCTTATCACTGAAGTAGGATTTCTGAATGGATTAGCATTATGCACATGATACTGTCACTCTCACAAAGTTTGCCACTGAAATATATATAATATATTTAATGTAACAAACTAAATGCCTCTTTCTAAAGATGAAGAATATAACATCATCAATTTTCCCATGTTATAAAAAACTTATATTGATATACGATACTCATTTATGCATATTAACCATGAACTTTTGGGAAAAATATAAATTAATTATATTCTAAAAGTTATTAAATTACAATACATATATATATATATATTTTATTTTATTTTATTTTTTAATTTTACATCGCAGTTTCTTTAGATCCAATTATTTGAAGTAAGAAACATATCACAATCCTCAAAAAACCAAAGATAGAAGAAAAAAAAAAAAACCCGACAAATATAAGAGATTAAGAAGGAATAATTAATCTTATACCTTAAAATTTGAGGTACCAATCTCTTGCACAAGGTTCATAATTTAACTTATCACATATAAAGAGATTAACATGTTATAATAAAATAAATATAAAAATATTGCTAATAAAATTTGTAAATATGGTTTTTTATAATATTTAAAATAACAATGATAAATGATGAAAAATATTATTCAATATTTCGATACTTTTTCTAGTGAAAAGAAGAATATAGTTATCTTTCTTATATATATATATATGAAAGTGAAATAAAACATATATCCAAAATATAAAAGGATATAGTTATTTTATGATAAAAATTAATTAAAAAATGTTTATAAAGTAAGAAAAAGTTAAATAGTACTTAAATATTATTGTCTAATTTTAAAATAAAAAGAGTTACCCTTTGCTATTTTTTATTTTCATTTTTTCTTGCTAATAAAATTGAATGTTCAGATCAAGATCTTTCTTCCAATATTATATTAATGGAGTTTATAAAACAAACAGAACAGATTAAGAAGCAGATCACCCAATGTTTCAATCTTGTCCTCTAAGTTGGTGTCTCATAGTGGAAACATGTGTAAGTTAGTAAATTCCTTAAGATCATGAGAGACACAATGAATCATTTAGAACCATGTTGAAATATTAATTAAAATTTGAAGAATTGATTTTAAATATAAAATTATCTGAGTCACATTTGAAGGTTAAATTGAAAATTTTGTGCTACTTTTGTCTTTGAGTTTATTTTTTTTAAATAAAAATATTCAAATATAAGTTATATTATTTTAAAATTCATTTAACTAAAATAAATTTAGTTCAGATTTAGTTTTTATAAATATTCATCCAAGTATACACTTTCATTTTTAAATTTTTTTAATTTTTCAAAATTTAAACCTGTAATCAGTCTTGGAGAAAATTTGAATAGTATGCTGAAAAACTTAAGTCGAACTATTGTAACCAAGATCTTTACAAATTTTTTTTTTCGTTTTTGCTTGAATCATCTTGATACAAAATGACAATAAAAAGTAAATGGAAAAGGACTAAGATAAATTCTTCTAGAGATTAAATAATCATCAAAAGATTTGAAAAACCCAAAAGTTAAGTTATATAATTTGGAGAAATTATTTAAAGATTTATTCATGAGTATGCTCAAGGATCTATGGATTCATAAGTCAGTTTTGGAACAAATTCAGATTTGTGGAGAATGATTAAGTCTTAATTTTTGGAGGGTCCTACATTGCAAATAATAGTGCTCTTTTGAATCTTATTAGCCCTTTTGAATTAACCTAAGGCCATGATAACTGAGATTCTTATTCACTTTCTCTGAAAACCAACCTCTTTCTTTGGCATAATAATTTTGGCTCTTAGGGTTTGAGATTTGGTTTCATTTTGCCACCAATGGTGCACCACCCTAGGCATCACTTTATCCCTTTTTGTTTATGCAACTTTATTAAAATATTCCATGGTTTATAGTCTCACTCATACAGAATATATTCTCACACCTTCCACAGCAAATGCAGCTCTTAGTTTTAGTCAATTAAACCCACTCATCTAGGTTGATATTAACTTTAGTAATATTTTGAAATTACATTAATCTATCAAATGTTTAGTGATATGTCATAAAATGAAAATGATGAGATCTTATACAAATTATAACAAAATGATAGATTTAACACTAAATTCATAAAAAATATATGGAAAAAAATTTGAGTAATAAAACTTGTAAAATAATAGTTGTGTAATGTGAAGAAAAAAGAAATCACTATGCTAAAAAAAAAGAACTTATACAAATAGTAAAAAATAGTATAGTGCATTATGGTACTTCATCCACAATCCCACATTTGCTCCATTTGTTCTGAGCAATATTCATCATAACCATTCCACAAGACAACAACACTTTAACCCATAACATGACAATACTCAATGTCTATTTCTTTTTAGTTCTCGAAACTGCAAATTCCAACAATATTATTTACCATTACTTGCTTGATTACTAGACATAGATACCCAATGAGAACCCTCAAATGATTCTGCTATTGGAAAGCATTTGAGGCATGCATTCAACTATTCATGCTTTAGCCAATAGTTGCCCACAACTTCACCTTTTCTTTTCTCTCCTTAGTGCAAAACTCATGCATTATAGAATTATCTTTACCCAAATACATGTCACTAAAACATGTAGTAGCCCACAACTACACTTTTTTATTCTTTAGCACAACCTCATGCAATATATAATCGTATTTTACCCAAAATACATTTCACTTAAATTATATTATATGAGGGTTGCTCCAAGTTGAACCTTTTGTTACACACAAAAATTTGTTTAGCACAACTCTAAAAAACTAAATGGAATACAGTCTGTTATCCCCCACTGACTTCTATTTTTCACCCCCACTACATTTGTAATTTCACATCCATAAAGAAATCTTTCAACCCAAAACTCTTTATTTAATTGAAGTTATTGGATTCATACACAATCTTCTTCCCTCTCAATCTCAAAATATATTTTTGATGTAGGAGAAAAAAAGTATTGTCTTAATAATTAGATGATTTTCTAGACTTAAATATGAAAATGTTACTTGTATTTCACATAGATAATATTATCATATATATTGGTATAAAATGTCAACTAATTTTGTCCATGGATTAAAAGATACATGATAGAGTTTTATTTTTGAACATGCATTTTTTAGTCACAATAGAGTATCTTTAAACAAGAAGACTTTGGTATCAATGTGAGGTAGTTTTTTATTTTTATTTTTTCACATTTTTCATCCATTATTTATCACATTTACCTAACTTTGTTTCTTTTTAAAGTTTCTATTTTTATCTCTCTTATTTTTCATCTCACACCTTCAAAATTACATCATACATTTAAAAATTCCTTGCAATAAAAGTTCCCACAAGGTTTTTTACTATATATACACAACACTCAGTCCACACTAGGAAGGCACCAACCACAGTCTCAACCATGAAATCCTCACCTATACTCACTCCTTTGGTGCTCTTCCTCCTCTTCTCCCTAGCCAAAGGGCTGAACCCTAAATGTGATGTCCAAGACCATGGCTCCACCCTTAAAGTGTTCCATGTGTTCAGCCCTTGTTCCCCCTTTAGGCCCTCAGAAGGAATGTCATGGGAGGAGAGTGTCCTACAGCTACAAGCCAAGGACCAGGCCAGGATGCAGTACCTGTCCAGCTTGGTAGTTAGAAGGTCCATTGTCCCAATTGCCTCAGGCAGACAAATCACACAGAGCCCTACATACATTGTGAAGGCCAAGATTGGTACCCCACCCCAGACCCTCCTCTTGGCCATGGACACCAGCAGTGATGCTGCTTGGTTCCCTTGCACTTCCTGTCTTGGTTGCTCAACTCTCAAACCCTTTGCCACTGCCAAATCCACCACTTTCAGAAAAGTTCCATGCACTGCTCCTCAGTGCAAACAGGTGATGATTTCAACACCAACACTTTCCATTTCCACATAGTATTTTCCCTTTTTGTAAAATCACAAACACTGTCTCATAACTGTAATCATACCAACTAATCCACCCAATTAATTATATCTTAACAAAAACACTCCTTTTTGTGATCCATGAATTGCCTAGATCTCATAGTTTTTAGGATGTTACAAGTTCAATTATAATTATTATGAGTTTATGTCAACCATCATGTTCAACTATGTATATTTTTAGAGTTTATGAAAAAAAAAAAAAAAACAACACCATTTGCAACTATACGACATTTGAATGTTTCCGCTGTTCAAAATAAGGATTTGTGACAAACATTAATCAAATATTATGATCTAAAAGAATGTATCTTTTTCTTGGTCGGTTAACGACAAAAGCTCACGTGAGCTACCACTAAACACTTCATAAGTTATATTAACGAAAAATAATTCTTGGATTCAATATCTTTTTTATTTGATAAAAATTTCAACTTTTTATGGAGAATCAACACAAAAGATAGCTCTATATTTAATTGAAAAATACTTAAGTTATTATATATAATTTATGTTTTTTGCTTTATCACAATTATTATTCCATAGATTTTTCACGCGCCGCGTACTGCGCGTGGGAATGGCAGAGTCATGAATATTCCAAATGCATTAAATGCTTTAGCCTACTAGTGGCTGAATCGAGTTACCTTGGGAGGGGAAAAAAAGAGGTTCACGAGGCTAACCAAAATAAATTGTGGGGTTTTCAACGTTCTATGGTCCACTTTACATAACTCCACGTCTGTGAAATTTTCAGGTACCGAATCCCACTTGCGGTGGAAGCGCGTGTGCTTTCAACTTCACTTATGGCACTTCCTCTGTGGCAGCTAGTCTTGTCAGGGACACAGTTACCCTAGCCAGTGACCCAGTTCCAGGCTACACCTTTGGGTGCATTGAAAAGGCAACAGGGAGCTCAATTCCAGCACAAGGGCTATTGGGCCTGGGCCGAGGCCGGTTGTCACTCTTGGCCCAGACCCAAAATCTCTACCAATCCACATTCTCCTACTGCTTGCCCAGCTTCAAAACACTCAACTTTAGTGGGTCACTGAGACTTGGGCCTGTGGCCCAGCCCAAGAGGATCAAGTTCACCCCTCTTCTCAAAAACCCTAGAAGGTCATCACTGTATTATGTGAACTTGGTGGCCGTTAGAGTTGGCCGGAGAATTGTTGATATCCCGCCGGAGGCTTTAGCGTTCAACCCCACCACCGGCGCCGGCACCATTTTTGATTCCGGTACGAGGTTAATTTTTGTGCATATTTAGTATAAAAGTTTTCAAACCATTAACTAATTTTTTTTAATCCTTTTATGTAATCATAATAAAATTAATAAATTTCTCATATATAATAATTTTTAATTGGTCAACAATTGTTAAATAGGAAAATGTACTATGAGCTGCATTCATTAAAGTGGGTTTCTCTTGTTTCAAGCTAACACTATTATTGACCAAGGTTCACATGATTCCTTTCCTCTAGGTTTTTTTCTTTATTTTGGATATTCCTGAATAATTGAATCCTTTTCTTTCCCAATTTTTAAGAGTGAACATAATTATATAATATTCATGTTCTACTACTACATGAAGACAAGATGGTCAATTTTAAGACAAAATTGGAGTCAAAATGCCATAAAAGTGATTGGACATGGTCACTATCATACATGCTCCACATGTCTTTCATGAATACAATCCTCACTTTTTAGATTTAGATCAAATAATTTTAGTCACCCTACACCCTAAAAAAATAAATTAAAAAAGATAATATCATGTCAAAGATAATCTTTACAACATTTTTATTTTATCTTTTACATTTCTAATTTAATTTCAGACTCTCTTTTTGTTTTATCTATCTAAAGCAGATATTATAGTAAAACTTTGTTACATAAAAAAAGTGTTACTCTTTTCATCATAAACTAAAATTTCTACTAATGCGTTTTCGTTTGATTTTGCCACTACAAGGTACGGTGTTCACCCGGCTGGTCGAACCGGCGTACACCGCCGTCCGGAACGAGTTCCGGCGGCGAGTCAGCGTCGGGAAGAAACTCACCGTGACAAGGCTAGGAGGGTTCGACACATGCTACACGGTCCCAATAGTGGCACCAACCATAACGTTTATGTTCTCCGGCATGAACGTGACCCTCCCACCGGACAACACCCTCATACACAGCACCGCCGGCAGCGTCACGTGCCTGGCGATGGCGGCGGCGCCGGACAACGTGAACTCGGTGCTGAACGTGATCGCCAACATGCAACAACAAAACCACCGCGTGCTCTACGACGTGCCCAACTCAAGGCTCGGTGTTGCTCGTGAACTTTGCACCTAATGCATGCATGCACAATAATATAAGTTTTTCTAGGTCAAAAATTTTCATCACTTGTAGGATCAATAATAACCATAATAGTGTGGAATTGAAATTGGTGTTTGATCTATATTGTCATGGCTAGGGTTTTGGCATTGCAAAGAGGTTATCACTTTATTGCTAACTTTCAATATATCATATATGTGTAGTTGAGGATGGCTACTTGTCTAGGGCATTGCATGTAAGTTTCCAAGTTTGAAGTTATATTTGTAGTATGAAAAAAAAAAAAAGTTATATTTGAAGCTTTGTGATAATGTTATGTGTCACGGGTTCATATGTATGTAGCAATCAATTTCTTGTGTCGTTTATTGAATTGATAATGACTTCATATAAGGTACAAGTTCACGGGCGATGGCATTATCGTTTTAGAAATATGGTCTCATTCTTTTTCATGCATTTTCTTTCATGCTAAATTACGATTTTCTTTTGCTTTTAATTATTGATATGTGATATTTGTCGTTCTTTATTTTTTACAGATTTTAAAAGATGTACAATTTTTATATTTTTTGCTTCTATTTTTTAATTAATGAAATTGCTTTTAATGATGCCCTATATAAATATATTGTGCTTATACTTCTTCTATTGGAATAAAATAAAATGTAAACTATAAACGAAACTTATGAGTTGTTAAAATTTAAAGACTAAAATTGCAGGAGAAAAAAAGTTAAAAGAAAACTAACATTCAGCCATTCTTTTCTTAAAGGTTCAACCCTAATTTTATATTTTATTTTATTGAAGCTTGTCATAATAATCTCGTTTTAAAAGTAAAACCTATAAACAGAAGTTTAAAGGCAACGGTCTAAATTTTCCTTTAAACTTTTACAACAAAACTGTTATCTATAACTTTAGATATGTTTTCTTTTTACAACGTTTTGGTAGTTTTTTGGTCTCTTTACTCAAACTTAGTCGAATTTATGAAACTTACAAGCTAAGGTCACGGGTTGTGATATTGTCATATGGAAAAATCACAAAATTCACAGTTTGTGTTATGATGCGCATCACAACCATCCAAAAGTGTGATTGAACACTTCCCTCGAGAATGCAAGGGGAATCAAAAGCACCATTGAACATTTTTTTAGCTCAAACTTTTACCTTTTCTTTATGTATACGAAGAACTTTGTCATCAAATTGTTGTGAAAAGTGGGTCTTACAAAAAGTAAAAGATTTATATTTTTAAAGTGGATAGCAAAAGTGGTAAGACTTGCACACATAAAATTGTGTGTTTCATTTACATTTTCAATTTATAGTTCAGTTCAAAATTTTATCTATTTTTTTTCCCTCTAAGATACTCACATGTGAAAGAGAAATAAAAAAGATAAAAATAAGTTAGAGTAAAGGAAAACTTAGTCCAAAGCAAAAATTTGATCATATAGGGTTGCAAGCAGTTGCCTCCCAACTAATGAGATATAATAATAAAAAAATGAAAAACAAATTCATAAATTTAAAGACAATATAAAAATTTTAGAAAGATAATGAGTTTTTTAAATAAAAAAATAATCAAATAGTTAAAATTATAATTTATATATTAAAACATAACTTAGAATTTTAAAATTTATTATTTTTAAAATTATCACTTCTAAATAAAAAGATCGAATCTTACACTACTAAATTTTATAATTAATAGTTACTCAAATTATTTATTTTTAATTATCAAAATGATGTTTTAATTAATAATTTTAACTCATTGGGTGTAAATTTATTGCAAGTTAATTAATATCTAAATTATACTTTTAGTCTTTCATTTCATTTTTAAAGTTTATATTGATCCTCTCTTTATAAAATAACTTTGATCCTTCATCTTGTAAATTTGGATCAATTTACTCATTTGAAATAACGACCATTTTTAATTCGTGAACATCCTTTTGAACTTTTATTTACTGATTCAAGATATAAAATGGGCAAATTTCTCAAACTGGTGTAATTTTTTTATGAAATTCTTGAAATTGTGCATTTTTTCATTTATTTCCAGATATGGGTAAATCCTACATAAAAGACACAATATCATTGTAAAGAAATAGTGGTCTTATTCCCCGATTTAATATAAAATTAAATGAAATCGTAAAAAGAGGACATATCTTAATTTACTAGATGAAATTGTGTATCTAATATTTCAATTAATGAGTTAATTAATATAGTGAGAATACTGTACGATTTTAATAGGATTAATATTCTCCACCTATTCCTCTTCTGTTTTATTTGGCACGTGTGATCTATTGCTAATGTGTAACTAAAATAAATGCAAAAAATTTAATTTAATTTGAATAGAAGAGTGGTTACTGTAAAGAAAAGTTACATAAATTTAGTTACTAATATATGAAATAGATTTAGTTAGTAATAAATATAATTTAAAAACTAACAATAAATTTATATAAAAAATTATATAATATTTTCAAAATTTTTATTCTAAATTTATTGCTAAATCTTAATTTT
>Ga0099825_1007299_pt1 | contig 13502 bp, 7 predicted proteins | sample SiratroredBW_FD_76838 | JGI IMG/M metagenome (GOLD analysis project Ga0099825, IMG submission 76838) | Root nodule microbial communities of legume samples collected from California, USA - Siratro red BW | ecosystem: Host-associated > Plants > Roots > Nodule | place: USA: California | collected... | reverse complement strand
TTATTTTTTTTTTTTTTTTTTTTTTTTTTTTTTTTTTTTTTTTTTTTCTTTTTTTTTTTTTTTTTTTTTTTTTTTTTTTTTTTTTACTTCTCAACGCAGCAGTTTTATAAAACTTACATGCTTATTAATGTTTCATTTAGTTGTGAGTGAATATATATTTTTAAAATAGAAACATAAATTTTATTCTTATGACTAAAATCTTGATCTTATTTAAAACTCTATCTTATTTTTTATCTTATGCTAGTACATTCCCATAGAAAATCTTATATGTCCAAAATTGCAATGTTTATGGTTGAATAAATTGCTCCTATAGTTCCCAGATAATATGTTATATCTACAAATTTTTCCCACAATGTACTTTCTCTAAGGTTGAATGTTGATGATGACCTAAAAATATGGTTCCGTTATTTGTGCACTTATTGCTCTATTCCTTCTTGGTTCTTATTTAGTATATGATCCAACTTTGACTAGTTCATAAGTGAATATAAAGCAAAGGTTAGGTTGAGTGAGTGCGTACCTAATCTCTTAGTTGAAATGAACCACATGCACCCTAGCTAGTTTCACTTTCAAGTCATTCCACATTATTATAATCCAGAAATGGAGTTTCATCAATTATGTCAACGACAATACATGCTCTTAAATTCTTTGCCTAATCAATTCCTCTTTTTGCACCATCCCTATGGTGGAAGGTTCACCATTTAATTTAGATTTCAAATATTTGATTTTTAAAATTATAGAATAATTATTTATTATAAGAAATATAGTTATAGTTTTTAAAAATATATTTTTACTTAACACCTTCAAAAAATAAACCTAACAAAGTGTATGTCCTTATATGATCTTCAGGGGATAAATAATAATTTAGGATTTTGTTTGTAATTTTTATTATGTATTTTAATTAAGTGGTTGAATGGGTCACATGGAAAAAGAAGACTACAAGAAGATGAATCATTCATACTCTCATGTGAAAAATAATGATATATTCAGTAGAAAATAAAAATAACTAATGAAGATTAATTACTAGTGGATATTAGGATTAATATAGAATCTAGAAGGTCTTAGGTATTTTGGCATGTTAGGATTAAAATATTAGTTGTTTTGGCATGTCAGGATTAGTATAGAATTTAGAAAGGTCTTAGTTATTTTGGCCTATAAAAAGATGTACTCAGAAATGTAATGGGAGATGAATTTTGAAATAAAATTGATCTTATCAGGTTATCCTATGGCGATCAACCCTATGACTTATCACTTACCTTCTCATCTTTCTTGAGTGTGGCGTCAATATCCTTTCCCAAACTGTCCTTTTATCAAACTGAATATCAAAACGGTCTTGCCCCCTATATTTTCCTCATCAGTTGGTATCAGAGCTTCGACTCTTGATATTTAGTGACATTTCTTTCTACTTTTAAATTATTTTCTATTTATTTATGGCAGGTACTAATGCTAAAGTTACTCCTCAATTCAATGCAAGTCATAAATTGTTTATTGATGATTTTGTTTCACAAATGGAGAGGAAAATGAGTATTGGAAGAGACATGCTATTATTGTGATGAGAGAAAGAGAAAGAGAGATGGAGAAAAAGAAAAACAAAGAGCTAATAGAAAAGAAAATTAGTGAAAAATAAAATAAAGAGAAGGAGTTGAGAGAAAAAGAAAATAAAGAGAAGGAGTTGAGAGAGAAAGAAAATAAAGAGAAGGAGTTGAAAGAAAAAGAAATTAAGAGAAAAATACAAAAGAAAAGAGAAAAGGAGAAATAAATGAAAAAAAGTGATCAAGAAAAAGGAAGAAAAAATAATTATAATTATTTTTTTATGATTGTGTTGTTTCATCCATTCAACAATGTGGGGAAGAGTTTTTAATGAAAAATATCAATAACACGTCATTTTGTATCAACCAATCAGTCATGTTTGCAAGGATTCTTGTTTTGGAATGGGAAATTAACAAAAAGATGATCTTTGATCCTGGAATTATGTTTCTCTAGAAAGAAGTGTACTCATGACATTCAAGGATGAATGTCCTTGAAGAAGGAGGGAATGACATGATCTTCAGGGGATAAATAATAATTTACGATTTTGTTTGTAATTTTTTATTATGTATTTTAATTAAGTGGTTGAATGGGTCACATGGAAAAAGAAGACTACAAGAAGAATCATTTATATTCTCATGTGGAAAATAATGATACATTCAGTACATTCAGTGGGAAATAAAAACAACTAATGAAGATTAATTACTAGTGGGTATTAGGATTAATATAGAATCTAGAAACTCTTAGGTATTTTAACATGTTAGGATTAATATATTAGTTATGTTGGCATGTCAGGATTAGTATAGAATCTAGAAAGGTCTTAGTTATTTTGGTCTATAAAAAGTTGTACTCAGAAATGTAATGGGAGATGAATTTTTAAATAAAATTGAGTTTTCTCTTTGAGAAATTTATGGTGTTCTGATTTACAAGAACCCAGGTTGACTCACCTTCTCATCTTTCTTGAGTGTGGCGTCAATATCCTTTCCCAAACTGTCCTTTTATCAAATTGAATATCAAAACGGCCCTGGCCCCCAACCCCCCCCCCCCCCCCACACACACATAAAAAAAATATATCTTTAATTTCTTCTCGATATTGTTTTTACAACCATACATATATTTGCAAGAAATCATCAAATAATCAACACATACATAAGTCATTAAACAAGTTTTCAACATGAAAAAAATGTATAAAATTAAAAAGAAGTATTTTAATTAGCAATCCACAAACAATTCAATTCCATCAAACACAAAGATACAAAAGTCATATAAACCACACATGGATTTATATAACGAAAGATATTTAACAAATGAACTATCAATTCACGACTGTACCTATTTAGCCCAAAGGACACAATATCACTAATTAATTAAATTAAGCCTTATGTAGAGTGACACAATCAAATAAATCATATTGGGCATCTAATTGAATTATGAGAGTAAACACAGAGGAAATATTAAGTGTGAGCATAAAGTGATTTTTGCAAAAGTGAGATATGATGTGTAGAGCCTATGTAAAACAACTCCATCTTTTAAGGGCATGTTATCTAGGTTTTTAGTCATAATTGTGGAACAATTTATATTATTTTTTGGTTTTCCAGTAATTGGAACAATTTCTCTACGTATATGGGTTGGGACACTCCAAGTGTTCCAAGTTATATTATTCTTTTTTGTCGATAAAAAAAATCAATTGATGTCTTCTAGAAGATTTCTATTAAGTATGTCCTACCTGAAAATAGTACATCTGATCCAATCTAAGATTTATACTAACAAATTGACTCATGAGTGATGGATATGGGTAAGTTCATTACAACCCAAGCCGTACATCTACACATGTTATATCAAATTTGTGACCCCAAATTCATACAATTATTATCATTCTCAACAACCATTACCATACAATATAACTCATTCAAACAAAATCACGAATTAATTATTCATTTTACATTTATATTAAACACTCATGAATCCATTATAGAGACAAAAAGAAAAAAAATTAGCTCGGGTGAAAATTTCTTCATTTGAGCGAAAGTTTAGACGAGAGCAAGGTCGAGTTGTAGCTCTATTTTTTCTCGAGCGATAAATCCTTCGCTTGAGTGAAAGTGGAATCGAAAACAAAGGTTGTGTTTCAACTTTATTTTTGCTTGAGTGAAGATCCTTAGTTTGAACAAAAATATCAAAAAATAAACTTCATGCAATAAAACCAATTTTTTTTTTCAAAAGTTTTACTCAAAACGACTTTAACAAATACAACTTCTGAACAAATTCAAAATGATCAATACAATCATAATGTGCTCAAATATAATGTTTCACTTATTTCAATTTAACAATGATCATTCAAACCCAATATATATTTTCATTCACATTAAACTCATGAACTAGTATATAGAAAACTATAGGAAATTAACTTTAATAATCTAAATTATATTTAAAACCCAGTATAAGAAACTCTTTAATTTAACACGTATAATCTTGCCACTGTATCAATATCTCAACAAGAGTATTAAGTTAAAAGTGCACTAAACCAAACACTTACTAACTCAAACTCGAAATTGCATCGAACTTAGACTCAAAATATTCTCACTTAATGTTCAAAAATTCAATTATTTCTTAAAATAAAACATAAAGCCTGGATATAAGTCAAGATAGAGTGACAAGTCATCTTTATATCCAAATCATCTATCCTAAGATTCTATGTAAAACTTAAATAGCTTTGTTTACCTGTAATTTTTTTTTAATCTAAAGTAACTTCCAACATTACAAAATCAAAAGACTAGAACAAAGTACACAAACATTACAAAATTTCAAGATAAACTTAACCAAGTTTAGAGAATCACTTTTTCAACCAACTTTACCAAGATTGATGACAAATCCAAAAAATAAAATAAAATAAAGAATCATCACAGCAAACAAAATCTTACTCTGATTGAAAACAAACAGATTGAAAATATATTTAACTCCTTAACTACTGTGAGGTGTGACCAAATCTCAAAAGAAATGAGATTTTGAGAAATGAAATTGGACAGAAGGTGGAGGGAAATTCTAGAGAGAGAAGAAATTTTTCTTATCAAGGAGAGAGAAGAGTGAGAGTGGGTTTTACAATTATATCCAACAATAAAAAATTTCATCCTAAAAAATTATCTTATCAAGAAAAAATATTAGGATGTGGTTCTCTTAACACTTTGACCATAATGATATTCTTACCACGAAGTTGCTTTATAGGAGAATTTAAAATTCTAACTTCCTAACTTCAAAAGATAGATTTTTTTTACTTACACTAAATTAGATTTTGTAATATGACTTAGATCAAATCCATATTTCCTTAGTTATGATATATGAAATATATTGTGAGTGTTGAAACGAGTCGTCACCACAGTTTATTAAGAGAAATTATATAAGAAAATTTTCAAAAATAAAACATCTTCGAAACCAATATTTAAATCCAAAAGTCAATTACATGTAGGAATGTATTAATAACCTATTATGTTTGTCCCTTATTAAAATGTGCGAGTGTAATTTTTTAGATGTTTATTTTTTTCCCAAAATTCAAACAATAATATATGTAAAAACTTTTTTTTATTTTTTTAAATAAATAAAATAAATATGAAATTATTTATTTTTATTTTACAAAGATTAATCTTACTCTTACGCATTTTCATTCACAATAAAAAAAAAATAGGATACTTATTTTTTTTTGCATAATTTTTTATGTGTTTATTTTTAATTTTGAAAATTTAATATTTTTAACATTTTAGGTTTTTATAATTAAGGTTCTTTAAAGTATAATAGATTGCGAACATCTATACTTGATATTTTTATAAATTGTATATTAGATGAAGAAAGTATAAAATATACATTAATATTGTAAACTGTTGCATGGATTTTATTGAGGATAAAACATTTTTAATTTTTGTCAAAGTATAAGATGATGTGTACTATCATAAAAATACTTGATAACTTTTTTTATTTATATTTTACTCTTATGATTTTATTTTTTATTCTTAGATAATTAAATATTATGAAATAACTCATGCGATCATATAAATATTTAAAATTTATTTAAGGTTGTAAAAAAACTATTTTATTTATCATACATATAAAACATTAATAAGAATAAGACGACACATGTGCCCATACATATACCAAAACAACTCTTTAGCATAAAGTTCCTATAAACTACGCATTTGAGAAAACAGAACTAAATTCATATAATTTTAAATACTATTTAATATAAATAACAAAATTATATATAAAAGAGGGCCAGTTGAAAGAATGGGCAAAAGAAAAAACAGATAGGCCCAAATTTAAGTAAAAATAAAAAGGTTGTGCTAATTATTTTATGCACCCCATTATTTATTTTCTGCACCCAATCATTGACGGAAAAGACTTGGGTGTCCCTGTAAATATATATAAAAACTTGGTGGTTTTAGATAGCGACGAATTTTGGTCGGAGGTGGTACGGTTGCCAGAGTTGGAGGAACCGAGTCGTCTTTTTCGTAGGTGAGATTCTGTCCTCATTATGTGTCTTTATATTTGAAAATTGTGAGATATTTTGTGTTTAAATTGAGTTTGATTTAGGATTGATTTCAGTTTTATTTTGATGAAGAAATGTTTCATTGCTTAGGATTTCTATTAAATGTTGTTCGATGATTGATTGGCAGCAATTTTAGGTGAACGGCGACAGTCTAGAGTAATGCGGCAAACTCTAGAAGTGATAGGTTCACAAAATTTTTTAACATTCTAAAAATGCGATTTCAAAAGATTTCCAGAAAAGAAACTCTAGAATTCTAGAAAAGAAATTCCGTAACACATTTCCATAAAGATCGTGTTAGTACGTATTTCTAAAACATTTTTCTGAAAAAGAATTTCTATAATATACTTCGAAATTATTTTTCTGAAACATATTTTCGAAAAATAATTTCGGAAAATATTTTCATGAAATACATTCAGGAAATTATTTTCTAAAATATCTCATACACCCCAAATTCATAAAGGCATAATAGTGAAAATTGATGGATGCAGAAAGCAATTGTGAATTTCTACTATATAAATTATGACCTGTTATACGATTTTTTAAAATACTAAAAATATCTTCAATATTTTTATTTTGAAAGCAACATCCAGTCCCTTCATCTTTGAGCCTCACGTGCCTTTACCATTCTTGAGTTCCTTATCACTAAAAAAAAAAAATATTATTTAAAGATCAATTTTTAGCTACCAAATAAAATAATTATTAATTATGATAAAAATAGTTACCAAATTAGATTTTAGTTACTAAATAACTACAACATAGAAGTAATGATTGAATTTAGTGACCAATTAAGTCAAATAATTAGTATCTAACATTAGCTACCAAGGTTTTAGTGATCTATACCATTAGATTCTAAATTAGTCTCTAACTTAATTAGATACCAATTTATGCTTTAAACATAATAACCATGTTCGTTAATAACTTAGCCTTACAATATTCATGACCAAAGTTAAGAGTTTGGAAATACAATTTCCGAAATCCGCTAACATGAGTGATTACCAAAATTCAAGGTTTTAGACATACATCGAGGAAATTACATTGAAATGAAGTAAAGTTCTTCCAAAATGCAAAGACAAGGACTTCACGATCGTTGACTTATGTCAATTTCCATTTGTTACATTTTCAATGTTCTCCAGCAATTCCAAATGCTTTGGATCTGGATAAAAAATAAAGAAAGACATAATTGATATGTATGTGAAAAAATAATGTAGTAATCTTTCATACTAATTGAGACCCATAATAAGGTAAAAATGCTCAATATACCTACAACTGGTCCTATCCGAATGACGGGGTGTGAAGCTCTCAATAGTTCATCATTAAGAGGGCCAATGTCAGATCTGAATACCTAAAAAGCATTGTTAATGCACACCAGGCATAACATTTTTAGCCTAAGTAAGACATGATTTGGCATGAATATGTTTATTATTTGAAAGGTGTACCTTCACAATGTTATTGACAGTTATATTGAGATAAAAAAAACCCTTCGATTGGGGCTGTAAACATTGACCTATGAGAAAGCAAGAACTACCCCAGTAAGTACCAAATAATATGACATTATGAATATGAATTACTTACAAAGACAAGTACATTTTTTAAGTGCAAGACAGATCCAACAGCTATGTCACTTCCAAATTTAGGATGTTGTGACACCTTGCGATGAAAACGGGCTTTAGCAGTTGTAGTAAGGTCCTGTATGGTTCACAAACATTAAAATTTTGTATAGTCATGGTTAACAAAACTTATGCTATATATAATATGGAATGTTAACCTTCACTGTGATTTTCATGTCCCCTAACCCGTTTGGTTGACAGGCTTTGACAATGCAAGGGAGTAGTGACAGTTCCATTGACATTTTGCCTTTAGCTAAGGGTGTAACTTGCATTGTCGTCTCCCCATCCACCAACTCTGAGAAGAAAATGAACCGAAATGAGATCCAAATCTGGTTTTACTGTTGTCGGTTAAGAAATTACCATGGAAGAGAATGAACTTTTCAACCCATTCCCAAGCGTTCGTCCCAAAGTCTCGACGATGGGTTTGGTCACCTAATTCCTTGAGAAATTGTTGTGTGTTCATTCCATCATTTGAACTTCGATTTAGGAAAACAGCTTGTACATTTCCAGCAGGTCCTGGAATGAGGGGAGTCTTAGAGTTACAGCGTTGAATGAAGTTTTCAAGATCTCTTGTGTCTATATCAAGCTTCTTAAAATTTTCCATTGACTATGGCTGGGTGATTTCAGGGCAAGAAGTTGGTCTTATTCAATTGATTTAGGGTTGACGTGTGAGGGATATGAATGATCGTTTTGGGTTTACCAGCATCTTGCAACATCTCACCTATTTAGGTTTGTCAATCCTTATTGGTGTATGACCTGTACAACATTTAATGCTTTACGTGAGGCAGAATGTAAACAATCTCTTTTTTATGTCCTTGTTTAAGTGCATTTAATGAAATCCTATTTAAATTACCAAAATGACCTTGTTTTGCTAAGGCATCATTGTTCACTATTCACCGTCACCTTTGTTGTCCGTTGGAATCCTTAGACTTTCAATGAAATATAATCATAATGGATGGGTTGCTTTACCTTCCCGCCCTTGTATCCCATACTGATGTATTGTCAGATCAAACATCTCAACCAAATGCCTGTTATGTAACCTATTTTTCTTCTCGCCATTTGCAGTTCACCAACGCAGGTTCAGTGCCTGCATTAGGTGTTGTTCTTATTCTCACCAAACCCACACCAAGGACCATTAAGTTCATTCAATACTAAGGTCAGCCACAACACACCACGAGTTAAAGCAACCACAACCAACATTGATCTCAACCAACCAAGGACAATAGGTTAGTATGTATTTATTGCGCTTGTAATGACAATATGAATCTAACAAATGGCATTGGTGATTCGGTAACATTTGTAATAAATGCTTTTAATAATAGAACAATACCAATGATGTTAATAAATGGTTGTTATTTACATAGAATACAGTTCTTTAACATTTTTGTTGTACTAGTTGTGTGATTTTCATTTAACCAAAACTGTATGCTTTAACATTTTTGGTTGGAATGTCCATTACCAATATACTGTGCATACCTAAATTATGCATTAAATGTACTTTACTCATTCTAGGATCGTTGAATATGAAAATCAATTTTTTTTTCGGGCAATGGACTTTTCCATCTCAGCAGTTCCACTAAGTCATGATGAGTTTTATCCACTACCATATATTTCTTCAAATCATTATGAGGACGACACAAATGAACTTCCTATTAACCTTTCCAATGATGGTATAGAAGTTGAACCTGCTTTTGAAATGTGTTTTAATAGTGCAGATGATGCAAGAAATTTTTATCGCAAGTACGACATTCAAAAGGGCTGTGGAATAAGGACAAGGACTTCAAAAAAAGGACCTGACAAGGAACTTAGGTACTTATTGTTAGTGTGTGCAAGAGCAGGGACATATGTTTCATCGATTCCACCAGAGGTGGCTACAAAACCCACTCAGTCAGTTTAATGTGTTGCACACATAACAGTTGGGAAAAAATGGCAAATGGTTTATTATGTTGGTTAGAGACCAGCACTCTCACGAGTTAAGCCCAACAAAATCAAGGTTGTTTCGTGGCAATAGACAAATCAATCTTCAGGTGAAGAGGACACTTGATATAACTGATGAAGTTGGTGTGCGGGTAAAAATAAGAGCTACAGGTCGTTAGTGTGAGCGAAACAGGGCCAGAGACGTTTCATTTCATACTGCAGTACTCAGGACAAATTTCGCTCAGTCGAAATATAAAGTCTGAGCGAAATAGAGCCAAAGAGGTTTCAAAAGACCCTTCAGTTCGGTGCAGAAATTTCATTTAGGCCAACTGAAAATGTTTAAGCGAAACATGATGAGAGGACTTTGAAATGGTAGGGAGAAAACGAGACATGCACAACTAGAAGCCTATGTCTACATATCGCTTAGGCAAGCAATGTAATGTTTGAGCAGTTTAGTCTTCTCCAACATCAAAAGGCCTCTAACAAATGACTGGGAAGTGGTCTCTCGTTCCGTCAACGCAAAAGACAACCTATATTGCTCTCGTTCCATCCATCCATTTCGTATCTAGTGACCACTGAACCAAGATTGTGTTGTTGTGTTTATGTTATCGTGTCATTACAGCAGGTGTGAAGTTCTTTGCAAAGGTACACCAACAGGTTTGCTTAATGTGAATCTCTAAATCATACGTTAGGGTTTAACCGAATGAAGTACATGTCTATGTTTTGGGTATTTTTGTAATTGAAATTGTGTCATTATAATATCTGTGTTCTGCATTTTCTGATTTCGTTACACACACAAACAAATTTAGCACCACCAATACACAACACGTTATGCATGCAACGTGTTTGACAAAATGACCAAGTGAATATTACATCAATTTTTGCTGTCTTCATGAACTTAATACTCACCCTATGTGCAGATGGCCACAAGGAATTGTGAACCATCAAAAAATGGTACAACGTCGACAAAAAAAGTCCAATAACAAAGGTATTTAGAGATGATGTTTGCAGACAGAGATACCAAAAGATCAAAAATTGGACCTTCATCACTGAAAGATGGGTTGAACTAGACGATGGACAATTTGCTTATTTTACTTCTGAGATAGCTAGGAGGTAGTGGACTAAACTTGCACAACCATTGCCTAAATTTGACGAAGAGGTGGTTAGGGAATTCTATGCCAATGCTTGGCCAACAGAACGTAAAAGTAACGAATTGAAGTCCAAGGTCAGGGGCACGTGGATATCCTATGATCGCAACACAATCAACGACTTTTTGGGTAATCCATTGGACTTGGATGAAGGAGAGTTATGCAAGTATGAACGAATTAAAAGAGGTTTGAATTTTACGTGGTTTAGAGATAACAAAACAGCTGAGGCAATGTGTATATCAGGGAGAACATTTGAGACAAATCAAGCAGGCAAAGCATGCCGTATACTTAGATGTAATATGACTACATTGGCTCAGATATGGACATCTTTCTTGTTGGCAAATATTGTCCCACTTAAACACAGTTCAGATTTGAATATGGCAAGATGCCACATCATATACTGCTTACTTAAGCAGTACGAGATCGATGTTGCAAGCTTGATAAGTGCTCATATTCATCACTTTGTCACTCAAGATTGCACGAAGAACCCAGACCGTAGTAAGGCGTTGGGCTTTCCTTCCCTAATAACAACATTGTGTGCAGCAAATGGAGTCGAGGTGAACCCGCAGGTGAAGATAAGGCCACCAATTGATACTAGGTTCATTACAAAACACTGCACTACCCCTCACACTACTGTACGAGAACCAATTATTAGACGTGAACATGGTCAAAACGACCTTAACCACATTTTGGGTGGAACTGTGCCATCATCATCGGCTACTCGAGAGACATATTGTGATAACAACAACTGAATAATTTGAAACTTTACATCATTCACCTCGAACAATAGCAAGTAACAAATCACAGGGGACAAATTACCATTTATCAAAGTTTATATGATGCCTATCAAGACCTTGGCCTGAGCTCAACAAAACGTCATACCCTGGATTAGTTTGCGGCAATTGTGCAATGGCTAGGTGACATGTTCAATGAATCAGAAGGGGATGAAACTCCATGTCCGGATAATACAACGGATACTTAGTAATTGTTAATGTATTGTTTACAATTCATGATTATATTATGTAATGTTATGTGGAATTATTCAGAAATGAAATCGGAAACTGGTATTCATTTAAGTGTTAAATTATTTAGACTTCAATCCCTGTGTATTTAAGTGATAAATTCATGATTACTTTTTTTGTATTAATGACACAAAGCACTTAAATCGTTAAAATGTCATGCAGTGTGACACTTAAGACTCCTGTGACAGTTATTCATCATAAAACACATTGGCAATGCCTTAAGTAAGGAATCAAACAGTCCCCATGTCCAATTGCCAGCACTGGACATACTATGTGCATAACCATGTGGAGTTAAGTGTGTAATTTATCATTACTTGCTGAGCATTACTCGCGAGCACCAAGGAAATAGTTAATATGTCATGCAGTGTGACACTTAATACTCCTGTGACAGCTATTCATCATAAAACACCCTCGCAATGCCTTAAGTAAGGAATCAAACAGTCCCCATGTCCAATTGCCAGCACTGGACATACTATGTGCATAACCATGTGGAGTTAAGTGTGTAATTTATCATTACTTGCTGACCATTACTCGCGAGCACCAAGGAAATAGTTAATATGTCATGCAGTGTGACAGTTATTCATCATAAAACACCCTCGCAATGCCTTAAGTAAGAAATCAAACAGTTCCCATCTCCAATTGCCAGCACTGGATGTACTATGTGCATAACCCTGTGGAGTTAAGTGTGTAATTTATCATTACTTGTTGACCATTTATAATTTCACATAAAATATCAACTCATTAATTGCTGGAAATATTTGTACACAAAGTTCAACACAGTAAAACCTTAAACCAACTACTGATTACAATTTACAAATTGAACTTCATAATGTTCTACACAATGTACAAACTTCTTAAAATATCGACTACATTCATCATCACAGGTCATATAAGCTTAAAAGCCTCCAAGACAGTTTGTTGACGAACATTGTTGTCGTGAAGGATCCATTGACAAACAAGATATTGTCAACATGTTTGAAGTTCTTTCTGCACAAAAAAAAAAAAAAATTAGCATAATACATGAAGTAAAATAATGAAAAATATTAAAAAATCATAGTCCAAACAAAAAACACATGTAAACTTAAAAAATTAGATAGTGACCGTGGTGAATTTTGGCATGGTCTTCCAATTAAACCGAGGCAGACCATCCCAATATTCCATACATTTAATCACAATCAACCTGCAATCATAGTTGCACATCCTCATCAATTAGTCCAAAGTAAAACACATATACTAGCCTATATTTAACAAACATGAATACTCACAGATTTGGTTGACGAGGGACATCTGCATTCACAATCGTGATTTGAGGACCTGGACGACCTCCCTACAGCAAGCACAACAGATAGTGGAGTCGACTTTCCTACAAACATGAAATTCACTCAGAAAATCGTATACATAAAATCAATATTTAACATGTACAATTACCACTGCATTGTCCACTAGTTCACGAGTTCCATCATGGTCACCGATGTTAGCACCAAGGCTAAGCATGTGATTTGATGAAGTTAATATTGTGAGCACCAAGGCTTAGCATGTAAAGCTGATGAAGACTGCCTCATGAAGAATCTGTTGGAACCAACCTGGACCAGAATTGTTCAAGTGAAGGCTTTGTGCCAACATGAAGATAGTTGGGTGATTAGGTCTTGGTCCTTAGTTGGATTTGTGTGTTGGTGATTGGCTTAGTCCTTAATCACTAGTGGCATGGTTCATCACTTCTGAGGTGCTAAAAAGATTCACAAATATTTTTATT